>ENA-OQHA01000263-OQHA01000263.1-human-gut-metagenome-genome-assembly--contig:-NODE-263-length-28028-cov-5.250887_pt1 | contig 28028 bp, 33 predicted proteins | sample MGYA00242558_ERZ504707 | MGnify/ENA primary metagenome ERZ504707 (study PRJEB26092, sample SAMD00036197) | human gut metagenome | host: Homo sapiens | study: EMG produced TPA metagenomics assembly of...
CTCCGTTATTGTTGAGCGGCGCTCTCCCTGCGGACGGTCTCCATTGCGGTTCGGAGCGGTCTCCGTTATTGTTGAACGGCGCTCTCCCTGCGGACGGTCTCCATTGCGGTTCGGACGATCTCCATTTCCGCCGTTTCCGTTTCCACGGTTCGGACGGTCCTCGCTTCTTCCGTTTCCATTGCGGTTTCCTTCCGGACGGCCGTTTCCGCGGGACGGACGGTCTTTTTTCTGTCCCTGGTTCTTTGTGAACTCTTTTGCTTCTTTACTTGTTGCGTTCTGCGGACGCACAACGGAAATAATTTTCTTTTTCTTCGGTTTTGCCTGCTCTTCCGGTTTCTTCATTTCCATATTTTCTGTATCTTTCTTTTCCAATGATCTTTTCTCCTCTTTCTGCGGTTTTCGTGTTTCCTGCATCCATCCACCGACCTTTCCGGCCTTACGCCTTACGCTTCTGCCAACAATGCTGCTATTTTTTCTGCAAAATGCGCTTCACATACGGCAAGGGAAGAACGGTATTCTCTTCCGATGGCTCTTCCAAGCTGCTCTTTGTCCCCAAAAAGAATGCATGGCACTTTATAGTATGCACACATATTGCGAAATTTCTTCTGTGTATTGGCCGACGCCGTTTCCGCCAGAATGACAAGGTATGCGCTGCCGCTCTTTACGGCCTGCTCGGTCGCAAATTCGCCGCTCGATACCTTACCCGCCTTCATAGCAAGGCCCAGCATGGATAATCCTTTACTTTGACTGTTCAATCTTCGCAAATGCCTCCTTTAACTGCTCATAAACCTCTGATGGAATTTCTGCCTTCAGAGAACGGGAAAGTCCTTTGTTTTTCATTGCTTTCCCCAGACATTCCAGAGAGCAGACATAAGCACCGCGTCCGTTCATTCTTCCGGTTGTGTCCGGAACAATCGTTCCTTCGGTGGTTTTCACCACGCGGATCATTTCTTTTTGTTTTCATTTCATTGCAGCCAATGCATTTACGCAGCGGCACTTTACGAACTGTACTCAAATGCTCATCCCGCCTTTGTTTTTATTTTAATTACTCTTCGTCTCCGGCTTTCTCTGCTGTTTCTACATCATTCTCGTCGAAGTCTTCTTCTGCAGAGATGGTTTCCTCCTCTGCTGCGGACTCATCGTAATTGCCCTCTTCCTCGTATTCCTCTTCTTCTACGTAGTCGAAGTCTCCTGCCTCGCGTGCCTGGGTCTCGCTCTTGATGTCGATCTTGAACCCGGTCAGACGTGCGGCAAGTCTTGCGTTCTGTCCCTCTTTACCGATGGCAAGGGAAAGCTGGTAATCCGGAACGATCACTTTTGCAGTCTTCTCATCCGGGTCTGCCATAACGGAGATAACTTTTGCCGGGCTCAGTGCGTTCTCGATCAGGAGTGCCGGGTTCTCATCCCATGTGATGATGTCGATCTTCTCGCCGTTCAGCTCGTTGACAACCGCGTTGACACGGCTTCCGTTCATACCGACGCATGCGCCGACTGCATCGACATTCGGATCGTTGGACCATACTGCCATTTTTGTACGGCTTCCCGCCTCACGGGCAATGCTCTTGATCTCTACGATGCCTTCCGCAACCTCGGAAACCTCAGACTCAAAGAGACGTTTTACGAGTTCCGGATGAGTACGGGATACCATAACCTTCGGTCCCTTGGTTGTATTCTTTACTTCCAGAACGTATACTTTCACACGCTGGGTCGGCTCAAATTTCTCGCCTTTGACCTGCTCGTTCTCGGTCAGAAGAGCGTCTACTTTACCGAGGTTGATGCTGACGTTGCGTCCTACATAGCGCTGTACCACACCGGTAACCACATCGTGCTCTTTCTCGAAGTACTGATCAAACAGAACTTTACGCTCTTCCTCACGGATCTTCTGAAGAATGACGTTTTTGGCATTCTGGGTTGCAATACGGCCGAACTCTTTGGATTTGATTTCTACCGGAACGATATCGCCGAGTTCATAGCGGGAGTCTGCACGTTTTGCATCGGAAAGGGCGATCTCCATGATCGGATCCTGTACCAGATCAACAACGGTTTTCTCTGCTACGACTTTGAAATCACCAGTCTGGGCGTTGATGCTTACCTTTACATTATCTGCTTTGCCAAAATGGTTTTTACAGGCCTGGATCAGCGACTGCTCAATTGCCTCAAGCAGGGTATCTTTGCTGATATTCTTCTCTTTCTCAAGAACTTCAAGGGCCTCCATTAATTCTGTATTCATTTTTCTCTTTTCCTCCTGTATCTGCGTCTGTTTAGAAATCAAATGCTAAACGGATCAATGCAATATCGCTTTTCTGGAAGACGCGCTCTGTTCCGTCCTCCTCCAAAATGGTCACACTGTTATCATCATATGCGGTGAGTATTCCGTAAAATTCCCGGTTTCTCTCGATCGCACGGTATGTCCGGATTTCCAGCTCTTTTCCCATGCTTCTCCTGTAGTCTTTCTCTTTTTTCAGCGGACGTCCAAGGCCCGGGGAGCTGACCTCCATGATATAGGCGTCATCGATAAAGTCCTCTGCGTCCAGCCGGTCAGAAAATGCACGGCTGACGATTTCGCAGTCATCCACGGTGATTCCGCCTTCTTTGTCGATGTAAGCACGCAGATACCAGGTACCGCCCTCTTTGACATACTCCACATCCACCAGTTCAAAACCATTGGCTTCTACAATCGGAGTGATCAGTTCTTCTGCCTTCTGTTCGTATTCTTCTCTTCTGCTCAAATCCTCACCACCTTTTTGATTCAGGGAAACTTCGAAAAATTCTTTCATTTCCCTGTACACAAGAAAGAGTGGACGAAATCGTCCACTCCTTAACAGTCACTTATTAACAACTTTACTATAGCACCTTTTCCGTGCAATTGCAAGGGTTAATTTTCAAAATATCCTTTATTTATCGCCTTTTCCGGCTTTTTTGTTCGCCGGTTCCGGACAGATGTGGACATCGAGCTGGTTATACGGGATGGAAATTCCCGCCGCGTCAAACTCTTCTTTGATGCGCTCATTCATTTTCCATTTGACCGGCCAGTAATTTTCCGTTGCGACCCAGGCGCGGAGACCGACCGTAATCGCGCTCTCGCCCAGCTCATCTACGAAAAACTGCTGTTCCTCCGACTGAAAATGCGGCTCCTCCTCAACGAGGCGGCGCAGGATGTCCTTCGCTTTTTTGATATCGGACTCATAAGAAATGCCGACTTTGATCTCCAGCTTTCTCCGGTCCATCGCCGTCACGTTGATGATGGTGTGGTTCGTCAGATTAGCGTTCGGGATCATAATGGTACGGTTGTCGATGCTGTTGATTGTCGTGTAATACATCTCAATCTTTTTAACCGTTCCCTCCTGACCTTCGCCCGGAAAAATGATGTAGTCACCGACCTTAAATGGTTTCAGCAGCAGAATCATCACGCCGCCTGCAAAGTTTGAGAGGCCGCCCTGCAGTGCCAGGGATACGGCAACGCCGGCGGAGGCGATGGCTGCCGCGATCGACGCTTCGGACACAATGCCGAGCTGCACGATGATTGTCAGCACCAGCAGCGTGTTCAGACTGTATTTCACCATGGAAACGGTAAAACTGACTACAGCCTCCTCCGTGTTAAAACGCCGCATATTTTTTCGAATCAGCCCGCAGAGCCACAGGATCAGTTTGCGTGCAACCAGAAAAAGGATTACCGCAAACACGATCTTCAGCACCAGATCGGCAGTCGAGGAGGCTTTGTCGATCCAGTATTCATAGACGCGTTCTGCCGCTGTCAGATTCACCATGTGTTATCTCTCCTCTGTCTCGAATTTTCTCTGCAGCTCCTCGCCGAGTTCACTCATGCCTGTGCTTTTTTTCGTTTTTGTCTCTGGTTTTGCCTCTGATTTTGCTTCCGACTTGGTTTCCGGCTTAGTTTCCGGCTTTGCAGCCGGTTTCTTTTCCGGATCGGCGGCGCGGTATTTTTCCACGGCTTTTGCTGCCTCTGCCGCTGCGAATTTTCCGGCTTTTACCAGCTTATCCACCGTCTGCTCCACCGTTTTCACCGGTTTGCTGTCGATCGCCTGCTTTACGGCTTTCTCTACCTTCTCTGTCGCAATCGTAGTTCCCTGCTTTTTCTCTGCTCTTTTCGCCGTTTTTTCCGATACTTTTTTCTCTGTTTTTCCGGCAGTCTTTGTTGTTTTCTTTACTTTTACTGCTTCTTCCGGTTTCCCGGCCGATTTTACATTCTTTCCGGTTTTCTTCTCTGTCGCCGCTTTCGCTGCAGTTTTTGCTTTCGCACGCTTATTGCTCGCAGCACCCGTCTCCGGCTTCGTATATGAAAATACCTGAACAGAAAGCGGTGCAAGTTTCACGGTAATGGAATTTTTCCGCTCGTCACACTCTGTTTTTTTCGACATTTTCACACGTGGATTTCCAACGCCGGTTCCACCATAGGCTCTGCATCACTGTTGAACATTTCTTTGTACTTTCCGGGATACGGCACACCAATGCGGAAATCATCGTACTCGACATTCGAGAAGTTGCATACGACAAGCAGTGTATCTTCTTTCTTCTTCGTCCTGCGTAAAAAGATCAGAAGGTTCTTCTCCACTCCATGCCATTGATCCATTCAAAGCCCTCCGGCTTTTCGTCAAGCTGATACAGTGCCGGATTCGCCTTGTAAAACGCATGCAGTGCTGCCATATAGTTCTTTAACTGCAGATGCTCCTTATCCTCCAAAAGTTCCCAGGACAGGGACTGTTTCTCATTCCACTCTTTTTCCTGTCCGAATTCCTGTCCCATAAACAGAAGCTTCTTTCCGGGATGCACCATCTGATAAGCGTACGCCAGACGGAGGTTTGCCATTTTCTGTTCCGGTGTACCCGGCATTTTGGTATACATAGACCCTTTCAGGTGAACCACTTCATCGTGTGACAGACTCAGCATGAATTTTTCCGAATATGCATATACCATAGAAAAAGTCAGCTGATCATGGTGTGCACCGCGGTATACCGGATCATATTTCATATATTCCGTAAAATCATTCATCCAGCCCATATTCCACTTGTAGTCGAAGCCAAGGCCTTCATCGTCGAGGTCTCCCGTCACCTTCGGCCATGCGGTCGATTCCTCTGCGATAAGAAGTGCATCCGGAAACTCTTTTTTGAAGATGGAGTTCAGATGTTTTAAAAATTCGATCGCCTCAAGGTTCTCATTTCCGCCGTAGATATTTGCGACCCACTCCCCGTCCTGCTTGCCATAATCAAGATACAGCATCGAAGCAACCGCATCCATACGGATTCCGTCGGCATGATACTCTTTTGCCCAGAAAAGAGCATTGGCGATCAGGAAGTTCTTCACTTCCGGTCTGCCATAATTGTAAATCAGCGTGCCCCAGTGTGGATGGGATCCCTGTCTTGGATCGAAATGCTCGTACAGGCATGTACCGTCAAAAGCAGAAAGTCCGAAGTATCACGTGGAAAGTGTGCCGGTACCCAGTCGAGAATGACACCAATGTCATTCTGATGCATCGTATCCATAAAATAGCGGAAGTCATCCGGCGTTCCGTAACGTGCTGTCGGTGCATAATAGCCCGTTACCTGATACCCCCAGGACTCGTCAAGAGGATGCTCCATCACTGGCATCAGTTCTACATGGGTGTAGCCGAGCTCTTTAACGTAAGAAGCCAGCATCGGAGCAATCTCGCGGTAGTTATAAAATTCACGTCCATCGTCCGGTTTTTTCCAGGAGCCAAGATGCACTTCATAAACAGAGATCGGCGCTTTGTCGCCCTGTGTGACACCACGCTTCTTCATCCAGTTCTCATCCTGCCAGGCATATTTTCCAAGGTCAAACACAACACTTGCATTGTTTGGGCGCAGCTGTGCCGCATTTGCGTACGGATCCGATTTCAGATACGTCAGACCGCCCCTGGCCTTGATTTCGTACTTATAGATGTCGCCCGCGCGGACACCCGGAATAAAGAGTTCGTAGATCCCGGACTCCAGAAGATTCATCTGATATGCTCTTCCGTCCCAGTTATTGAAGTTTCCGACAACGCTGACACGGATCGCATTCGGTGCCCAGACTGCGAAGTAAACACCACTGACGCCGTCGATTTTTACCGGATGTGCACCCAGCTTCTCATAGATCGAATAGCAGATGCCATTTTCAAACTGTTTCTGTTCCTGCTCGGTGAACTGCATCGGATAGGCGTATGGATCGTAATGCTCCATCTGGTTTCCGTCGCCATCCCAATAGATCAGCGTATAGGACGGAATTTTCCCCGGAAGCAGAACAGCGAAAAATCCTGCTTCATCCTCGCAGACCATTTCAGTCTGTTTTCCGTCGCGGATCGTATGTACGGCTGCGCGGGTTGCCCCGGGGAAAAATGCCTGGATCAAAACACCATCCTCCGTTACGCGCGGTCCTAAGATATCTCTTGGATGATTCTCCTCAGAATAGACCACAGCTTCAATCTCTGCCCAATCCATATAATCGTATAATTTTTCTTCCATTTTCAAAATTGTAACCCCTCCTTATTTATTTTACGTGCTCTCGCTGCTGCTTCCCCCATACAAAATCGCATAAAAAAGCACTCATTCATGCCAGAGCGTGTTTGAAAAAAGCTTTTCGTGAGCTGCGAGTCCCATTTTCAGCCCAAACGGTCTGCAGCAACCGGATAAGGTCAAAACAGATCGCGAAGTGGGGCTTGCAGATTGTGGAAATGATTTTTCAAATTCTGATTTTATTCTACCATCCTAACCGCGATTGTACAATGCAAATCTGGTTTGTTTTTTTATTCTGTTTTTTTATTTATTCACGCTGTCGCGGAAAACTTTTCGTCTGTGGTCTGAATCTCATTGTTCTCAAACCAGACACTGTAAATTTTCTGTGAAGCCAGTGTTTTCAGGGACTCCCCGGAAAGCGATTCGGCCTGATAATCGAAAAATGCTGCAAGCAGCGTATCAGCACAGCCATATTCACCGGAATAGACAAGCAGTTCAGATGCTGCCGTGTGGTCTTTTCCGTCTGACGCGCTAAGATACGGCGTGCGCATCGTTCCGTCCTGATACTGGTAATAGCGATACGTATCGGGATGCCCGCCTGGTAAGCGTGGAAAAATACGATGCTTTTCGGTCCCTCGTACGTCATCGTTCCATGTGACTGAATTTCATTCCCGGAAAGATGGTACAGCGGGTACTGGTACTCTTTTTCCCCTGTTTCATCGAGACAGCGCACAAATCCGTCCTTGCTGGAAATAATGCCGAGCTGATAGCCCTCGCCGCGGATCGTGTCCGCCAGATAGTCAATCAAAAAAGCATTTTTCATCCAGAAAAAGTCGAGATACGCCGTGTAGCCCATCTCTGCGGCATATGCCTGATACGCATCCGACACATGCAGACAGACCTGGTTTTCTCCCGGGAATTCCATGGAAATGTCATCCGGGTTCTGCGCAAAGGCTGCGACGGCTGCCGCTTCCTCTGCCGCATCATCATCCTTCTCCGGATCGAACTGTGCTGCGACCGCATCATCATGCTCATGCAGAGATTTTCCAGTGACGCGTACAGCGGTCCCAGATAGATTTCCCGGCAGTTGGCATCGGATACTTTTTCAGGGCATCGTACAAAACCGGATCTACCGTCATCACTTCGTTTGGATGCCGGTTGATATCGTACAGGTTTGTCACATCATCGAAACTCTCGTCGATATTGAAAAGCCGGTAGCCCTTCACCGCCGCATCGGTATAAATCAGCGAGAGTGCCTTTGCTCCCCACCCGCCGATACGCCGCCTGCACCGACATTATATTTCAGTGTGAAATCCTCGCTGCAGTTCAGCTCCGAGCCCGCCTTCACGCTGATTTCGCGCCAGCCGGAATCGCCGCGCAGAAAATTCATAAAACCATACACCAGAAAACCGGATCCGATCGCCAGAAACAGTACCACAAGCACGATGCGCCGTCCGACATTCTTTTCAGAGAGCTGAACTTTCTGCACCGGCTTCGGCTGCCGTCTGTTTGGATCTTTTACTGTTCTTCCCATTCTTTTACTCCTCTTACTTTAAGTTCTCCCCTTCATTCGCACTGTGTTTTATTGTCCCAGAAAATATGTCTCCCGTCAAGTAAAACGGCACAAAAAAAGCAGCGCCGGAATCAAAAGACTTTCGATTCTGACACTGCTTTGTTTTTCACAGTCTGCTATAGGACAACCAATATCAATGCAATGATAAAGATCAGGAGAATCACGGCCAGTACGGCGAATCCGTACAGCGCGCCCTGCTTACATGCTTTATAGTTGTGATAGTACTGTTTCTTTTTGTATACCATTGCTGCGATAATACCGATGATCGGGAAGAAGAACGACAGCACTTTGTACCAGATGCTTCCGGTATCGTGAACCGGAGTTTTCAGGAACTCATCTTCTGCCTTGGAAAGATGAACCTCGTGGTTCTCCTCTTTTACTTTCTCGCCAGGCTTTCTGATGGTGATCGGCTGCAGCGGCTCTCCCTTTTCACGGAGTGCCTTGTACTCTTCGATCTCTTTCTTGTTTCCGTATACAAAGTGGTTGTGTCCGATATCCACGAACTCCGGTTTGTCCACGGAATAATCGTGAATGGACGGATCGTAGGTGTACAGCACTTTGTTCTTCTCAAGCTGCGGATCCGGAATCGGGATCGCAGAGATCAGGGAATGGGTGTATGGATGCAGCGGGAAGTTGAACAGCTCCTCTGCGTCCGCAACCTCTACGATATTTCCTTTGTAGATAACACCGATACGGTCGGAAATGAACCGTACGATGGAAAGGTCATGGGCGATAAACAGATAAGTAACCTGTTTTTCTCTCTGGAATTTCTTCAGCAGATTGAGGACCTGGGCACGGATCGATACGTCCAGTGCGGAGATCGGCTCATCGGCTACAACCAGCTCCGGCTCCATAACCATGGCACGGGCCAGACCGATACGCTGGCGCTGTCCGCCGGAGAACTCATGTGGGTAACGGGTCAGGTGCTCCGGCAGAAGACCAACTTCGTTGATCATGTTCTCTACCTTTTTCACACGGTCTGCCTCGTTCTCGTACAGATGGAAGTTGTAAAGACCCTCGGATACGATGTAATCGACCGTCGCACGCTCATTTAACGATGCGGCAGGATCCTGGAATACCATCTGAATGTTTCGGATAACCTCCCGGTCCAGGGAATGCGGAATCTTGCCGGAAATTTTAACGCCCTTATACAGGATCTCTCCTGCGGAACACGGGTTGACACGGATGACCGCACGGCCAATCGTTGTCTTTCCGGAACCGGACTCGCCTACGAGGGAGAAGGTCTCTCCCTTGTAGATGTCAAAAGAAGCATTTTTTACCGCTTTGACTGCGTCATCGCCCTTGCCGAAAGTGATATCTACATTTTTACCTGCAGTAAGATTTCTCTTCCGTTTTCGTCAATCGGACCATGCTCCGGCAGATGCGAAACAGTGGTCTTGCTTTCCTGCTTTGTAGACACTTTCAAACTCTCCTATAAGTTGTATGCTTTTAATAATTTTTCGTGAATATTCTGGATTGCCTCCGGCTTCTCCGTCTTTGGTGCTCTCGGATCCAGCAGCCAGGTTTTGGCGTAATGGGTATCCGTTACCTTGAACATCGGCGGTTCTTCCAGTGTGTCGATTTTCAGACAGTACTGGTTACGCGGCGCAAACGGATCTCCGATAATTTTATTATACAGAGACGGCGGGGTACCGGTAATTGAGAACAGCTTTGTATTCCGCTCCGCAAGCTGCGGCAGGGAAGAAAGCAGCGCCCAGGTGTACGGATGGCGCGGATCGTAGAATAGCTCTTCTACGTTTGCAAACTCGATGATCTGTCCTGCGTACAGAACGGCAACACGGTCTGCGATATTCGCTACGACACCAAGGTCGTGGGTAATAAACACGATAGTGTAGTTGTACTCTTTCTGAAGATCCTTGATCAGCTTCAGGATCTGTGCCTGAATCGTAACGTCCAGCGCAGTTGTCGGCTCATCGCAGATGAGGATCTTCGGACGGCAGGAAAGTGCAATCGCGATAACGATACGCTGTCTCATACCGCCGGAATACTGGAACGGATAATCATCGAAACGCTGCTCTGCGTTCGGAATACCAACCTTTTCCATCAGCTCAAGCGCCTGTGCTCTCGCTTCCACCTCGCTGACATCCTGATGTTTCATAATAACAGAAGTGATCTGTTTTCCGATCGTGATGATCGGGTTCAGGGAAGTCATCGGGTCCTGGAATACGGTTGCAATTTTCTTACCACGGATCTGGCCCCAGTCATTCGGGTCCTGGATTTTTGCCAGGTTGATGATGCAGGTTCCGTGGAGCTGCTCCGGTGTCTCATCCAGATAGCGTACGCGGAAGGTAGCCTGGTCAAAAACGCCGTTTCGCTTCTGCTCATCGTTCAGATCCACACCGCGCTCCATTGCAGCTTTGAATGCCTCGTGCAGCTTTTTGATCATGCGGACTTTTTTGCGCAGTTTGTAACGTCCAACAGAAAGATAGATCTCTTTGGCAAGAATCTCATTTCTCTTTCTTGTCTCGTCCGTAATTTCTTTTGCTGTCAGGCCGGCATACTCTTTTTTGTACTCTGCCATCTTTGCCTCATACGCCTGATTGTAGGCCGTATCGTTCATGGCAGCCTGTTTGTGTGCCTTGATTTTTTCCTCTTTTGCTTTCTGCAGAGCCTTGATCTCTCCATCCAGTCTGGAAATCTCGGCAGATGTCTCTTTGATTTTCGCTTTTTCTTTGGAAGTATCGAGTGTCTGCTTATAGTTGAAAAGTTCGGTTCTCTTTATTACAAGTTCCTTGATTTCAGCATCTGCTTTCTCACGCTCTTCCTCGCTCAGCGTCATTTTTTCTTCTTTTTCCTGCTCCAGCGCCTTCATTTTCAGAAATACTTCTGAACCATATTCCAGTTTGGAATACTCATTCAGTTTTTCCCAGGTGGATGCGATGGTCTTTTTCGCATAAGAGTTCAGCGGCACAACGGTATCGCTCAGCTCGGCATCGTTGAAAATGATATCTCCCTGGTCAATGAAGCCGTTGCTGTCCAGCATGCCCGCAAACGCTTTTGTGAATACGGATTTACCGGCACCGGACTCTCCTACGATAGCAATGGACTCATTCTCGTAAATATCCAGCGTTACGCCCCGGATTGCCGTCAGGATACGGCCGCGGACACGGAATTTTACCTGTAAGTCCTTAATCGATAATAATACTTTTTTATCTTCCATGCGGCTTTCCTTCCTACATATGTGTTCTCGGGTCGGACGCATCTCCAAGGTTCTGTCCAACTACATATAATACTACGGTGATGATTGAAGCGACAACAACCGGACTCCAGAACTCGAATCCCCATCGGTGTCAGCATGGCACCCTCAGCCTCATAGATCAGTCTTCCCAGAGACATGTCAGAAAGTCCCATACCGATGTAAGCCAGGAACACCTCGTAAGAGATGTAGGACGGAATCTCAGTTGCCGCCAGAGTAACAATGACAGATGTCATAAACGGGAGAATATTCTTCATCGCAATGCGGAAAATCGAAGTTCCAAGACATTTTGATGCCAGATTATACTCTCTGTCACGGATGATAACGACCTGCGTACGGATAAAGTACGCGATGGCAAGCCATCCGGTAACGGTCAGTGCAAATACCATAGTCCAGAAGCTCGGAGAAAAGATAAGCACCAGGACGGAGATCAGAAGTACATACGGAATATTTCCGATGATGTTGTAAACCTCCATCATGAAGACATCAACCTTCTTCGAAAATCCCCATACAGATCCGACAATCACACCAATCGAAAGGTTGATGAGCGCACAGATAAATGCCAGGGAAACTGAAATTCTGGAACCAAACCAGACAGCATCAAAGGTTGACTGTCCGGAAGCACCGGATCCTAAAATCCAGTGAATATTGAATCCAAGCTGCTGCAAGGCTTTGCCTGGAGACAGATGTTTTGTCGCGCCGTTCATCAGATTGGCGAAACGGTCGTACTCCACAAAGAGCGGATACACATACGTCATCAGCAGAATCACACCCAGGAGGCAAAGTACGGCAATGTTGATTTTTTTCTTAAAAAATACGCGGAACACGGAATGCCAGTAGGAATATCTCGGAGCCGTAATTTTCTCAGACTCCAGAGAGCTGTTATCTACAGGAGAAAACAGTTCTTCCTCAGACAGACCGAATTTATCTAAATCATAATTCATAAGTCCCTACCTGTCTTTCGTTGAGAATGAGATTCGCGGATCCACCATGGACATCAAAACGTCGCCCAGGATGATGGAAATCACGGAGAGCACTGCGTAGAACAGTGTAACACCTACGATAACACCATTATCATATTTGCTGATTGCTTCGGTCAGCAGATTACCGGCACCAGGTACTACGTACACACGCTCGGTGATGATGGCTCCGGTCAGTGCGAACAGTACGCTCGCCGGAACACCCTGTACGATCGGAATCGCTGCGTTCTTCAAAATGTGTTTCGTAAAGATTTCTCCCTCTGTCAGTCCACCGGATCTTGCGAATTTTACGTAATCGGAGTTCATCTGGTCGATCATGTATCGACGCAGCCATTTCATCAGGTTTGCCACCTGCGGCAGTGCCAGAGAAACGATCGGCAGAATATACATCAGCTTGCTCTTCGAATCCATGTCAAAGGTGGTCGGCAGACCAATTTTTCCTCCGATTGCCTTAAACAGGAAGATATAGGCCAGTGAAGGTACTGCTATAATAAATACAATATAGATGGTTCCAAGCTGGTCAACCAGTTTGTCTTTCTTTCTCGCCATCAGAATGCCAAGCGGCACTGCGATGAGATAGGAAAGAATCACGGCAATGATACCGATCACAAAGGAATAGCCGATTTTTGATTTACCACTCTTAACTGTATCCACGTTGGTATAGTCATCTGTGAACCGATCGGAATGAACAGCGCTTGCATCCTGAGATTCGCTCATATACGTTGCGCTGTGCAGATCGTCTGCACTGTATTCCACCAGACCGCTTGGTAGGTAATCTCCGATTTTACGTAGGATCCCTGCGCGCGGGTCATGGTCAGTGCTACATCCACACCCTCATTTACGGAATAGGACTTTCCTAAATTTATGGTGATTATATCTGATGGAAATATGGGAATTTTGAGTCAAAGTACATCAGGTACTTGTGTGTTGTGCCATTTCCCATGATGGCCGGTGAAAATTTCTTTCCCCCATATACCGGATCGTGTAAGGTAAATGTAATCCCCCTCTTACCTTCTACCTTTGCAGCATCGTGAATGCTGTCGATGTCAATCAAACCGGAAAAATATTTTCCGAGACGCGTTGCAAGCGGAATATCCCTGTATGCAAACAGCTGCTGCTGTCCGCCGTTGGCATATTTTTTCTTACCCATCATGATCGCATCGTATCTTCTTACGGTGTAACCTTTTGCTTTATAATAAGCTGTAAATTCCTTTACATATTCAGATACCAGTTCTGAATCCTGGTCTTTCGTTCTTCCGAATGCTACTGCTTTGGATCTCGTATCCTCGTCAATTTCGCCTTTTGCTTTGAGAGCGTTCAAATAATCTGCATAGGTTACATAATCAAGATATCCGTATGTCTCCCACTTCTGATATTTGTACACCTTTTTCTGGTTATTGCTCTGATGGGAATAGGTGGTATCCTGTGCGAAAATCAGATTTCGGTCCATCAGAGAATAGATCATAGTCATAACGCATCCAACGACGATTACTACGGAAACAAGGCCATGCAACAAACGCTTAAAAAGATATTTTGTCATATTCTCTCATTCCTTAACACAATATGACAGGGGAATGGCTTTTTTTGTCCCCATCCCCCTGCCGGTTTATTCATTGGCTTTCAACTGTTCTGGTCTTTCCAATTTTACCTTTTCCAAAATTAGAAGATACCGAAACATTTGGTCATGTATCCTTCGTAGTCCGGAAGCATGGTATCCAGATAAGAGCACGGATCACCAAAGTCCGGACCCCATCCGGAGACATCATATACGTCGTAGTTTTGTTCATAACCATAGTTTACATAGTATCCTGCATAGTACCATCCATCCAGGTCTACGGCATCAACCAGATTGATCACAACTTTTCCGCCAAGGGCAGCCTCTACTGATTTCTTGTAGGAGTTTGCTTTGTTGGTGTAAACTTCTACTGCAGACGGATATGGATACTCAATCTGGATCGGATTGCTCTCATCGATGGTGATACCGTCTTCTGCGAGCTCCTCGATTGCGGTATTCAGTTCTTCTACTGCGTTTTCCGGATTGTACCATCCATCAAAACCATCGCTGGTCTTGTTTTCGGCATCCCATACTTTGATCTTCACGCCGTCGGCGTCGATCTGTTTCTGTACGATTTCACCATAGTAGGTGCCTGCCGGGAAGGTTGTGTCGGTTCCGTTGATCTGAATGGTAGTGTCTTTTGACAGGCTTACGAAATATCCCGGGGTAAAGGTATTTCTAAGGGAAGTATACTTCAGATCCTCGCCAACCTGCTGTGCATTGTAAGCGCCACGATCTGCTGCAAAGCTGATCGCTCTTCTGAAGTGAACGTTCTGCAGTGCTTTGTTTGTTCTCTGGATTTCTTCGTCAGACTTTGTACTCTTTGCTGTTGTTCCGTCGTTGGCATTTGCAGTCGCAGTACGGTTGATATTGTAGAATCCCATGAAGGAAGTAGCGTCGGTATCTGAAACTACTGCGTACTGGTCGTACAGACCTTCGGATTTTGCTGTCTCCATAGTGGAGGTGTTCAGGTTTACATAGTCAACGGTACCTGCTTTTGCATCTGTGTACATTTTGGTAACATCAGACTGGTCATTGAACAGCCAGGTCAGGGTTTTAATGTTTACGTTGTCTTTGTTCCAGTAAGAATCGCTCAGTTTAAATACGATGGTATTTTTCGCTGTAGCGTTGGTTACCAGGTACGGTCCGCAGTATGCGATGGAGTTGGAATCTTTTCCGTACTGATAATCTGCTGCGGAAGAATCGTACTCAGCACCGAATTTACCACCCTGGGACTGATAGTAGCTTCTGCTCATCGGCATGAAGATGGTGTAGCCCAGCATGGTCATGAAGTAGCTGCATGGCTCTTCCAGTGTGTACTCTACGGTATAGTCATCAACAGCTTTTACACCAACCTCGTCGAAATCGGTAACTTCACCGCTGATGTACTGGGATACGTTTTTGATCACGCCCTGTACCAGGTATTCCAGACCGCCCTGTGCATCACACATGTGCTGCATTCCGGCCACGAAGTCATCTGCTTTTACAGTATCCACTTCACGTCCCTGGGAATCGGTCCATTTTACATCTTTACGAAGGTGGAAGGTATAGGTCAGTCCGTCATCAGATACTTCATAGGATTCTGCCAGTGCGGCTGCAGAGTTCCCTCTACGTCGTACTCCATCAGTCCGTCATAGGTATTGATGATCGCATCGGTATCTGCCGCACGGGAAGTTGCAAGTCCGTCCCATGTTACCGGATCGCTCGCATACGGCATGGAGAAGCTGTCTTTTAAGGTGTAACCTTTTCCTGCCAGATATTCTTTTACCCAGCTCTCATAGGTTCCTGTTCCTTTGAGCTCATCCCATTTTGCTCTCATCTCGTTGTAATCTTCTGCTTTGATAAAGTCAGTTGTTACAACATACTGATGATAACGGTCTTTATCGCTTCCCCAAAGGGTATAGTCCTTGGTGCGCGGAGCCATTCTGTACATCGCGTACGTACCACCTCTTGAGGTGAGCGGGTACATCATGGCGGACTCCATCAGTTTTCCCTCGGCAACTGCCATCAGGCATATCTCTCATCCACCGTTTCTGCTTCCTTTGCAGTAGCAAGTGCATCGTTGAAATCGCCCAGTGCCTCGTTATAGAGCTCTGTGCTGGTCTCGTCGTATCCTTCCGGCATTTCGGACTCCTCTGCCTCGGCTTCGCTCTCACTGCTTGCAGATGCGCTTGCATCGCTTTCGGAAGATGCGCTGCTGCTTACGCTTACACTCTCATCCGCCGGATCAGAACTTCCGCTGCCGGAATTTCCACAGGCAACCAGGCTTGCAGTCATACTCATAACAAGTAATGCGCTTACAATTTTTCTTTTCATAATTTCTTCCTAACTCCTTTCATGGATTCGCGTTGTTTTTGCATCATCCGGACATTTGCCGGAACGGCTTCGCCATTCCACCGTTTTTCATTTTGGCACTTTACCACATTAAAACGAAGAGTACAAAAAGGAGATGCGTCCAACAAGATTTGTTTTCTTCATCCCTCATGCCCGTACATTTGTCCGTTTGTCCAAAAACAACTGCATTCATTATAACCAGAACTCTCTCTGTTTGTCAATATCCGATGCAGGAGAAAAGTGTATAAACTGCATTTAAAGTCATCAAAATCCTCTATTTTCCTCTTTTTGGGTATTGTTCTGATGCCGTTTTTCTATTTTCCTGTATTCTTCGGTTTTATAATAAAAAAAAGATTACACAAATAATTGTTTCTTTCCATTTGCGTTCTGCAGCACTGTCTTTTTATTTCTGAAAAATGTATTTCTTCTTATTAAATGCGTTTTACTTTTTGTCTTCGACAGCCTCCGGACTATTGACAGCAAAAAAAATCCTGCTAATATTAATTTTAATAAGGAACCAGTGCAGTACACGGAAAACAGGCACCGCACGCGGCGTCTCTGATATCCTTGTCGGATACAGCAGACGCTTTTTTGCTTTCCTGTGTATCATCACTTCTGCATCCGTATCCGCACGAAAAGAAAAAAGGAGACTTCTTTTATGTATCTTTATAATTCTGCAACCCATAAAAAAGCTGAATTCCAGACACACACACCGGGCCGTGTAGAAATGTACACCTGCGGACCTACCGTTTATCATTTTGCGCACATTGGAAACCTGCGCAGTTATATTATGGAGGACGTTCTTGAAAAGGCACTCCGCTATGAAGCTACAACGTCAACCGTGTCATGAACATTACCGATGTCGGCCATTTAAGCTCCGATGCGGACACCGGTGAGGACAAGATGGTCAAAGGTGCCAAGCGCGAGCATAAAACAGTCATGGAAATCGCACAGTATTACACTGATGCATTCTTTGCGGATTGCAAAAAGCTGAATATCAAGCGCCCGGATGTCGTACAGCCGGCGACCGGATGCATTGACGAATATATTAAAATCATTGCAAAACTGATGGACACCGGCTACGCTTACTTTGCCGGCGGAAATGTTTACTTTGACACCAGCCGTCTTGACCACTACTATGTATTCAACGACCACGATGAGGATGATCTTGCCGTTGGTGTCCGCGAGGGCGTAGAGGAAGATACCAACAAACGCAACAAAAACGATTTCGTTCTCTGGTTTACCAAATCAAAATTCGAGAACCAGGCGCTCAAATGGGACTCTCCATGGGGCATCGGTTATCCGGGATGGCACATTGAGTGCTCCGGTATCTCCATGAAGTACAACGGAGAATACCTCGACCTGCACTGCGGCGGCGTGGACAATGCCTTCCCGCACCACACCAACGAGATTGCGCAGTCCGAAAGCTACCTTGGCCATGCATGGTGCCCGCAGTGGTTCCATGTACATCACCTGAATACCTCGACCGGAAAAATGTCGAAATCAAAAGGTGAGTTCCTGACGGTTTCTCTTCTGGAAGAAAAAGGCTACGATCCGCTTATCTACGTTTCTTCTGCCTGCAGTCCCATTACCGCAAAGCGCTTGTGTTTACGTGGGAGAACCTGGACAACGCAAAAATTGCCTACGACAAGCTGATCGCCCGTATCGCCGCTTTAAATCCGGAGAACGGATCCGTCGATGAAGCTTCCATGAGTGTTTTAAAAGAAAAATTCCAGAAAGCACTCGATGCTGACCTCAATACTTCGCTTGCCATCACAACGCTGTATGATGTCTTAAAGGCAGACATGAACGATGCAACGAAGCTGGCACTTCTCGACAATTTCGATCAGGTGCTCGGCCTTGCCCTTCTCTCCCATGCAGAAGCAAAGAGAAAAGAGGCCGCAAAGACAACTTCCGCTTCCACTGCATCCGGTTATCAGATTACCGGCGAGGGAGATCCGGAGATTGATGCGCTCGTTTTAAAACGATATGAAGCAAAGAAAGCCAAAAACTTTGCGGAAGCAGATAAGATCCGTGACGATCTGAAAGCACAGGGCATTGAAGTTGCCGATGTACGCGGCGGAGCAGTCTGGAAACGAATCTGAAAATCTTTTCGTAACCATACATTACAGGCAAAGAGAACTGTCCCAGGCAGTTCTCTTTTTTGTGCCGTTCTTTACCCAAAGGAAGTCAAACAGCAGTAACTTCTGCCGTTCTTGACAGGAAAAGGCGGTACCCCTGTTTTCGGGCACCGCCTTTTCCTGTAACTTTTTGATTTTCTTTGATTCTCTTTATTTAATGATACGAACCTTTAATACACCATCAACTGCTTCGAGGGCTTTTACTATCTCCTCGGTTGCTTCGCTTTCCAGATCCATCATCGTGTAAGCGTAATCGCCTTTACCTTTGTTTGTCATATCGCTGATGTTGACATCCGCATTACCCATAACGGTTGTGAAGGCTCCCAGCATACCTGGGATATTCTTGTGGCAGATCGTCACACGGCCTGCGCCTGTGCATACACCCATGCTGCAATTCGGGAAGTTGACGGAGTTTTTGATGTTTCCGTTCTCAAGGAAATCACGGATTTCCTTGACTGCCATCACAGCACAATTATCCTCGGATTCTTTGGTGGATGCTCCAAGGTGCGGGGTAACGATCGTTCCCTCTGCTCCGACTACCTTCGGATTTGCAAAGTCGGTCACATATTTCTTCATTTTTCCGGCCTTTAAAGCCGCGAGAACAGCATCCTCGTCAACGAGAAGATCTCTTGCATAGTTCAGAAGAACCACGCCGTCTTTCATCTCTTCGATCGCCGCTTTGTTGATCATGCCCTTGGTGCTGTCCAAAAGCGGCACGTGGATGGTGATATAATCACAGTTGCGGTAGATATCTTCCACGTTCTGGATGTGATGAATGTCGCGGGACAGGTTCCATGCTGCATCGACAGAAATGTATGGATCGTATCCGTATACTTCCATACCAAGATGGGTGGCTGCATTTGCCACAAGCTGGCCGATGGCACCAAGGCCGATGATACCGAGTTTCTTTCCGCTGATCTCACAGCCGGCAAATTTCTTTTTCTGTTTTTCTGCTGTCTTTGCGATATCGCCGTCTTCTTTGTCGCTCTTCACCCATTCGATACCGCCTGCGATATCACGGGATGCCAGCAGCATACCGGCAAGTACAAGCTCTTTGACACCATTTGCATTGGCTCCCGGTGTATTGAAGACCACGATACCCTGCTCTGCGCAGTCGGCAAGCGGAATGTTGTTGACACCGGCTCCTGCTCTTGCTACAGCGAGGAGGCTCTTCGGCAGCTCCATGCCGTGCATGGCTGCACTTCTGACGAGAACCGCATCGGCTCCCTCCAGACTCTCGGTCTGCTGATAGTTTTCATTAAAGTTTGCAAGGCCTACGCCTGCAATCGGATTTAAGCAATGATACTGAAACATTAGAGATTTTCCTCCTCGAACTTTTTCATGAAGGCTACGAGTGTTTCTACGCCTTTTTTCGGCATTGCATTGTAGATGCTTGCACGCATACCGCCGACGGTACGGTGGCCTTTCAGGTTCTCAAGTCCGGCTTCTTTGGACTCTTTGACGAATTTCGCATCCAGATCTGCATTTCCGGTGATAAACGGAACGTTCATCAGAGAACGGTCTTCCGGTACAACGGTTCCTTTGAAGAGCTTGCTCTGATCCAGGAAATCATACAGCAGCTTTGCTTTCTCTTCGTTGCGCTGTTTCATAACTTCCAGGCCGCCCATTTTCTTCAGCCATTTGAAGACTTTGCCGCACATGTAGATGCAGTAGCAGTTCGGTGTGTTGTACAGGGAGCCTGCGTCTGCGTGTGTCTTGAATTTCATCATGGTCGGTGTTCCCGGCAGGACATCGTCGGTGATCAGGTCGTCGCGGATAATGGAGATGACCATTCCGGCGGGTCCGATGTTTTTCTGGACACCACCGTAGATGATGCCGTAATCGGAGACATTGACAGGTTCGGAGAGGAAACAGGAGGAGACGTCTGCCACCAGGGTTTTGCCCTTGGTATTCGGCAGTTTTTTGTATTTGGTACCGTAAATGGTGTTGTTTTCGCAGATATAAACATAGTCGGCATCCGGGCTGATCGGAAGATCGCTGCAGTCCGGGATATAGGAAAATGTTTTATCCTCAGAGGAGGCAATTTTGTTTGCCTTTCCGTATTTCTGTGCTTCTGCGTATGCTTTCTTTGCCCACTGGCCTGTTACGATGTATCTGCGACACCGTTTTTCATCAGGTTCATCGGGATCATGGAAAACTGCAGCGATGCACCGCCCTGGAGAAACAGGACTTTGTAATTTGACGGGATTCCCATCAGATCGCGAAGGTCTGCTTCTGCCTCATCGATAATATTCTGGAATACTTTGGAACGGTGGCTCATCTCCATGACGGACATGCCGCATCCGCGGTAATCCAGCATTTCCTCCTGGGCTTCTTTCAACACTTCCTCTGGCAGAACCGCCGGTCCTGCGGAAAAATTATAGACTCTGCTCATTTTTTTGTCCTCCTGTTTCTCTTACTGCTTTATATTACTTGGAAACCACCGTTTCTATACCGGTGGTTTCCATTGTAATCTTATGTATTTCCTTTACATCTTTTCTTACAAGTCTGCAATTCATATGGTAATACGGTATTGCTTTACCACGTTGAAACTATGATACCCCTTTGTCAGAAATCTGTCAATCCTTTTCTTGCTCCTTTTTTGCCAGATCCTCCGCATCGAAAACATCCTCGATCGGTGCTCCGGCCGGAACCATCGGGAATACCTTCTCATCACAGTCAATCCACACATCGATCAGCGCCGCTTTCCGCTCTCGATTGCTGCACGGATCGCCGGACCCATCTCCTCTTTTTTTGTCACACGGATTCCCTTTACACCGAGCGCCTCGGCAACCTTCACAAAGTCTGCCTGATCCTGCAGAACCGTGTTGGAATACCGCTTTCCGTAGAACAGAGTCTGCCACTGGCGCACCATACCGAGCACGTGGTTATTGACAACAACCTCAATGACCGGAATGTTATGTCTGGAAAGGGTTGCCAGCTCGTTCATGTTCATACGGAAGCAGCCGTCTCCTGCGATGTTGATGACAACCTTGTCCGGGCGTCCCATTTTTGCACCCATCGCTGCTCCAAGACCAAAGCCCATCGTTCCAAGACCGCCTGATGTCAGAAGCGTTCTCGGCTTCGTATAGCGGTAATACTGTGCCGCCCACATCTGGTGCTGGCCGACATCCGTTGTGATAATTGCCTGTCCGTCCGTTGCCTTATAGATCTCCTCGATCACATACGGTCCGGTAAGCCCCTCTTCATGCTTTAACGGGTATTTTTCTTTCATTTCCCTGATCTTTGCAATCCACTCATCATGGTGCATCGGCTCCAGCTTCGCATTCAGCCGTTTTAAGACCTCTTTGACGTCTCCGATGATGCTCGACTCGACAACAACATTCTTGTTGATTTCTGCCGCATCCACATCGATCTGAACGATTTTTGCGTTATTGGCAAATTTTGCAGCGTTTCCGGTGACACGATCGGAGAATCTTGCGCCGAGCACGATCAGCAGATCGCACTTTGTCACTCCGTAGTTCGATGTTTTCGTTCCGTGCATACCGAGCATGCCGGTGTACAGCTCATCCGTTCCCGGGAACGCACCTTTTCCCATCAGGGTGTCGCAGACCGGTGCCTGGATGCGGTGTGCCAGTTCGCGCACTTCCTCGGACGCGCCGGAAATGATACTGCCGCCGCCCACGAAATATACGGGCGTTTCGACTCCTGAATCAGGGATACGACGTGATCCAGGCCTTCTTCTGTAATTCTCTCAGTAAACGGTTCAATTTTCTCCGGAGTCTTCGGCTCGTACTCATACGTTGCCGCTGTGACATCTTTTGTAATATCGACCAGAACCGGGCCCGGTCTTCCGCTCTTTGCGATCGTAACGCACGGCGCAGCGTATCTGCAAGAACGGTGATATTCTTTTACAATCACACTGTATTTTGTGATCGGCATTGCGACACCCGCAATGTCAATCTCCTGAAAGCTGTCTTTTCCAAGCAGTGCCTTTCCTACGTTGCAGGTAATCGCTACCATCGGTGTAGAATCCATGTAGGCGGTTGCAATTCCGGTGACAAGATTCGTTGCGCCCGGGCCGCTTGTAGCCATGCAGACGCCTGTTTTTCCGGTAGCACGCGCATATCCGTCCGCTGCATGCGCAGCACCCTGCTCGTGTGAGGTCAGGATATGGTGGATTTCCGGATGACGGTAAAGTTCATCATAGATATTTAAAATGGTTCCGCCCGGATAGCCGAACACGGTATCCACACCCTGCTCCTTCAGGCACTCGATAACAATCTGTGATCCAGTTAATTCCATGTCTGTATGATTCCTTCCTTATGTTTTTCGCTTTGTGTATGAAATCTGTTTATGAAATCAGCCATCCGAGAAAAAGCGCGTTCGGACGGCTGATATGATTTTATGATTTACGCGGGCAACGAGCCAAAGTCCGTGCTTGCACGAGACCTTGGCGACTGCCGCGATAACTATGAGAAACTCGCAGAGCGTGTTTCTCATAGTTTTTCTGAATTAGAACTCCAGAATAGCTCCCTTATTTGCACTGGAAACCATCTTTGCGTAGCGTTTCAGATAGCCTGTCGTTACCTTTGGTTCTCTCGGAGTCCATGCAGCTTTTCTGCGTGCCAGCTCTTCGTCCGATACGACAACTTCCAGCTTATGCTCCGGAATATTGATACGGATGAGATCGCCTTCCTCAACGAGTGCAATCGGACCTCCCTCTGCTGCCTCCGGGCTTACATGACCGATGGACGCACCGCGGGATGCGCCGGAAAAACGGCCGTCTGTGATCAGGGCTACGGAAGAACCAAGTCCCATACCTGCAATGGCAGAAGTCGGATTCAGCATTTCACGCATACCAGGACCGCCCTTTGGTCCCTCATAGCGGATCACAACAACATCGCCTGCCACGATCTTGCCGCCGCGGATTGCCTCGATGGCATCCTCCTCGCAGTCAAAGACTCTGGCCGGGCCTTCATGAACCTGCATCTCCGGAACAACGGCAGAACGTTTGACAACTGCGGTATCCGGTGCCAGGTTTCCTTTCAGAACGGCGATACCGCCGGTCTTGCTGTATGGATTCTCAACCGGGCGGATGATCTCAGGATTTTTATTGACACATCCTTTGATGTTCTCTCCTACGGTCTTTCCGGTTACTGTCATACACTCTGTGTGCAGCAGATTCAGCTTGTTCAGCTCATTCATAACGGCATAAACACCGCCTGCCTCGTTCAGCTCCTCGATGTAGTGGTATCCTGCCGGAGCCAGATGACAGAGGTTCGGGGTCTTCTCGCTGATGGCGTTTGCCATCTCCGGATTCAGCTCTACGCCTGCCTCATGCGCAATGGCCGGCAGATGCAGCATACTGTTGGTGGAACATCCCAGTGCCATATCGACGGTCAGAGCGTTTAAGAATGCTTCTTTTGTCATGATGTCTCTTGGACGGATATCCTGTTTTAACAGCTCCATAACCTGCATACCGGCTCTCTTTGCCAGGCGCAGACGCTCGGAGTATACGGCCGGAATCGTTCCGTTGCCTTTTAAGCCCATACCGAGAACCTCGGTCAGGCAGTTCATGCTGTTTGCGGTGTACATACCGGAGCAGGAACCGCAGGTCGGGCACGCATTGCACTCGAAATCATAGACGTCTTCCTCTGTCATGGTTCCGGCAGCGTAGGAGCCGACTGCCTCGAACATGCTCGAAAGACTTCTCTTCTCGCCTTTTACGTGGCCGGCAAGCATCGGGCCGCCGCTGACAAATACGGTCGGAACATTGACTCTTGCTGCTGCCATCAGAAGACCAGGTACGTTTTTATCACAGTTCGGGATACATACCAGGGCATCAAACTGATGTGCCATTGCCATACACTCGGTGGAATCGGCGATCAGGTCACGGGTAACGAGGGAATATTTCATTCCGATGTGTCCCATGGCGATACCGTCACAGACTGCAATGGCCGGGAATACGATTGGTGTTCCGCCTGCCATGGCAACGCCCATTTTTACAGCCTCTGTAATTTTATCCAGGTTCATGTGGCCCGGTACAATCTCATTGTAGGAGCTTACGATTCCTACGAGCGGTTTTTTCATCTCTTCTTCGGTCAGACCCAGCGCACGCATCAGAGAACGCTGCGGTGCCTGTGCGATTCCTTTTTTTACAGCATCACTTCTCATGATCTTTTCCTCTTTTCTTATCTTACAGTTTTATGCTAGAGTGTGTCTGAAAAACCATTTCCGCAATCTGCAAGCCTCACTCCAGTGCTTTTACCAGCAGATCTCCCATTTCGGAGGTGGATACTTTTTTGCATCCCTCGGACATGATATCTACGGTGCGGTATCCGTCTTTTAAGATTTTCTGTACAGCATTTTCTACTGCCTCTGCCTCTTTATCGAGATCCAGAGAGTAGCGGAGCATCATGGCCGCGGACAGAACCGTTGCAATCGGGTTTGCAATGTTTTTTCCTGCGATATCCGGTGCGGAGCCGTGGCTTGGCTCGTACAGACCGAATTTTGTCTCATTCAGGCTGGCGGAAGAAAGCATTCCGATGGAACCTGCCACCATACTTGCCTCATCGGAAAGGATATCTCCGAACATGTTTTCCGTCAGAACCACGTCAAACTGGCACGGATTGTGAACAATCTGCATTGCACAGTTATCAACCAGCATATGCTCTAACGTAACGTCCGGATAATCTTTTGCAACATCCTCCACAACAGCTCTCCACAGACGGGAGGAGTCGAGAACATTTGCTTTATCTACACTTGTTACTTTTTTCTTTCTCTTTCTGGCGATGTCGAAGGCACGGATTGCAATACGGCGGATTTCAGGCTCGCTGTAAGTCAGGGTATCCGTTGCTTTTTTGATGCCGTTCTCTTCTACGGTGCTGCGCTCTCCGAAATACAGGCCGCCGGTCAGCTCACGCATGATCAGCATGTCAAAGCCCTCACCGATAATTTCTTCTTTTAACGGGCAGGCATCCTTTAATTCCTGATACAGGTACGCCGGGCGCAGGTTTGCAAACAGGCCTAACGATTTCCGGATTTTTAAAAGTCCGGCCTCCGGGCGCTTATCCGGGCTTAATTTGTACCATGGGGAGGTCTTGGCATCTCCTCCGATGGAGCCCATCAGAACAGCGTCACATTTTTTTGCTTCTTCTATGGTTTCATCTGTCAGCGGCACGCCGTGCACATCGATGGAGCTCCGCCCAGCAGAAGGTTGGTATATTCAAACTTATGTCCATATTTCTCGCAGACGGCGTCCAGAACCTTTTTTGCCTCATCTACAATTTCCGGTCCGATTCCGTCACCGTGAATTAATCCAATACGGTATTCCATATCTTTCTCCCTCTTTTCTTCCGGCTGAAAAACCGTTCTATTTTCTCTGTGTCTATAGCATTTCTAAATTATACGCTATTATCGCCGTAATTTCAACACGAAATTTCTTTATCCCTAACGAAACGCAATAATCTTTTTGCTTTTTTGCTGTTTAAAAGAAAATTACGCGGCATTTTTCCCTCTTTTCCCCCGGTCTCGCCGCAGGGGCAATCCGGTCCGGAAGGCTTTTTACTCTACAGGAAAATTCCATAAAATCTCTAATGGGCAAAAAAGACGCAGGTACTCATCCTTTTTTGAATACCTGCGCTTTTTACATACCTAGATCATGTTTATTTTTTCTTCTCTGTTTTCTCTTCAACGACTGCTGTTTCCGGTTTTTCAACCTCTGTGATCGCTGTTTTGCGCATCGGGATACGGCAGTTTTTGTTGTTTCCGAACTCTACGATGACATCGTCATCTGTGATATCGATGACTACGCCGTAGAAACCGCTTGTCGTTACGACTGCATCTCCGACTGCAAGGTCATTCAGCATTGCCTGCAGTTTTTTCTGTTCTTTCTTCTGCGGACGGATCATTAAGAAATACATCATACCAAACATGATGACCAGCCACATAATTAACATACCAGTGCTCATCACACCGCTGTTTGCTGCTGTTGTTGTTGCTAAAAACATTTTCTTTCCTCCTGTTATTCGAGAGTACATCCCGTTCTTTAGACACACCTATCATAATACACAATCTGGAACCGATGGGCAAGTCTTTTTGGATATTTTCCCTATTTTCCAAAGATTTCATATATTACAATTCCGACCCCCGTCTCGATTGCACTGCGCCACATCTCAATATGGCTTCTCGCATTTCGCATGGCTTGAACAGAGCTTACTTTTTGTCGTATTCCTCAAATCCGGCAAGCTTCGCACGTTTGTAGGAGGCAAATTGCCTCATCGAGTGCGTTTCGGATTTCTGTCATCATATTGTTGTAGAAATACAGATTGTGCAGAACACAGAGACGCATGCCGAGCATCTCTTTCGCTTTCAGCAGATGACGGATATAAGCTCTGCTGTAATGGCGGCATGCCGGACACTGGCAGCCTTCCTCGATCGGGCGCGGATCCAATTCGTATTTCTGGTTGAACAAATTCATTTTTCCATGATTTGTATAAACGTGACCGTGACGTCCGTTCCGGCTCGGATATACACAGTCGAAGAAATCAACGCCGCGCTCTACACCCTCGAGAATATTGGCCGGTGTTCCGACACCCATCAGATATGTCGGTTTTTCTTTTGGCAGATACGGGACCACTTCATCGAGAATATGATACATCTCCTCGTGTGTCTCTCCTACCGCAAGACCGCCGACGGCATATCCGTCAAGATCCATCTCGGAAATCCGTTTTGCATGATCGATACGGATATCTTCATAGATTGCTCCCTGATTGATACCAAACAGCAGCTGGTGCTTGTTGATGGTATCCTCTCTCTGGTTCAGTTCCTGCATTTTATCCTTGCATCGCTGCAGCCATCTTGCCGTACGGTCCACGGAATTCTGCACATAACGGCGGTCTGCCACACTCGATGGGCACTCGTCGAAGGCCATCGCAATCGTGGATGCCAGATTGGACTGGATCTGCATACTCTCCTCCGGTCCCATGAAGATCTTTCTTCCGTCTACGTGGGAGTGGAAATAGACACCCTCCTCCTTGATTTTCCGAAGGCCTGCAAGAGAGAATACCTGGAATCCGCCGGAGTCGGTCAGGATCGGTTTATCCCAGACCATAAACTTGTGGAGTCCGCCCATCTTCTTTACAACCTCGTCGCCCGGACGCACGTGGAGGTGGTACGTGTTGGAGAGCTCTACCTGCGTGCCGATCTGCTGGAGATCCTCAGTGGAAACAGCTCCCTTGATCGCTGCCGCGGTTCCGACATTCATGAATACCGGCGTCTCGATATTGCCGTGCACGGTTTCCATGTGGGCGCGCTTCGCTCTTCCTTCCATTTTCAGAATTTTATACATAACGCTTTTCATCCTTTCTCATGATCCCTGCCGCCTGTTTTTCATGCAGGGCATACTATTTTTAGTATACAGGCAAAACCCGTTTTTGACAATGCCTGAATTTTCTTTTTTCTGCCTTTTTCCCTCCTGGTTTCTCCATTTTTCACAAGGACTTTATACTTTTTTCGTAAGACATCGCCCTTTTTCCAATTGTATTTCCTTATTTTTTGTCGTATAATGTGTTGAGATTGTTTCTTATTATAAAAGGAGTTTGATTCATGACTGATAAAAATATACTCTCGGAATCGACATCGGTTCCACACTGTTAAAATTGCGATCCTCGACGAAGAGAACCAGCTTCTCTTTGCCGATTACGAGCGCCATTTGCAAACATTCAGGAAACCCTTGCCCACCTGCTCGGGGAAGCACACGAAAAGCTGGGCGAACTGACCCTGCAGCCGGTCAT
>ENA-OQHA01000264-OQHA01000264.1-human-gut-metagenome-genome-assembly--contig:-NODE-264-length-27975-cov-6.545282_pt1 | contig 27975 bp, 30 predicted proteins | sample MGYA00242558_ERZ504707 | MGnify/ENA primary metagenome ERZ504707 (study PRJEB26092, sample SAMD00036197) | human gut metagenome | host: Homo sapiens | study: EMG produced TPA metagenomics assembly of...
CTCAGGCGGATCTCGGCATCGCCATCGGCACCGGCACGGACGTGGCGATGCAGTCGGCGGACGTGACCTTGATGAGCGGCGACTTGCGCGGCGTCATCAAGACCATCAACCTGTCCAATGCCACGATGCGCAACATCCGCGAGAATCTGGGGTGGGCGTTCGGCTACAACGTCATCGGCATTCCGGTGGCCGCCGGCGTACTCTACCCGTTCACCGGCTGGCTGTTGAGCCCGATGATCGCGGGTCTGGCGATGGCGTTGAGCTCAGTGTGCCTGGTGCTGAACGCGAACCGGCTGCATGGAGCGAACATCAACGTGGGTGCTGCCGATAGCACCGCTGGCTCGGGCAGCAGCACGGCGGATGTCGAATCAGCCGGATCGGCCGAATCCGCCAACGCCGCCAACATCACCGGCTCCGCCACATCCAACGCGCCTCACGAGCCGACCGTCATCATCGACGATCGCACCACGCTGAATCAAACCAATCACGTATCTGACCAATCCAATAATCCAACCAACAAGGAGAACACTATGGATACGGGAATGCACATGCACCACACCGCCCCCGCGGACGGCGAAACCGCCACCGACCCGGTGTGCGGCATGACCGTGGCTGTGAACGCCGATGCGATCACGCGCGAGTATGAGGGCAAGTCCTATTACTTCTGCGGCGAACACTGTGCCACGAACTTCATGAAGGCCCCGCAGGTGTTCCTGGAGCAGTAGTCTCTGCGTTTACCTGATTCAACGACAATGGCCTCCGCCCAAAACGAGCGGAGGCATTTGCATATATGAATCAATCAACGAATCAGCTGGCGAAGAAGAACACGAACAGCCAAGCGCCGATAATGGCGCCGACAATCGGGGCCACAACCGGAATCCAGGCCTCGCCCCAGCGGGAGGAGCCCTTGTGCGGGATCGGCAGGATGGCGTGCAGCAGACGCGGCATGAGGTCGCGGGCCGGGTTCAGGCCAGGGCCGGTCGGGCCACCCATGGAGGTCACGAGGCCCCACACAATGAAGCCGACGACGATGGAGGCGGCGGCGTAATCCTGCTTGCCCCAAGCCAGGGACAGGCAGCACAGGGCGCCGAAGACGAGCACCAGGGTGCCGAACATCTCGTTGAGGAAGTAGTTGACCTTCTGGTTGTCCGCGTCAGTGGTGCAGAAGGTGCCCAGAATCGCCTCGGCGTCCTCGGTCTCCTTGTAGTGCGGGTAGTAAGTGATGTAGACGATGAGCTGGCCGAGCAGGGCGCCGAGCAGCTGGGCGACGATGTACGGCAGCACGTCGCTCCACGGGAACAGGCCGTTGACGGCCTGGGCGATGGTCATGGCCGGGTTGATGTGCGCGCCGGAGACGCTACCGAACATGAGCACCGGGAACATGACGCCGAAGCCGTAGCCCATGGCGATGTTCAGCCAGCCGGCGTGGTGGCCTTGGTGTTCTTGAGCTCAACGTTGGCCACGGAGCCGTTGCCGAAGATCATCAGAATGGCGGTGCCGAAGAACTCGGCGGCCAGCTTGGTAAAGAGAGGATAATCCACTGCTTCTTCTTTTCTCTTCGCCGCGCAACAGGCATGGCTGACTGTTCACGGCATTCTGTGTGACTGGAAATCCGTTCGCGGAGCCGGCGACGCGATTTACGCTGGGCGCGAAAGCAAACGTGGTGATTGTACACTTTGCCCCACGACGAAATGCCGGCAAGATGCGATGTCGAATGTCCAGCCGAATGCAATGCCCAAAAAGCCATCGGAATCAGCCGAAGCGACCTTGAATCTCAGTGGTTGCGAATGACGTTGCGCAGGGGCAGGACGCTGGTGGGCGAGACGGACAGTTCGTCGATTCCTAGGCGCAGGAACGTATCGGTCAGGCTCAAGTCTGCGCCAAGCTCGCCGCAGATGCCGCACCAGATGCCATGACGATGGGCAGCTCGATAGTCATCTGGATCATGCGCAGCACAGCTGGTGAATGCGGGTCGGCAAAGCGTTCGAGACTCGGGTTCTGACGGTCACAGGCCAGCGTGTACTGGGTCAGGTCGTTGGTGCCGATGGAGAAGAAATCGACTTCGGCGGCCAGCTCGTCGGCCATAATGACCGACGCAGGCGTCTCAATCATAACGCCGATCTGGATACTCTCGTTGAAGTCGATGCGCTCGCCGCGCAGCTCGCTTTTGGCTTCTTCAAGAATCCGCTTGGCGTCGCGTACCTCCTGCACAGAGGTGATCATGGGCAGCATAATGGCGATGTTGCCGTATGCTGAGGCGCGCAATAATGCGCGTAACTGGACTTTGAAAATCTCCGGGCGGGTCAGGCAGATGCGGATTGCCCGGTAACCAAGCGCGGGATTATCCTCGTGGCTCAGATTGAAGTAGTCGACCTGTTTGTCCGCGCCGATGTCGAGCGTACGGATGATGACCGGACGGTCGCCCATCTCCTGTGCGACTTGTCCGTATGCATCGAACTGAAATTCCTCGGTCGGCCAGTCCTCGCGTTCCAGATACAGGAACTCACTGCGGAACAAGCCGATGCCCTCAGCATCGTTGGCCAGCACGGCGGCTGCGTCAGAGGGACGGCTGATGTTGGCGTACAGGTGGACCCGCTGACCGGACTTGGTTTCGGTGGGCTTGCCCTTGAGCTTCCGCAGGAGGCTTAGGTGCTCCTCAGCCTCGGCCTTCCTGCGCCGGTATTCGGTCAGCGTGGCCTCGTCCGGGTCGACGAATACCGCACCGCTGGTGCCGTCGATTACGGCAACGTGACCATCATCGGCCGGGTCAAAGGCGTCGCCGATACCTGTGATGGCGGGCAGGCCCATCGTGCGCGCCAGAATCGCGGTGTGCGAGTTCGCTGAGCCCTTGGCGGTCACGAGGCCCAAAACCTTAGCGCGGTCGAGCTGCGCGGTATCGCTGGGAGCAAGATCTTCGGCGAAGATGATGTGGCTTTCGCCGTTCTGCGCGATCCCGTTCTGCACAATACCGTTCTGCACAGCATCGCCTTGTACACTGCCATCCTGCGCCGTGCTATCGCATTTGCCTTGCAGCACGTTCATCACGCGGCGAGAAACATCCTTGACATCAGCGGCTCGAGCCTGCATGGTCGAGCTATCCATCGCAGCGAACATGGCGGCGAACTGTTCGGCGGCGCTCTTCACCGCGAATTCGGCGTTCACCTTGTCTTGCGCAATCAAACCTTCGACGCATTCCGCATAGTCCGGGTCCTGGAGCATAAGCCGATGGGCGTCGAACAGTTCGGCCTTGTTTTCGCCGAACTCAGCGGCGACGTTGTCACGCAGTTGCTTGAGCTGAGCGACGGCCGTGTCACGGGCGCGCGGAATCGATCCATCTCGGCCTGCGGGTCGTCGATTAAGCGGCGTTCTACGGCATAATCTACGGCGGCGAGCACGCGGACCGTGCCGATAGCAATGCCAGCGGATACGCCGACGCCTGTATCGTTCTCATTACAGGTGCTCCTTGAGGAATCGCTCGAACTCTGCAGCAGCGACAGCTTCATCGTTGCCCTGCACCCGAACCGTAACCTCGTCACCTTGTTGAACATCAAGTCCCATAACACCGAAGATACGCTTGGCATCCACGGATTTTCCACCGTAGGCAACGGTGATGCTCGATTCATATTCCTGCGCTTTGGCAACCAACCGGCCAGCCGGGCGGGCGTGCATGCCTTCGGGGTCGGATACGGTGAACGTGAATATCTGAGGCATGACGTTGCTCCTTACACGTCCGGCCGTCACGCGCGAAGACGGCCTTTCAGCACCAGCTACGGACTGATGCTGAAAAAAACAAAAAACCGGAATCTTTCGATTCGGTTGTCTGTGCCCCCGCAGGATTCGAACCCTGGACACGCTGATTAAGAGTCAGCTGCTCTAACCAACTGAGCTACAGGGGCTTGGTTAGATGTTGAAGTATTCCTTGCAACAGGTGATAAATATACTCAGATTTGAAGCGAATGCAACTCTCGGCGTGTCGCGCCTATTTCCGGCGTTTTTGCTAATACAAAAATCCCCCATGCGGCGCAAACCGCACGGGGATGATGCTTAAGCTCAGACTCTTGGTCTGTGTGATTCCAGCACTAGGCCGGAATGACTCACTCGGCCACGACCTTCACGAAGAAGGAAGCGGGTGATCTCCGGGTGGAGGGCCACCTTGGCGGGGAAATCGCCGGTGGTCTTGATGGTCTCGACCTCGATGGCCTTCGGGTTCACCGCAGCCTTGTCGGACAGAGCGACGGCGATGGCCTCGTTGGAGATACCACCGAACAGCTTGCCGGACTCGGACACCTTGGCGGCGATCTCGACGGTAGTGCCCTCGATGGCGGCCTTAGCGGCGACGGCGTCCTCGCGGGTAGCGACGGCCTTGGCCAGACGAGCGCGCTTCATAGCGACGATCTGAGCTCAGCGCCCTTGGTCCACGCGAAAGCGAGGCCCTGCGGGAACAGGTAGTTGCGGGCGTAGCCGGACTTCACGTCGACAACGTCACCGGAATGGCCCAGGTTGGACACGGTCTTGGTGAGAATAACCTTGGTTTCAGCCATTGTTCAAAGCCTCCCTAACTCAGCGACCCGAGGTGGCGTACGGCAGCAGGGCCATCTCGCGGGCGTTCTTGATCGCCTTGGACAGCTCACGCTGCTCCTGCACGGTCACGCCGGTGATACGACGGGAACGGATCTTGCCGCGATCGGAAATGAACTTACGCAGCAGCGCAACGTCCTTGTAATCGATCTCGGTGACCTTGGCGGCCTTCAGCGGGTTCGGCTTCTTCTTGAACGGCTTGACCGGCGGTTGCGGCTCTTACGTGACATGATGTTCTCCTTATAAATCTTGATATTGATTGCTGCTGGCAGCGGGGAGGCAAGTACTGATCAGAACTCCGGGTCGGAATCGTCGCCGCCGAAATCGGAGGAAGCGCCGAACGTGGAGAAGCTACCGGCATCAGATGCACCGGCATTACTCCACGGGTCGACCGCAGGAGCGGACGGGTTGGCGGGAGCGGCAGACTGCTGGGAGTATCCAGCGCCACCACCCTGATAGCCACCGTTGTAACCGCCCTGGCCACCGGCATAACCACCTTGGCCACCCTGGTTGCCATAGCCCTGATTGGACTGCTGACCACCCTGGAAACCACCGGAACGACCCTGGAAGCCGCCCTGACCGGACGACTGGCGAGTCACCTGTGCGGTGGCGTAGCGCAGGGAGGGCCCGATCTCATCGAGCTGCATCTCCACGACGGTTCGCTGGGAACCATCCTGTGCCTGATAGGAACGCTGCTGGAGGCGACCGGTGGCAATCACGCGCATGCCCTTCTTCAGGGACTGGGCGCAGTGGTCGGCCAGATCACGCCAAGCGGAGCACCTCATGAACAGCGCCTGACCATCCTCGAACTGGTTGGTCTGACGATTCCAGGTTCGCGGGGTGGAAGCAATCGTGAAGCTCGCCACGGTCGCACCGCTGCCAATAGTGCGCAGCTCGGGGTCCGCAGTGAGGTTGCCCACGATGGTGATGACGGTTTCGCCTGCCATAACGGTCCTTCTTACTTACCTTGAATACCAGCTGTTCAGCTGACTAAACGCTTGATTCAGCCTTACGAAGAATCTTCGTGCGGATCACGGATTCGTTGAGGTTCAGAACACGGTCAAGCTCATCGCTGGTAGCGGGCTCGGCGGTGTACTTCACCACGACGTAGTTGCCTTCGGTCTTACCGGCAATCTCATAGGCGAGCTTGCGACGGCCCCAGTAATCGGGCTCATCGAAAGAGCCGCCTTCCTTGGTGACGAGTTCCAGATACTGCTCGGTCAGCTTCTTCAGACCGCGCTCATCCAGCTCAGGATCGGCGATGAACATCAGTTCGTACTTGTGCGCAGACATCACCCACCTCCTTCGGACTATTCGGCCACGGACGTTCCGTGGCAGGAGTGTGTATGCGTGTTAGCCCATGACGCAGCACCAAACCGGCACCGCCTCTTCGGGCAACTTGGACAGTCTATATATGAGGCGGGACAGGGTATGCCCATATTCTTGCCGGTTTCGCGATGCCCACCGTTTTGGCCAAGCCCACGCAGCCCGCGGCTCCCATCACTCCCGGAGCGGCACCGGTAGCCGCACCTGGCGCGACCTCCACCACCATGAATGAGCAGCAGAAGAAAATCTTCATCATCGTTGGTGCCGTGGCCGGCTTCCTCGTGCTGTTCGGTATCGTGTATGGCGTGCTGTCTTCCGCCGTGTTCAGCGCGAAGAGCGTTGCGAACAGCTATGTGGCCGCCATCTCCTCCGGCAACTACGACAAGGCCAACACCATCGCCGATCCTCACGTGAATACGAACCAGCGCGCACTGCTGACCAGCAAGGCATCCTCGGGCGAGAACACGCGCATCACCAACGCGCGCATCTCGCAGACCTCCAATAATGCCGATGGCACCGTGAGCGCCCAGCTGACGTACACGCTTGAAGGCAAGGAGGTCAACGGCAACTTCACCATCAAAGACAATAAGGTCAGTGTCGAGTTCTCCGAGTGATTTCGGCAATCTCAACACTCTTACGAAATAAGCACCCCGCCGTGGCGTTCGCTGCGGCGGGGTGCTTGTACACTGGTTAAGGCGTAAATCACACAGCGACTCAAACAAAGGATGCGAACGCATGTCGGCGATTCTTGAAGGCACTCCGGATAAACGACTCGTATTGGTCACGGGCCGCGCCTACCCCGAGCTAGCTGAGAAGGTGGCCGAATGCTTGGGAACCGAAATCCTCGAAACCACGTCCTATGACTTTGCCAATGGCGAGATGTACGTGCGTTTCACCGAACCGGTGCGCGGTGCGGACGTGTTCGTGCTGCAGTGTCATTCGGGCGATATCAACAAGTGGATCATGGAACAGCTCATCATGATCGATGCTTTGAAGCGCGCCTCCGCCAAGTCGATTACCGTGGTGGCGCCCTTCCTCGGCTACTCGCGCAGGATAAGAAGCACCGCGGTCGTGAGCCCATCACCGCCCGTCTGATTTTCGATCTGTTCCACGCCGCCGGTGCAGACCGCATTATGACGGTCGATCTGCACGCCGCTCAGGAGCAGGGTTTCTTCGATGGTCCGGTCGATCATCTAACCGCCATGCCGGTGCTGCTCGATTACGTGCGTTCCACCCTTGATCTGGCAACACCACCATCGTGTCCCCGGATGCCGGCCGTATCAAAGTGTCCGAACAGTGGGCCGCCAAGCTAGGCAATCTGCCGCTGGCATTCATCCACAAACAGCGTGATATTACTCGTCCGAACCATGCCGAGGCACATGGCATTATCGGCGATGTCGACGGCCGCGACTGCGTGGTCATCGAGACATGGTCGATACCGCCGGTACTATCTGCGAAGCCGTGCGCACCCTGAACGAATCCGGCGCCAAGTCGGTGACGCTGGTCGCCACCCATGGCCTGCTCTCCGGCCCGGCCGTGGAGCGCCTGTCTCACTGCGGCGCGCATGAAATCGTGTTTATGGACACCGTGCCGATTCCCGAAGAGAAGCGCCTGCCGAATATGACCGTACTGTCTTGCGCACCGCTGCTGGCCGCGGGTATTCGCTCCGTGTTCGAGGAAGGTTCTGTGGCGATTCTGCTCGACGGCCTGCCCGAGGACATGCGTCCGCGCAATATCTATGCGTGATTGATACGCCGAAAATCCTTACGAAAAACGCCGCTTGGCTATCAAGTGGCGTTTTTTTCGTATAGCTCCAATCAGATGAAGGCGCGTTCGCCGAAGATGGCGGTGCCGACGCGCACGATGGTGGAGCCCTCTTCAATGGCGTAGGTCATGTCGTGGGTCATGCCCATGGACAGTTCGGTGCAGTCGGCCGTGCTTCGGCACCGGAGGCAAGAATCTGGTCACGAGTGCGGCGCAGATGCGCGAAGCCCGCACGAATCGTGCGCTCATCATCCACATGGGCACCAATAGTCATCAATCCCTGCAAGCGCAGTCCGCCCATCGCACCGATGCGCTGGGCCAAGTCGATGGCGTGCTGGTGCGCAGCCGGACTTCGATTCCTCGCCGGATTCGTTCACCTCCAGCAACACGCGACCGTGATGCCGCGCATGGTGGCACGGCGGGCGATCTTTTCCGCCAGTTCGATGGAATCCACGGATTCGATGGTGTCCACTACCGGCAGCACCTTGCCGATTTTATTGGCTTGCAATTGGCCGATGAGATGGAAAGGAATATGCGTTGCAGCTGCGGCATTGGCCGTGTCAGCCTCAGCGGCATCAATCACGCCTAGCGAATAACCACGCTCCCCCAGTCGTTTTGCCAGACCGTCAGCCTTGACAGTAATCTCCTGTGGACGATTCTCACCAATCACGCGAATACCAGCATCGATAGCCGCCAGAATCTCGCCGACATCGCGCGTCTTGGTGGCAGCCAGCAATTGGACCGAACCGGCAGCACGCCCGGCTGCGGACTCCGCTGAGGCAATCCGGTCAAGCACGCGATGCACACCATCAGTAATCTCTTGTGCGCGCGCCTGATCGATAACTTCGTTGGCGAGATCCTTATGGTCCATGTATGCCGTCATTGCTGCCCCTGTTCGTAGATTCCCCACCATCGTAGTCTCATACGCGCACATAATGCTTGTTATTGAACAAAAGTGAAGCCCCCGCTGTTCATGCGCGGGGGCTTGGTGATGCTAGGCCGAGCGAGTGGGACTAGCAGGTACCGGACTTGCGGCGCTTGAGGATGATTACACCCGCAACAGCAAGTACCACGGCGAGGATGCCAACACCAAGCACGGCTGCACCGGTGTCAGGTATCTTCTTGTGCTTGCCGGAGTCTGCATCACCCTTGTTCTGGTTGGAATCGTTGCCTTGGTTGGGCTTGTCCGTGCCGGAACCGGGCTTATCGCCACCCTGGCCAGGCTTCGTGGTGCTCTTCTCAACCAGACCCGCGATGGCATCGCTGATTGCCTCAGTCGCAGCCTGTACGTCAGACTGGGCGGCCTGACCATCACTCGTCAGCGCATTCGCCGTAGCGACTGCCGAATCAAGCACGGCCAGCGATTCATCAGTCCACTTTGTGCGATCCACGGCAGCAGCGGCATCGAGCTGAGCGCTCAGCGCGGCACGATCTTGCACCGTAGCTACAAGCACCAGCTTCTTCGCTGCCTGCTTCAGCTGGGTTGCGGCATCCACCACCGCAGCTTCGGTGGCATCCTCAGCCTTATACACCTGCTGCGCCGAATCCAATACCGCCGCGTACTCCGCCCATGAAGTCTCGGTGTACTTGGAGGCATCGTCAGCCTTAGGCGAGTCAGCGAGCGCCTGCTTGAGCTCGGTCTTGTCGATCGGTGTGGGCTCAGGCGGCTCAGGCGTACTGTCGTCAATGGCATGAACCTGCCATTCGGCAACAGCCGGAGAAGCCGAGCCGGACGTGATAACCATACGCAACTTGGTAGTCTTGACCGGAGTGTTCCACGTGCCATCAGACCACCCCTTGGCATCGCCGGTGGCCCAGCCAGCAGACGGTGAATTGGCGGTCACAGTGTAGGTGGCGTCGGAAATATCCACGAAGTTGCCGGCACCGTTGTTCGCCAAGCGTCCCAGTACTGCAATTCCCACGATGCCGGAATACCCAATCCGCCATCATCCGAGGTGAATTGCACGCGGCTAGAGTCGATAGTCACTTCACGGTCCCACTCGTAGTCGAGGCGCATCTCACCGGTGTTGGGCCAAGTGCCCCAGACATCCTCGTTGGCAATGGTGATATCGGGAATGATCTTGCCGTCGTTCAACGCGGCGGCACCCTTGACCCAGCCGGATGCCTTGCCGTCCACATCGGTGGCGGTGGCATCGCCCTCAATGTAGCCGGTCAGCGGCACGGAAGTGTCGGATGGAATGTCGGTTTTCGCCGAAGCGGACACGTTGCCGGCCTTATCGGTGGCGCGGTAGTACACGGTGGCGCGCGACGCGCTCGGTGCAGCAATCGGCTTGCTGTACGTGGCCCATTGACCGTCTGTGCCAATGCGGTATTCAATTGATGCGACACCGGAACCGGTGCCGTCATCAGCGGTCAAGGTCAGCGTGCGCTCCTCCTTATCGGCGGCGGCGGTCACGGTTGGCGCGGCGGAGTCCACCTTGCCGCCGGCTTGGCCACGTCGGAAACGTTGCCGGCCTGATCGGTGGCGCGAGCCCACACTTCGACATCGCCCTGCTGGGAAAGCGTGGCAATGGCCGCGTTTGCATTCGCGGCGATGGTGGTCCAGCTCTTGCCTTGATCAGCGGAAATCTCCAGCTTGGCGATAGGTGCGGTGTCGTCCGTGGCCTGCACGGTGGCGAACGGAGCGGTGGTGAGCCACTCGCTATTGCCTGCGTTAGCAGTAACGGCAACGGTTACAGTCGGCTTCGTGGTATCAGCGGCAGCTGGTAGCCGTCCTGCACGGTGACATTTACCGACACATTGCCCTGCTCGCTTGCCTCACCGGCACGCCGGCGACCACGCCGTAGGCCGTAAACGAACCGACCTTGGCATACGAGGAAGCATCAACTGGACGCCAAATTACTGGGGAGGCAACGGTTGGGTTCCCGTACTTCACATCCACTGTGGCCGGCAGAGTAGGCGCAGTACCGGTGGCGGTGGTCACGCTCTTCGGCGCAGTGATTGCCGGCGATTCGCTGGAGTCGGAGCCGACTTCCCATTCAGCAACGGCCACGGAGGCATAGCCGCCATCCACAGCTTGACCGGTCATGTCGAGCTTTAAGGCAGTAGTGGTCACCTCATCGAAGGTGACGGCGTTGGGGTTGGCCTTGCCTGTGGTCGTTGTATAGGCACTCGTTGGTGACATCCTTCCATGTGCCGTCCGCGTCCAAGTACTGAATCTTCCACGAGGCGGGCGCGCGCAGAGCGTTGGAATCCACGTCGAACCAAACCTTAGACGAGTTGACGCGCACAGTGCCATCCCATTGGTAGACCAGAGAATCGCCGGACTGCGATTGCGGGATAGAACGGTAGTTGGTCCAGTGATTCGGCGGGACCACAGCGGTTTGCAACACACGGCCGTCGTTCACCGAACCCTTCCAAGCAGGCGTTTCAGTGAACGTGGCGCTCACCTTTGCGTACGGAGCCACGTTGGTGGAGGGCTGCGTTTTCTCGGCCTTGGTTGGATGGGCGGTGGAAACCATCTGGCCGTCGGCGGTCCAATCGACTTCATCAATGCACACGGCACGGCGGAAATCGGTGCCGCCTTCCTTGTCGCCGGTGTGATAGGTCACATACCATTTGTCGCCGAACTGGAGCACCGAGGGGTGCATCGTGGTGGCCGAGCCAGAAGGCACGATTACGCCTTGGTACTTCCATGGGCCGAGCGGCTGTCGGAAGTGGAGTACTGGATGCAAGCTTGATAGTTCGATTCCACGCAGGTGGCCGTGCCCGAACCGGGCTTACCGCCGTCGTACACGTTGTAATAGGTATCGCCCTTACGGAACACCCACGCCGCCTCGAAGAATCCCTTCGGGCCGTTCGCGTTGCTGTCCGCGTCCTTCATGGTGTGGAGGTTCGGCGTGGTGCCATCAGCCTTGGTTTCCACCTCGGTGTATGAGGTGCGGCCGGTTGTGGCGTCCTTCTTCATCTTGATGGCGAGCTGAGTGCCGAACGTACCAAAGTGCAAATATCCGGTGCCATCCTCGTCCACAAAGAATGCCGGATCGATGGTTTCAATCTGGGTTTGCGATGTGGTGAGCAGCGGCTTGCCGATGGCATCCTTCCACGGGCCGAGCGGACTCTTCGACTTGGCCACGCCGATGGCGAACGGTCCTGTCCAGCCGCCTCAGAAGCCTTGTCCTTCACCGGCACGTAGTAGTAGAACCAATCATCGGAAGTGTCGCTCGGGGTGCCGTTATCGTCGGCTACGACTTGGCCGGCGTACGCGCCATCGCCGGTGGCCCAGCTGAACAGGTCTGCCTTGGCGATGGTCTTGTAATGTGTCCATTTGCCTTGATTCAGGCCGTCTTCATCGGTGACGTATACGCCCCAGTCCTTCATGTTGAAGGAGCCGTAGTCGGGCGAAGCCTCATCGTGACCGGTGAAGACGAAGAGTTTGCCGTCATAGCTCAGCGCGGATGCATCTGCAGAGTAGTAGTCTGCGAAAGATCGTTCGGGGTGTCAATACCCTCGTTCTGCCGATGGGGTTGCGCATGTAGCTGGGCAGTGCGCTATTGTCGATTTGGGTGACGGTGACATCAGGATTGTTATACGGCAGTTCGTTATACGCGTGACCGGCAACGCTGGGCGCGTTGTCAGCGGTGGCTGAATCGGCGGCCATTGCGGTCGGCGCAAGGGCAAGGCCTGACAGCAATGTCGCTGCGGCGACGAGTCCACCGGCCACCGCGCGAACCGATTGCGCGGATACATGGAAACTCATAGTGCTCCTCATTGAGTGAGTGAAAAGAGTAATGATGGGTAGAAGGAAAAGGCTAGAGCCCCCTCTGTGAGGGGGCTCACTCGGCAGAATGACTCCGTTGCGGGTCAGGCCGAGTGGCGAGCCGAACCGTGGTCGCCGGACTGGCGACGCTTCAGGATGGTCACGCCTGCGGCGGTGAGCAGCACGGCAGCCGCAGCAACTACGGAAACCGCGGCACCAGTCGGAGGCACACGATCACCCTTGTTGTCCTTATCATCCTTATCAGTGTCGGTCACACCAGGCTGCTGGGAGCCGGGCTTCTGCTCAACCTTGGTGGCCCAAAATGCCTTGTCAAGGGCATCCTGTGCGGCATCGACATCGGCCTGCTTGGCATCCTTGTCGTCGTACACCTTCTGAGCGGCGGCAATCTGGCTCTGCAGAGCCTGCCATGCCTCCTCGGTGTACTTCGACTTGTCAGCCTTCTTGGCCTGCTCGATGGAAGCTTGAGAGACTCCTTCTTCACCGTTTCGACGGCGGGCTTCTCTTCCAAGGCCTTGACGGCCTTGTTCAGCGAAGCGGACGCTTCCTGGACGGCGGCCTGAGTGACCTCACCGGACTCATCGCCCTTGAGCACACCTTCCGCAGCCTCGATGGCCTTGTTCAAGGCCTCGACACTCTTATCCGTGTACTTGCCGGAAGCGGCCTCGGCCTTGGCCGTGTCGATGGCCGCCTGCAACGTGGACTTCTCCACGTCGGTGGCGAGCGCAACGAGCACCTTCTGGCCGTCCTCGAGCTTGGTCACCTGCTCGGCGACCTGTTCTTCGGTGGCATTGACATCGTCGTACACAGCCTGGGCAGCGTCAATGATTTGCTGGAACTCAGCCCATGAAGCGGCGGTGTAGCGGCGTGCATCGAGGCCGTTGGCTGTGTCAAGAGCCGACTTGAGCGCGGTCTTGTCGACCGGGGTAGGTTCAGGCTCGGTGCCGTCAATACCATGCACGCCCCACTCGGCCACGGCGGCCCCGAAGGTGCTGCTGCCGGTGTACGGAGTGAGCACGAGTCGCAGCGACTTGGTGGTGACCGGCTTGAAGGTCACAGCGCTCCAACCCTTGGCATCGGTATCCGCACGAGAAGCCGGCGAATTACGCACGACGGTGTAATCCTCGGTGGGCTCGACGTCCTTCCAAGAACCATCCTCGGCGAGGTACTGAATCTTCCAAGCGTCCGGGACTTCCAGACCACCCTTCGAATCGTCAGTCTCAGCGAAGTTGGCCCAGAACTGGGCGCGGCTCTGGTCAACGGTCACGGACTGACCGAAGTCGTACTGGGCGTACATGCCGTCCTTTGCCTTGCCCCAAGAACCCCAGACCTTGTCGTTGACGTTCTGATCATCCGTGGTCGGCCAAGTATCATCGACGACTACGCCGTCGTTGAGCTTGCCTTCGGCCGGTGACCAGGTCGCCTCGGAATCAGGCGAAATGGTGGTCCTGGTCGCCTTGCCTTCAATCCAACCGACCAACGGCTCAGGCTCAGGCTCCGGAGTGGAGGAACCGTTCGGGTCGGCAACCACGTGGACAGTGAGCTTGGCAGCTGCGGAAGATGAACCGTCGTCGACGGTACCAGCCACCTCGTAGTCACCAACCTTGGTCAGGTCGATGGCCTTGATGTCGGCATCCTTCCACGTGCCTTGCGGTCGTCGTTGTATCCGTTCGGGAACTTCACCGGAACCGTGGCGGGCAGGTCGATGGACTTGGCGTTCTGGTAGACGGTCTGCTCAACCGGCTGCGCATTACCCACGGTCTGCGATGCGGTATCGGAACGAGCCGCGATGTGTGCAACCGTACCGTTCAGCGCACCGGCGACGGTGCCCTTGACATCGAATACGGCATCGGCGGCCAGCTGAGCGTCGGTCACCTTACCCCACGTGACGGCGAGGTCACGGCGAGAACCGTCGGTGTATACGGCGCTCACGGTGGAGGCAGCTTCAGATCATCGGCCTTGGAACCGGTCTGCACCAGTCGGTTGACTTCGTCCACGCTCACCGGCTCGATGGCGTACGCCTCGAACTCGGAAGCACCCACGATGGCGCCCTTCGGGAAGACACGCGCAGCTTGTCGGTTTCGACGGTGTCGGCGAACTTCACTTCGTTGCCTTCGTTCCGGTTGACCGTGTAGGACTGGCCGTCAGCCAGCTTCACATCCTGCCAGTTACCGTCAGCGTCAGCGTACTGGAGCTTCCAAGATGAGCCATCGGCACGCCACCGCCATCGGTCCAGAAGAAGACCTTGGCCTTCTTCAGCGGCACCTTGCCGGCCCACTTCAGTTGCAGCCACGGCTCCACACCAGTGTTGTCGCCCCAGTTGTTCCAGGTCTCGTTCGGCGTGTTGGTGTATACCACCTGACCGTCGATGACCTTCTTGGCGTTGTCCTTCGGCTGGTAGCCGTTGGTGTAGCTGGCAGAGGCGCTCGACTGCGGGGCTACGTTCACGGTACCGTCAGAGGGGATGCCGTGAACGGTGATTTCCTTGGAGCCTTCCTTCTCGCCATCGGAAGCGGTGAGCTTCAGAACGTAGTCGCCTTCCTTGTTGAAGGTGACGGTGGTGCTGGCAGCGGAGGCGTCCACGAACTTCGCAGCACCGCCTTCCGGACCGGAGACCTGGGACCATGTGGTGGTGACGTCGCCTTCTGCGGGCAGACCGTCATCCTTCACCGTACCGACGAGCTTGGCACCGGATGAGGTGCTGGAAGACACGTAAGCATCCACCTGCGGAGCCTGGTTCTCGGAAGTGCCGTCAGCCTTGATACCGGTGTTGTAGGCTTCGATCTCCTTGACACCGACGGCCATGCCGCCTGCGGCGTGAAGGTGACGCGGATAGTCGTGGTCTCCACCGGAGTGAACTGGATACGGTTGTAGTTCGCGCCCGCGTAGTTCGGGGTGCGCACCTGATCCGCAATCGGGGCCCATGTGCCGTCATCCTTCTGGTACTCCAACTTGTAGTTGGCGGGCTCGGCATAGCCGGAGATGGTCTGGCTGGACGAGCTCTGGTAGAAGTACAAGCGGAGGTCGTCGATCTTCTGCTTGCCGTCCTTGAACTTGATATTGAGCGTGTCGGTCTTGTTCCCGGAGCCCTTGGTACCCCAGAACGATTCCATCACGGTCTTGCCGTCCACCGCGTTCTTGGCCGGGTAGTTGGTGTCCTTCTCGGCGTAGGTGGTACCGGTCACGTCCGCGTCCTTGGCCACATTCGTGGTGGACTTGGAAGCGGAGTCGACGTTGGCACCGGACTTGGCGAACAGGTCGGTCACACGCTGGTCGGCGGTGAAGGCAACCTGGTTGGCGGCCTTGATATCAGAACCAGCGGCATTGGTGATGGTTACGCCGGCCTTGTCGGCATCCTCAACGGTGCCCGTGGACGGATCGTAAATGAGGTGTGCGAGCTTGTCGGAAGTGAAGGCGAGCTTGCCCCCCACGTACAGGCTGTAGCCAGCAGGACCACCGTAGTGGCTGCCGTCCTTGTCCCATACGATGGAGACATCCTGATCGTGGTAGCGCAGGTTGTTTACCGTGAAGTAGTTCCAACCGGGGATTTCGATCGGGTTTAGCTCAATCTTGTTGTCCTCGCGCGGCACCATACCGGCTACGTCCTCGACCATCGTCCAGTTCGTGGTGCCGAGCTGGGTGTGGTGGATCCAGGAGCGGTAGGTGATCTTGCCGCCGTTCTGTGCGGCGTCAAGGTTCTTGTCGAGGTTGTTGATCACGCCGTCACCGTTCACATCGCCGACGTTGTTGTTGTCCTCGTTCCAGAACTCGTTCTGATCAGGGTGGTTGTTATCGCCGCCCTGGTAGTGCGCGAACGCCACCCAGTACAGCAGCTTCTTGAACTGCTCATTGGTGATGTAGCCATTCTTGGCTGCATCGTAGTTGCGAATACCGGCCGAGTAGACCTGCAGCAGCGGCTGCGCATTAATGATGGAGAAGTTGTTGGAACCGGGGAAGTTCAACGCGGCCTTGTCCGCTTGGTTGGCGGTGAAGAACGGGAAGATCGGGAACTCGTTGGAATCCTCGAACAGGCGCAGAGCCTTGTTGTAATCTTCGTTGCCGGTAGGCATCAGGCCTTCGGAGTACGGGTAGTAGTTATTGATCTCCTTGTACTTGGCGAAAGCACCGTCGTTCAGCACCTGTGCTTGAGCAGGTTGTCGGACTTGTCCCACAGTTCAGTGGTGACTTCTTTCTGGATCTTGTCGGCGATGGCCTGCATCTTCTCGGCGTTGGCGGTATCGCCAGCAGCCTTGTATGCCTGAGCAGCCGCGTTAGCGTTGGCCCACATATTGGCGGAACCATCGGCGCGATCCATGCGCTGGCCGGAGCGACCCGGCTCAGAGAAGGAAACGGCGTCGGCATCGTTACCGGTCATCGACCACCAGGACCAGTCAATCAAGCTGTTGTCATTGTTGTTCTGGTTGTCGTTGTTGTCCGGCTCGCTCTTGGAAGCGAGTAGACCTTGCACGTCCTCGGCACCCTGGTCGGCCAGCTTCTCGGCCACGGTGGACGGACGCCGTGCACCTTGTAGGAGTCCCAGCCGGCGCGCGTGATGTACTGCGTGTAGCTATGGTTCCAGTTGGCCGGGTCGCCCGGATTGTCGTGGTAGTAGTAATAGCCCGCCTTGCTCTTCTTGGCGGTATCGCCGGCGGAAAGCCAGGTGCCGTAGGAGTACTCGGGGTTGCGGAACCACTTGGTGTCCATCATGAACATGCCGGAGGTGAGCACGATCTGGTTGTTGTAGCCGAGCACACCCTCGATGGAGGTCGGGTACTGGAAGGTGTTGCCAGGCATGTTGGCGTCGAGCATGTTGAAACGACTCAGCCACCAGCGGTAGACCACGGTCTTATCGATGTTGTCTTCCGGAGTGTCCACATAGGGAGCGTTATCGACCCACCACTTGTTGTAGGTGGTCACGGAATCCTTGTAGGAGGCGGCAGCATCCTTAAGGTCGCCGGTGTAACGGGCTCATATTCCTTGGTGGAGTCAGGCAGTTCGTTGGCGATCAGGCCGAGCTGAATCTTGACGGTCTGCGGTTCGTTGGCCTTGAGGCTCAACGTGCTGGTGAGTTTGCCACCGCTGACGATCCAGTTGGAACCGTCCTGGTTGTTGGCGGAGAAGCGCGGATAGATGGTCGTCAGGTTGTTCTTGACGTTCACGCGGCCAGTAAGTTCGGTGGCACCATCAGCACCCTCGGCGGCGAACGGCGAGGCCGTGGTCAGTGTGACATCGCGGTCCTGCGTGCTTTCCACGGTGAGGTTCGCAACCATCACGTTGTTGTAGGTGATGTACTTAACTTCCTTGATCTTGAGGCTCTTGCCACCGGTCTGGAACAGGGAGGTGAAGTAGCTCGGTGTCTGCTTGCGCTGGGAGGCGTCTTCGTTAAGGGTCTGGTTTGCACCGTCAGCGTTTACGGTAACGGTAAAGCCATCCCTGTTGGTCTCATCCCAGTAGGCGGTGTTACCCACAAAACCGAGCCGATTAGGCGTGTGCGTGTACATGTAGGCGGCGCGACCACGGGTGAACAGGTAGTTGTTGCCGTCGGAGCTTCATACGAGTAAGAACCCTTGTCGTTCGTGCCTTTACCAGTTGGCTGTGCACCAGTACGGGTGAGAATCTTATCGATCCAGAAGTCATGGTCGGTGTCGGTGCCGGCCAGGTTCTTCACGTCGTTATCGAATGTCTCCTGCAGATAGCTGGCGGCAGGGTTATATGTGGTGTTGTTCGCCGCCGTCTTCATCGGATCATCAGATCCCTTGAACGACGGATATGCCACATCCGCATTCTTGATGACGGGCGTATCGGCTGCCTGCGCGGTGACTGCACCGCCGGTGGCCAGTGTGGCGACCGCTGCAACCGCGCCGATTGACGCAAGCCACCGCTTTCGTGTTGATTGATGCATTCCTGCTTGGACCTCTCCGCCCCGGTCTTTCGCGTCTTCGCTCAGGCTACGTCGCGTCTATGCGACCAGGACTTCTTCTGTGGATGCTGGGCCGCAGAGCCCGTTCTCCATCAGTTTCCTTTATTGGTTATTGGGTTCACCGGAATGAGTGTCTTCAGTAAATCTGGTGTGATATCCGCCATGGATATCCCGGTTGGAGCAATTCACCGAAGCTGATTCCACATCATAACCGAGCGAATACGGTTTCACAACTTTCCCTCAGTGATATCAACCATCTTATACAACAAAAACCCGGTAATTTCTCAGCTTTCGCATTTATTTTCGCATTAGGGCATTGCTGTGTTTCGCCGTGTCGCAGTACCTACGGCGCAACGATTCAGCCTCGCTGAATCAGGAACCAACAGGCTCCCGCTGGCGGGAGCTGGCTCGCAAAGCGAGACTGAGGGTGGCTTACACGGTACCGCTTATGACCGCCCTCAGTCGACTCCGCCGACAGCTCTCACAGCGGGAGCATATAATTAAAAAATAATCTCCTGCACGGGTATTACCCCGCACAGGAGACCTCATTCCCCGGATGTGTTTTCGGCTCCAATCGATACTGACATCGGCCTATGCCGTCATCGACTTATTACAGACGATGGCGGCATAAGTATTTTTTTGCCGGCCAGTTGCGCGCAGGCCGGCATATCGCCGATATTTATCGACGCTGGAAGACACGCATCTCGCCTATCTCGCGGTTGGCCCACGAGTAGTACGGCACCAAGCGCAGCGTCGCGGGTTCGCCCGCACGCGGTTCGTCGGCATCCACGTACAGCGGCGCGTCATCCTCGTCGGCGTGCTCGCGCACTGCCGGCAAATCAACGGTATCGACGCCACCCAGCAAGTCGGCCTGGAAAGCCACAGCGGCATCCGCACCGGTGACGCCATCGGCCAGACGATAGTTCCACAGATCACCGGGGTTATCGACCTGTTCGGCGCAGTAGACCAGCGGACCGCGCATAACGGCCACCTGGCCGGCGTCGGAGCGCACGCGGGAGTTGGCGCGCACGAACTTGACGGACATGTCGAGCTCGAGCGCAATCTCCAACGTATCGCCGGCGTTGACCACAAGGTATACGAAGCCGTCTTCCAGCGAACCCACTGCGGGCTTGCCGTTCACGGTCAGCGTGTAGGAGCCAAGGACCAGCCGGGGATGCGCAGTCCAAATCGGACCGAGCTGTCCGCAGCGCTGGCGGGCAGGCTCACCGTGTATTCCACGTGACTGTCCCACGGGAAGTCCGAACGCTGTTCGACCGTAAGGCCGGAAGCAAAATCGGCCTTGTTGGCGATGAACTGGTGGCTCAGCACGGTCTTGCCGCCGTCGCGCTCGGTGTAGATGTAACGGTCCACTGAAGCGATGAGTCGGGCGATGTTGGCCGGGCAGCATGCGCAGCCGAACCAGTCGACACGGTGGGAGAGCACGTGGTGACGATCCGGGTTGTCCAGTCCGTCGGGAGTAGTCTCCAGTGCGTTGACGTAGTAGTACTGCTTGCCGTCAAGCGAGATGCCGGCGATGGAGCCATTGAACAGTTCCTTCTCCAGCACATCGGCGTATTCGCCCTTGGGCTCGAGGTCGAGCATCTGCTGGGCGAACATGCTCATGGCCACGGAAGCGCAGGTCTCGCCGTACATCGTGTCGTTCGGCAGGTCGTAATCGTAGGTGAACGATTCGCCCACATGGGTGGAGCCGATCGCACCGGTGACATACATGCGACGGGTGACGATGTTCTTCCAGAAACGCTTGGCAGTGTCGATCAGCCCCTGATCGCCGAGTAGTCGGCCCACGTGAGCCACGCCGGTGCACAGGTAACCGACGCGCACGGCGTGGCGTCCGCGGTCTGCTGGTCGCGTACGGGCTCGGCAGCCTGGAAGTAGGTGGGCTTGTAGAAGCCGAGGTCGGGGAAGATGTTGTCGCCGTTCATCGCCTTGAGCTGCTTGGCGTAGAACTGCGGATCCTGACCGCGCACGTCGATGAGATACTGGGAAAGCGTCAGATAACGCTTCTCACCGGTCTCTTCATACAGCTTGGCGAGGGCGAGCTCGATCTCAGGATGACCATCGGCGCCGTGGATCTTGCCTTCTTCGGGGCCGAAGTTGGCATCCAGCAGTCGGCCATCTTTTTGGCGACTTCAAGGGCCTGCTCGTTGCCGGTCACCTGATGGTAGGCGACGGCGGCCTCGATGTAGTGACCCATCACGTACATCTCGTGGCTCTGCTGAATCAGGCTGAAGCGCGGGCGGTCGGCCCATACGCCGGACTTGATCTGGTACGGGGTGTCCAAATAGCCGTCCGACTGCTGGGCGCGGGCGATGAGATCGACCGTGCGGTCGCACAGCGCCTTGAGCTCGGGATCCGGGTGGTATGCCAATGCGTAGGCGGCTTCCTCAAGCCACTTGTAGACGTCGGAGTCTTGGAAGACCATGCCATGGAACTCGTCGTCCAATTCGCCGGCGGCAACCTTCAGGTTGGCAACCGCATGGCTCTTGTTGTCAGCCAGCTGGTTGCCGGCTGGGTCGTCGGGCACCGTGGTGTCGATCTCGTCGTTCATCACGCCCCACTGGTAGGGGATGACGGATTCGACGATCTGGTCGCGACGCCGCTTCCAGAACGGGGAAGTGATTGTAACGTTCATGATTGTCCTTTTTTTAAGGCCCTTGACCACACCGCCTCCGGCCCTGCAATTAAGGACCGGTTTCAGCCGGGCTCAGTATTGGCTTCGACGCTGTCGCGTCTCAGCACGGAGCTTGCTGGGAGCCCACCGGCTCCCAGCCAAGGGCCGGCGGCACGAGCCGTCAGCCCTTGACAGCTCCGGCCATAAAGCCCTTGACGTAGTACTTCTGGAGTGCGAGGAACAGGATGGCGCAGGGAATCAGCAGGATCACGACGCCGGCCTCGGTGGCACCGTAATCGATGACGCCCATGGTCTGCTGACGCATGTTCACCATCGCCAGCGGCAGCGTGGACTTGGACGAAGAGCTCAAGTACAGCGGAATCATGAAGTTGTTCCATGCCTCGAGGAAGGCGAGCAGGCCAACCGTAACCATCGAAGGCTTGACCACCGGCACCAGGATCTTGAACAAGGCCTGGAGGCTGTTGCAGCCGTCGACCATGGCGGCCTCCTCCATGTCCTTGGGGATCGCGTCAAATGCGTTACGCATGATGAACGTGCTCATAGGCAGCTGGAACAGGGTGATGACCAGGCCCACGCCCAGCAGGCTGTCGTTCAGGCCGATCTGCTTGTACCAGACCATCAGCGGGATCAGCAGCGAGGCGTACGGTACCATCAGGATCGACAGGGTGACCATGAAGCCGAGGTTGCGGCCCGGGTAGTCGAAGCGGGAGAACGAGTAGCCGGCCAGCGTACAGACGACCACGGAGAACACGACCGCGACCAGAGTCACGATTACCGAGTTGAACAGGTACTTGGGCAGACCTTCCTGATAACCGAACAGGGTCAGGTAGTTGGCCACGCCCCAGCTTGGACTGGGCCGAACCGGCCTGCGGGCTGAACGAGCAGATGATGACCCAGACCAGCGGGCTGATGAAGATGATGGCCAGCAGGGCCTCGAGGATCCGGGCGATGATACGCTTCCACAATGGGGTAGTCATAATGTGTTACCTCCCCTTTCTCACTTGGTGTTGTCGCGCATGCCGCGCATCTGGATGGAGTTGATGATGACCAGGGCCACCAGCACGATCAGCGAGAGCGCCGCAGCCATACCCAGATCCTTCTTGGAATCGAAGGCGAAGTTGTAGATGAGCTGCACCACGGTCATGGTGGAGTTGTTCGGACCACCCTTGGTCAGAATGAAGAACTGATCGAACGCGAGGATCGAGCCGGTCACGCAGTAGACCAGGCACATCACGATGGTCGGCTTCATCAACGGCAGGGTGATCGAGCGGAAGATACGCCAGGAACCGGCGCCGTCCATGCGGGCCGCCTCGTACAGATCACCGGGGATGGCCTGCAGACCGATCATCATCAGCAGCATGTAGTAGCCCGAGAAACGCCAAACAATCACGATAATCGTGGCCCACAGGGCCGACTGGCCGGTGGCCAGCACCGAACCACCCTCCTGCATCAGGCCCAACGAGCTCAGAATCTTGGTGACAGGGCCCACCTGCGGGGAATACAGGGCGTAGAACAGCAGGGACGCGGACGCCAGGCCCGTCGCGGACGGCAGCAGGAAGCAGGTACGCAGCACGTTGTTCCACTTCGAGCTCTCCTGCACAATCATGGCCATGCCCAGACCAAGGACCAACAGGAAGACCGTGACGATCACGGTGTACTCGAGCGTGAACCAAATCGAGGGCCAGAACAATTTGTTCTCGAACACCTTGACGAAGTTGTCCGGGAAGTTCACGCCGCGGTTGCCACCCAGCAGGCTCCAACGAGAGCAGGCCATGACGACCAGTAGAACAATCGGCACGAAGAACAGGACGATAATCATCAGCCAGTCCGGAAGTGCGTACAGCAGACCTCGCCTGGTCTGCGCCGCCTTCGCCTTGGACTTATGCACGGGCACAGCCCCGGCGCTCTTGGAAACACTCGACATGTTTCTCTCTCCTTTGGGAAATTACTGTGAAATGGTAATCACGGAATCCGAATGCAATCCGATGTCAGGGCTTCGAGGAAGGAGGACTCCGAAGCCCCGCCAACACACCGCATTCATAAGGTATGTAGTGATGAAGGAAGAGAAGGAATGAAGAAGAAGATAGAAGTTCGATTATGTGGTTGAGCCGGCTCCTGCCCTCACAAGGGAGGGACCGGCTCAATCTGTTCAGTTATTATTCAGTTATTGCTGTGATTTGATGAGTGATGGTGAGGAGCATCACCACCGAATCACTGGGCAGACAGGACGTCGGTGACGGCCTTGTTGTCGGCCTTGAGGTCACCGGAACCCCACACGGCGTTCTGCACGAGCAGCTGCCACGGGGAGCCAGCGGCGTTGAAGGCTTCGTTGAAGGCCGGGGACTTCGGGGTCTGGCCGTTGCCGTCGATAATCACGGAGTTGATGGTCTGGATGCGTGGGTCAGCGTCTTTGTAAGCGGTCTTCAGGGTCTGGATGTTGGAGGCAGTGTCGCCTTGGTCAGCGAAGACTTCCTTCTGAGCGTCAGACTGCATCAGCCAGTAGAGGAAGTTCCAGGCCTGAGCAACGTGCTTGGAGTCCTTGGAGATACCCATGGCATCGCCGCCGAGGAACGTGGAGGTCTTGCCTTCCTTGGTGCCCGGGATCGGAGCAACGCCGACCTCGAAGCCGCCGTCCTTCTCAGCATCGAACAGAGCAGTGGTGGAGGTGTTCGGGTAAGGCATAACGCCGATCTTGCCGTTCGCGAACGGAGCGGTCCAGGTGGCGCCGGTCTCTTCCTTGGAGCCTGCACCCAGGCCGTTGGTGGTGTTGGCCAGCTCCTTGTAAGCGTCCAAGACGCCCTTCATGGAGTCGTTGTCCAGGGTGGCCTCGGAGCCATCCTTGTTCATGACGGATTCGCCGTCAGCCCACACGGACGGGAAGAGGTCGAAGACCAGAGCACCACCGGACTGACCGGCGAGGTAGGAGCCTGCGACGCCATCCTTGTTGAGGGCGGCGACCTTCTTGGCCTGCTCGACGAACTGGTCGATGCTCTTCGGACCCTGCTCCGGGTCCAGACCGGCTTCCTTGTACAGGTTCTTGTTCCAGACCATCACGGAAACGTCAGTGATGAACGGCAGGGTGTACTCGGCGCCATCAACAGTACCGGCTTCGATGTGGCCCTGCTGCAGGTCGGCCTTGTTGTCCAGGCCATCGATTTGCTTGGTGATGTCGGTGAAGATGCCCTCGGAAGCCCAGTACGGAATACGGACCACGTCGCCGGCGAGGATGTCAGGCAGGGAGTCGGTCTGCGAAGCGCCGCCGACCTTGCCTTCCATATCGTCGTTCGGGATGATCTCGAGCTTGACCTGGTTCTTGTGGCTCTTGTTGTAAGCCTCGACCACGTTCTTGGCCTGACGCTCCAGAGGGGAACGGGTCCACAGGGTGATCTCGGTACCATCGTCGGTGCCCTTGGCCGGGATACCTTCGGCGGTGGCAGTGCCACCATTGCCGGAGCCACCACAGGCGGCCAGCGGAACGATCAACGCGGCGGCAGCGATGCCAGCAAGAGTACGGGTCAGTTTATTGAAAGACACCATGTTCGCTTCTTTCTCTATATATCCGCTCAACTATGAGAGGCGGTGGCGGACGGTCCGCCTCCTTGGTTTCGCCCTGCTCGCTCCTTTGCCCGGAGCAGGTAACACTGCGAAAGCCTTTTCTCAATATAAACGAACATGGAAGTTTTTGCAAAAGCGCTTTCGCATTTTCGCGTTTTTTCTCACATCAAACGGGTTCGAGACTGTGATTCGACTATGAATAACGTGCTTGAATTGGCTTAATATCAATGATTATTCCGGCGTGTCGAGCAAATCAAACAAAAGCGAACATGGAAGTAACGCTTTCTTTCACTTACCTTGCACTTGAACAATTTCCCTGACTACGCCACGCCGAAAAAAAGATGTTTGCGAAAGTTTTCGCATTGAAGCTACAATTATTCCCAGATGCAATGGCGCACCACGCCGTATGAGGTATTTCATCGCAAAACAATGCGCTATATACTGCTGAAGAACCAAGGAATCGAGGCATGATGACCCAGCCAGCAACCGGACGGGCAGCGCGACTTGAGGATGTGGCGGCATTGGCCGGAGTCTCGACGGCCACTGCATCCAAGGCACTGCACAACAAACCCCGTATCAGCGAAGAAACCAAGCAGCGTGTACTGGATGCCGCCAAGCAACTCAACTACTCTCCCAACAAACTCGCCCAATCCCTAGCCCGCGGCACCACCGGCACCATCGGCCTGGTCACCTCCGATCTGCAGGGTCGTTTCTCCACACCGATTCTTATCGGCGCGGAGAACGAGTTGCGAGCCCAATCGACCTCAGTATTGTTGGCCAACGCTCGTGGCGACGCCGCCTTGGAACGTCAGCATGTCGAGAAACTGCTGTCCCTCAAGGTCGACGGACTGCTCATCGTGCAGTGCGAAACCAACCCCAGGCCCACGCTTGGCCATGACTGGGGCGTGCCACTGGTCTACGTCTACGGCCCCTCCACCGACCCCAAAGACTGCTCGGTCACTTGCGACAACGTGGACGCCGGTCGCATGGCCATCAACCATCTCATCTCGTGTGGCCGCCGGCACATCGCCATTATCGGCGGCGACGAAACCTATACCGCTGCCACCGACCGCACCAAGGCGCGCTCGAGGCACTGGCTGAGCTAGGCATCGAACCGGCCGGGCCAATCCGGTACGGCAAATGGGACGAAGGCTGGGGCCGCGCCGCCACCCGCCTGCTGCTCGACCAAGGGGTCAAGTTCGATGCAGTGGTCTGCCAAAACGACCAACTGGCCCGAGGCTGCATTGACGTGCTCAAGCAGCAGGGACTGCGCATCCCGGATGACGTCGCCGTCATCGGCCACGATAACTGGTCGGTACTGACCTCCAGCTCGAGGCCCGCACTGACGTCGATCGACAACGAAACCGAAACCATCGGACGGCGTGCGGCACGATACTTGGTCGATGCCATCGACGGCAACCCGCATCACGGTGTCGACTACGTACCTGCCACCTTATCCAGCGCGAATCCACCCTCCCGCTGGACTGATATCAATCGATACCCTACCGCTTCTTGGTTTTGCGCCCCTTTAAGTAGATGTCGATGACGATCCATACGCCGAGGGCGAAGGCCACGACGTAGCCCATGAAGCCGATGACCGGAATGCCGAAGATAATCGGCTTCATGCCGCGTAGTAGACAATCGACGAGCCAACGAACAAACCGACCACAATCAGGGCCATCGTCAGACGATTCACCATATCCGAAAGCAGCTGGAACGGCTCTTCGGAGCCGACCAGTTCCATGTTGACGCGCAACTGACCACGGGTCAGCATACGGGCCACGGTCTTGAGTTCGGTCATGGTGCCGAGCGTGGCATGCAAAGCCTGATGTCCCTCAACGCCCAGCGACTTGATCTCGTCTTTGGTGGCGTTCTTCAGCGATTTCGACGTGGCGATATGGTCGGAAATGATTTCGATCATATTCACATCAGGAATGAACTCGTCCAGCAAGCCTTCGAGCGTAACCAACGCGCGGCCGACGGTGGTCACCGTACTGGGCACCTCGATGTTGTGGCGGCCGGCCATCTGCGTCAGTGCGGTCAGGAAGGCGGCAATGTCCAGTTCGGCCAGATCCACAGTGCCGAATTCCTTGACGATCACGTCCAGATCAGCAGCAGTGCTGGGTAGTCCTCCGGATCGGCCTCGGTGCCGGCAAATCGCAGCAGCCCCTCGGCCAGAGCGGGCGAATCCTGTTTGGCGACGGCGAAAATCATTTCTTTGAGGACTGCACGGGTGCGCTGGTCGAGCCGACCGGTCATACCGAGGTCGATAAGTACGATCTGGCCGCCCCGGATGATGATATTGCCGGGATGTGGGTCAGCGTGGAAGAAGCCGTCGTCGAGAATCTGCGTGGCGTAATTGTCGACGAGCTTGGTGCCGATCTCCTTCAAGTCATAACCAGCATCGACGAGCCGGCCCGGGTGGGAGACGGAGATGCCGTCGATGTACTCCATGACCACCACATGCTCGGTGCACAGTTCGGTGTACGCCGTCGGGCAGTCCATGTATTTGAATCGGGCGGCGAAACGCTTGAATTCGGCGAGGTTGCGGGCCTCGATCAGAAAGTCAGTCTCCGATTCGAAGGTGTCCCACAGCTCCTCGACCACGCCCTTCAGGTCCACGATCTGTGAGGTGCGAATCACCTTAGTGGCGGCCTTGGCTATGGAGCGCATGATGGAGACGTCCTGGGCCATGGTTTCGCGCACACCCGGGCGCTGCACTTTAATGGCCACATCTTCGCCGGTTTTCAGCGTGGCGCGATGCACTTGCGCCAGTGAAGCAGAGCCCAACGGCTTGGGATCGATATGCGCGAACACCTCGTCGGCGGGACGCCCGTATTCGGCGGCAAGCACATCCAACACCGTGGAATACGGCATCGGGTCGGCGTCGGCGCGCAGTTTGGCGAGTTCGTCGCAGAAGCTTTGCGGCAGAATCTCGGAGCGCATCGACAGAATCTGGCCCACTTTGACGAACGTGGGGCCGAGCGCCTCGAACATGAGGCGCATTTTGACCGGAGTCAGGCCGTGCAGCACGTCGAATTGCTCGACGATTCTGGTGATCTGCCCCAGTCGTTTGATCTTGCCACGGCGCGTCAGATGGTAGCGCGTGGCGAAATCGTTCCTGCGTCCGAACAGTGCCAGCGTTTCGTCGGATACGCTCGGAGTCGCCTTGGTAACGGTCTGCTTGAGCGTGTCCGACGTGTCGACGGACCGGTTCGCCGCCGCTCACGTTCGGCTTCGCAGGCGTCAGAATAGGGTCGACCCTGCTGGAAAGCGGGTCGACCCTGATTCCGGCGTAGCGCGTGTGGGCTTGGTCACTCGGCCTTGCCCTCGTCAGCGGCTTGTCGGCGGCACTGGTGTCGGCTGCGGCAGCAGCTTTGTCGCCGGCTTCGGCGGCGGCCTTCTTGCGTCATCCACCGTCTCGCTCACCTTGCGCTTGAG
>ENA-OQHA01000265-OQHA01000265.1-human-gut-metagenome-genome-assembly--contig:-NODE-265-length-27855-cov-2.573247_pt1 | contig 27855 bp, 35 predicted proteins | sample MGYA00242558_ERZ504707 | MGnify/ENA primary metagenome ERZ504707 (study PRJEB26092, sample SAMD00036197) | human gut metagenome | host: Homo sapiens | study: EMG produced TPA metagenomics assembly of...
AAAAAATACCAGACTGCATCAGACAGGAAGTCATGCGCAGACTTCCTTCCGAGTTCATTGAACTGATCAGGAGATTCAGTCACCAATATTTTATTCCTTCGTTCTAAGAGCAGAAAGCTCAGACCACCGTCTTGGATAAACTGACAGGCAGTTCTCTTCCGCATTTACCCGGAGATGAACTGCCCGTTATTTCAAATTCTTATTTATCAATCTTCACCAGCAAAGTCTTGCAGTCCAGCTTGCCTTTGGTATCATAAGCCTCAGACTTAACCAGACCAACACCTTTGGCATACCATTCTGTTACACGCAAAGTCTTGCTCTTCAAAACAATCTTGGTACGCATCAGATAAGAAATCTTGATACAGTCAAACTTACCGGCACGGGTATGTACCTGCTCCTCTCCCATATAAGCTGCCCCTGAAATATTCACTTCATTCTTCAGCATATTCAGGATCAGCTGGTAAGAACGGTCAGGAATTGTTTCACCTCCCTGAGCAGAATCCTTGATCGTAAAAGAATTGTCACCTTTGAATTTGCGGTCATCCAGCATCTTCATACGTGCCACTTCATCATATTTGTCGGGGTCTGAATCAGAAGCGATATAAGGACCATACATCAAATCTTCCGTACAAACCGTATTCTTGCCGTCATAACTCCAGTTGAATAAAGTATAAGACGTATTGTTTTGGCCTTGGTGGTAACAATCTTGGCATAATAACTAGACCTTCACGGTATTTCCCTCCTGCAATTATGTTCTTTACCGTCATCGTCTCGTCGGAAACACTCTGTCCCACTTCATCATAATTTACATAATGCAATTCCGTACCTTCCGTCGTACAGAAATACTGTGCATTCGCAACGTGGCAGGCCAACAGAGCTGCCACAAAAAGCATTGCTTTCTTCATCATATTACATTCCTTATTTTATGCATAAGCCCCACTTTGATACCTCGACGGGCACCCTTCGGCCCTATGCCGGTTATACTTTTGTTTTACAGGGTGCAAACTTACAAATTTCTTTTTATTAAACTGAAGTTTTCAGCATCTGTTTATCGATCTTTTCTTCCAATTATGATGCCTTCATTCTTTTTTCTGGCTATCTTTGCAAAGAAGTAACAAGAATTTGAAATCACACAGATATGGTCTATTATCATCATTATTCGGAGAAAACAACTCCAGCAAAGATCAACAAGCCAAACAGGAAAAGAAAAACTTTGAAATCCTGAAATACGACGGCATTCGTGCCCGAAACATCGGACAACTGGCCTATGCCATCAAATGTTTTGAAGAAGCAACCGCCATCCAGGAAGAAACGGAAACACTCAGTTTGCTGGTCACTTCCTATACACAGGCTAACCGGCTGGACGATGCACGCCACACGCTGGAACGCATGATAGCACTCGACGGACAACAGGCTGACACATGGATTTCACTGGCCGGTGTCTGCTATATGCAGGAAGATTATAAAACCATGGAAGAAGCCTGCCGGAAAGCCATCGAACTGGACAGCCAGAAACCGCTGGCCTATTATTTCGCAGCCAAAGCTGCCATCGGTCTGCACAATGATTTTATGGCTATTGCCATGCTTACCAAAGCCATCCTTCTGAAAGAAGACTATACGGAGGCTTACCAGCTGAGAGCTGAAACTCTGTGGAACATGAGACAGGTCAAGGAAGCCGGTGAGGACATACAAGTCCTGCTTCGGATGAATCCCAATGACGAACAGGCCTTGTTGCTTGATGCAGAAATACAGGCTGCTACCGGCAATACGGATCAACCATCGGGCAGCTTCAGCAGATTCTGTCGCTCAATCCTTTCCAGGAAAAAGCCTATTTCCTGCTCGGAGAACTTTATCTCTCCCTGAAAGAAACAGAAAAGGCCATCGCCGTGTATGACGAAGCCATTGATATCAATCCCAACTTTGCCCAGGCCTATCAGGAACGGGGAAGAATCAAGTTGTTGAACGGAGATAAGGAAGGTTCCGTAGCGACATGAAGAAAGCACTGGAACTCGCTCCCGAAACTGAGGAAAAGATCAATGGTCAATACAACAACTTCACAAACAAATAATTTTCTTTTTCAATAAATTGCCATGAACAGCCTGAAAGAACAATACTGGAAATACTCCCTGATCGCCATTATCCTGGTTCTCGGACTCATCCTTTTCTGAAACTTACTCCTTTCATGGGAGGTCTGCTCGGTGCATGTACCATTTATATCATGCTCCGCAAACAGATGTTTTATCTCACACACAAAAGACATTTCGGGAAAGGTATCTCTGCCGTATTGCTCTTGCTGGAAACAATTCTCTGCTTTCTGGTTCCACTCTCACTGGTGGCATGCTGCTCATCCACAAGCTGCAGACTGTCAATGTAGACACCCAGGCTTTTATTCATACCATTACCCAACTGACCGACTGGGTACGGACTCAGACCAGCTATGATCTGTTCGACCAGAAAAACATCTCTTCAGTAGCTTCCATCCTGCCTTCCATCGGACAATTTCTTATGGGAGGAATCAGCAGCTTTACGGTCAATATCGGTGTACTGATCATCGTACTTACTTCATGCTCATCGGAGGAAAACGCATGGAACAGTATATCTATGAAATCCTGCCGTTCAATGAAGAAAACAAGAAAGAAGTGCTTACCGAGATACATCTGCTGGTGCGTTCCAACGCTATAGGTATTCCTTTGCTGGCTGTTATTCAAGGCATGATTGCATCATTGGGATATTATCTGTTTGATGCCCCCAGTGTTTTGCTGTTCGGATTCCTGACCTGCTTTGCAACCATTATCCCGATCGTGGGAACCGCACTGGTATGGATTCCGCTGGCTGCCTACATGGCTATCTCAGGCGACTGGCCTCATGCCTGGGACTGGTGCTCTATTGCGGACTGATTGTAACCAACATTGATAATCTGATCCGCTTCATCCTGCAAAAGAAACTGGCCGATACCCACCCGCTGATCACCATCTTCGGAGTGTTTATCGGCCTGCCTCTATTCGGATTTATGGGTATTATTTTCGGTCCCCTGCTGCTGTCCGTCTTTCTGGTCTGTGTCAATATTTTCAAGAACCAGTATCTGCGCTGAAATCGTTACGGCTACATCCTTGCAACAGCCTCTTCCAGCTGTTTCATCGCGCGCTCCAGCGTCACTCGCGGACATGCTACATTCATGCGCATGAAGCCTTTACCTTCTTACCAAACATCTCTCCGTCATTGAGAGCCAGCCCGGCCTCTTCGGCAAAAAGATGATTCAGTTCCTGCTGCGACAGGTTCAGTTCCCGACAGTCCAGCCAGACCAGATAAGAAGCCATCGGACGCATGGCATGAATACGCGGAATACGGTTTTTCAGGTAATTGTCTACATAATCAATATTGCCCTGAATGTATTCCAGACATTGCTCCAGCCATTCAGCCCCGTATGTATAGGCCGCTTCCACGGCAGGCCAGGCAAAGACATGTCCCGCATTCAGCTCGCCGGCTTCCAGCCAGGCATTGAAACGGGAGCGTATATCCTTATTATATATAATGGTATGAGAGGCTGCCACACCGGGCATATTGAACGTTTTGCTGGGAGCCATAAAAGTCACGGAATTGTTTCGTGCCTTCTCCGAAACCATAGCAAACGGCAGATGACGGGCAGGAGGCAAAGTGAGATCCGCATGAATCTCGTCGGAAAAGACCAGTATATTATCTTCCGCACAAATTTCAGCAACCGCTTCAAGTTCTTCACGGGTCCATACCACTCCTCCTGGATTATGAGGATTACAAAGGATCAGTACGCGCACTCCCTTCTTTTCACGGCGAAGCTGATCCAGGTTCATCCGGTAATGCCCGTCTTCCAGAATCAGCGGACATTCCACTAACTGACGGTTATTCCGCTTCACCAGCCATGCGAACGGATGATAAACCGGAGCATAATCATTATCTTATCACCCGGAGAAGTAAAACAGTTGATGGCCATACCGAGCCCTGCCACAATACCGGAACATAATTCAAATGCTCTTTCGACACATTCATGTCATACCGGGTCTTCAGCCAGTTGATGACAGCCTCGTAATAACCGTCCGGTTTTTCCGTATATCCAGAATGGGATGTTCACAACGTTTTCTGACAGCTTCCAGTATAAAAGGAGGAGTTGCAAAGTCCATATCAGCCACCCACAGTGGAATCAGATCGGTTCTTCCCCATATTTCCTGCATGCCGTCAAGCTTCACCGCATGGGTTCCCCTGCGGTCGATCACTTCATCAAAATTATATCTTATCATATTTCTTTTATATATACCGTTTCTATGACAAAACTAGACATTAACCATGAAGAACTAAAAAAAATCAAGAAAAAATTTCATGAAAGGCTTGTTTTTTCAAGAAAAGTATTACTTTTGCATCCGTAATGATAACAAAATAACAAATTTATATATGAAAAATTTTGCGACATACTTCTTCTTTTTCTTTTATTACTTTTACTTTAGCAATGAAGTGAAGCGGGAGTTCGCATATGTATATAAACGATAAAACAAACCAGAAATCATGATATAACGAATCCCGCTTCGATGAGAATGCGGGATTTTTTTTAGATAAAACAAACAGAATGAAAAGAATTGCAATACAAGGAGTACCGGGCTCATACCACGACATAGCAGCTCACAAATATTTCAAGAACGAGGAGATCGAACTGATTTGCTGCAATACCTTCGAAGAAGTGTTTCAGACACTGAAGAAAGACAGCAGCGTAATCGGCCTGGTTGCTATTGAGAACACCATTGCGGGAAGCCTTCTCCATAATTACGAACTGCTGCGCGAAAGCGGAACAACCATCATCGGTGAACACAAATTGCGTATCAGCCACAGCATCATGTGTATGCCCGAAGACGACTGGAGTTCACTGACTGAAGTCAACTCGCATCCGGTAGCGCTGGCTCAGTGCCGGGACTTCCTGCAACATCATCCTGAGCTGAAAGTGGTGGAAACCGACGACACCGCCGGAAGTGCCCGGAATATCAAGGAGAAAAACCTGAAAGGACACGCAGCCATCTGTTCAAAATATGCCGCAGAACTTTACGGAATGAAGATACTCCAGGAAGGCATAGAAACCAACAAACACAACTTCACCCGCTTCCTCGTGATCTGCGATCCGTGGCTGAGTGACGAACTGAAAGACCGCACGAAGATCAACAAGGCCAACATTGTCTTCTCACTTCCTCACAGCGAAGGAAGCCTTTCACAGGTGTTGTCCATCTTTTCATTCTATAAAATCAACCTGACCAAAATCCAGTCGCTGCCCATCATCGGAAGAGAATGGGAATACCTGTTCTATGTAGATGTCATGTTCAACGACTACCTGAGATACAAACAAGCAATTGATGCTGTAACCCCATTGACAAAAGCACTTAAAATTTTAGGAGAATATGCTGAAGGAGAATCAACCATATAACATCCAGCCGGCCGACAGACTGGCGAATGTCAGCGAATATTATTTCAGCCGCAAACTGAAGGAAGTGGCACAGATGAATGCCGAAGGAAAGAACGTGATCAGCCTGGGAATCGGAAGCCCGGACATGCCGCCCTCGGCCGAAACCATTGAAGTGTTGTGCGAAAATGCCCGCAAAGCTGACGCACACGGATACCAGCCTACCGTAGGTATTCCCGAACTCCGTCAGGCCATGGCCGACTGGTACCGCCGCTGGTATGGTGTGGAACTCGACCCGGCAACTGAAATCCAGCCGCTCATCGGTTCGAAAGAAGGGATTCTGCACGTCACCCTCGCACTGGTTAATCCCGGCGATCAGGTGCTGGTTCCCAATCCGGGATACCCCACATATACTTCACTGAACCGTATTCTGGGAAGTGAGATCGTCAACTATAACCTGCGGGAGGACAACCACTGGCAACCGGACTTCGACGAACTGGAACGAATGGATCTGAGCCGCGTGAAGATCATGTGGACCAACTATCCCAACATGCCGACCGGAGCCAATGCCACCATGGAACTCTACGAAAAGCTGGTAGATTTCGCACGCCGGCACAACATCGTCATCGTGAATGACAATCCGTACAGCTTCATTCTCAACCGCAAGCCGATCAGTATCCTCAACGTACCCGGAGCCAAAGAATGCTGCATCGAATTCAATTCCATGAGCAAGAGCCACAACATGCCGGGATGGCGCGTGGGAATGCTGGCAACGAATGCAAAGTTTGTACAGTGGATCCTGAAAATCAAGAGCAACATTGATTCCGGTACGTTCCGTCCCCTGCAACTCGCAGCAGCCCGGCTTATCAGAACAGCGCCGAATGGCATGAAGAAGCCAACATACAGGTTTACAGCCGCCGTCGCCGTCTGGCTGAAGAGATCATGAAAGCCCTGGGATGTTCCTTCGATCCGGATCAGGTAGGCATGTTCCTTTGGGGAAGAATTCCCGAACACTATGCGACGTAGAGGAACTGACAGAAAAAGTGCTCCATGAAGCACGCGTATTCATCACGCCGGGATTCATCTTCGGAAGCAACGGAAAACGCTTCATCCGCATTTCCCTCTGTGCCAAGGAAGAGAAACTGGCAGAAGCCTGAAACGTATTCAGGCAATATTCTGATAACATAAAAAACAAAAGATATGGAACTCGATTTACAACCCATCAAACTGGAAGGTGTATCAGAAGAACGCCCTCTGATCATTGCCGGCCCATGCAGTGCCGAAACAGAAGAACAAGTGATGTCTACAGCCAAGCAACTGGCAGACAACGGTGTCAAGATTTTCCGTGCCGGAATCTGGAAACCCCGTACCAAACCGGGAGGTTTCGAAGGAATCGGTGTGGAAGGATTGCCCTGGCTCAAGGAAGTCAAGAAAGAAACCGGCATGTATGTAGCCACCGAAGTTGCCACGGCCAAGCATGTTTACGAATGTCTGAAAGCCGGAATTGATATTCTCTGGATCGGTGCCCGCACCACGCAAATCCTTTCGCCATGCAGGAAATTGCCGATGCACTGAAGGGTGTAGACGTACCTGTATTCGTGAAGAACCCGGTCAATCCGGATCTTGAATTATGGATCGGCGCCCTGGAACGCATCAACAACGCCGGACTGAAACGGCTGGGAGCCATTCATCGCGGTTTCTCGTCATACGACAAGAAGCTCTACCGCAACCTGCCCCAGTGGCATATCCCCATCGAACTGCGCCGCCGCATTCCGAATCTTCCCATCCTGTGTGATCCGAGTCACATCGGAGGCAAGCGTGAACTGATTGCCCCGCTCTGCCAGCAGGCCATGGACCTGGGCTTCGACGGTCTGATCGTAGAATCTCACTGCAACCCCGACTGTGCATGGAGTGATGCATCCCAACAGGTTACTCCGGACGTACTGAACTACATCCTGAACCTGCTCGTTATCCGAAGCGAACACCAGAGCACGGAAAACCTGAGCGAGCTGCGCCGCAGATCGACGAATGCGACAACGACCTGATGGAAATTCTGGCCAAGCGCATGCGTGTATGCCGCGAAATCGGTACGTTCAAGAAAGAACACAACATGACCATTCTGCAGACCGGACGCTACAACGAGATCCTCGACAAGCGCGGAGCACAGGGAAGCCTCTGCGGAATGGATGCCGAATTCGTAAAGCAGGTGTTCGAAGCCATTCACGAAGAAAGCGTACGCCAGCAAATGGAAATCATCAACAAATAAACTGACCTCATACCAACATGCGTATATTGATTCTCGGAGCCGGAAAGATGGGTTCCTTTTTCACCGATGTATTGAGCTTTGACCATGAAGTGGCCGTGTACGACATTAATCCGCAGCGTCTGCGCTTCATGTATAACTGCTACCGTTTCACCAGTCTGGACGAAATTTCCGAATTCCGTCCGGAACTGGTCATCAATGCCGCTACCGTCAAGTACACCCTGGATGCTTTCCGGCAAGTACTTCCCGTGCTGACTTCCGACTGTATCCTCAGCGACATTGCTTCGGTAAAAACCGGACTGAAAGAATTCTACGAGACCAGCGGATTCCGCTACGTCTCCACCCACCCATGTTCGGCCCCACTTTGCCAATCTTGACAAGTTAAGCACGGAGAACGCCATCATCATCAAGGAGGGAGACTATCTGGGCAAAGTGTTCTTCAAGGACCTTTACCAGCGCCTCAGCCTGAACATCTTTGAATACAGTTTCGAAGAACATGATGAAACCGTGGCCTATTCTCTGTCCATTCCTTTCGTATCCACTTTCGTGTTTGCCGCCGTCATGAAACATCAGGACGCACCGGGAACTACTTTCAAGCGCCACATGGCCATTGCCAAAGGCGTACTGAGCGAAGATGACTTCCTGCTTCAGGAAATTCTGTTCAATCCCCGTACACCGGCACAGGTGGAAGGAATCCGCACGGAACTGAACGAGCTGCTGGACATCATCATCCGCAAGGATGCAGAAGGCATGCATGCCTATCTTACAAAGATTCGCGAAAAAATCAGATAACTGATCCGAATGCGGGAGATATCCGGAGAGATGTCTCCCGCATTTCGTATATTCTCTCCCCTGTCTTTTCCGGAGGCTCAGAGGTGAATGCCGTATTCATGCTTCAGTTCGTCCATCACGAACACACTTTCCAGTGAGCCCAGATGGTCAATCCGTCCCAGGACATTCAGTATAAATTCCTGATAATGCTTCATGTCGGAAGCATGAATTTCAGCAGATAATCGAAAGCGCCCGAAATGTTATAACACTCCGTCACTTCGGGAATATCGCGGATGATACGGGCAAATTCGGTGGCTATTTCATAACTCAGCCGCTGCATCTTCACCTTACAGAATACAACGAAACCCTGATTCAGCTTTCCGGCATCCAGCACGGCAATGTATCTTTTTATATAACCTCCGCTTTCCAGGCGCTTCAGGCGTTCGAATACCGGAGTAGACGACAGGCTGACGCGTGCCGCCAGTTCTTTGGTGGTGAGACGGGCATTCTCCTGCAAGATGCGGAGAATCTGAAGATCGATCTTGTCAAGTCTTTCTGATACGGGCATAGTGATTTATTCTTTAAAAGGATGAATTCAGGCATACCTTCTGCCTGTTTATTCTGCAAAACACAGCAAATATAGTGATATTTTCCATAATTTTCCGCTCTATTGGACAATTCGTCCGGTCATTCTACCTTTGCCTGCAGAAAAATCATACATCAACTATTAATAAAAGAGAGCTTATGAATACCCGGAAACTTCATTTCGAGACGCTACAGTTACACGCAGGACAAGAACAACCCGATCCGGCTACCGGTGCACGGGCCGTCCCCATCTACCAGACCACATCGTATGTATTCCGCGACTCTGCCCATGCAGCCGCACGCTTCAGTCTGGAAGATGCAGGCAACATCTACGGCCGTCTGACGAATCCCACCCAGGATGTTTTCGAGCAGCGCATGGCGGCACTCGAAGGAGGAACGGCTGCCCTGGCTCTGGCTTCGGGAGCAGCCGCCATCACATATGCTTTTCTGAACATCGCCCGACAGGGAGATCATATCGTAGCGGCCCGGACCATTTATGGAGGAAGCTACAACCTGCTGGCGCATACCCTGCCGGAATACGGAATCACGACAACCTTTGTCGATCCTTCCGACCCGTCAAACTTGAGCAGGCCATCGGCAAGGAAACCAAAGCCCTGTTTGTTGAAACGCTGGGCAACCCCAATTCGAACATCACGGATCTGGAAGCCGTGGCAGAAATTGCCCACCGTCATCAGATCCCACTCATCGTGGACAACACTTTCGGAACGCCTTTCCTGATCCGTCCCATTGAACACGGAGCCGACATCGTAGTGCATTCGGCTACCAAATTTATCGGCGGACACGGCACTTCGCTCGGAGGCATCATCATTGATTCCGGCAAATTTGACTGGAAGGCTTCGGGCAAGTTTCCGCAACTGACTGCTCCCGACCCGAGTTACCACGGCCTGTGCTTCACCGAAGCAGCCAGCCATGCAGCCTATGTCACCCGCATCCGTGCCGTCCTGCTGCGTGACACAGGTGCCGCCATCAGCCGTTCAATGCTTTCCTGCTGCTTCAGGGACTGGAAACACTTTCTCTTCGGGTAGAGCGCCATGTATCCAATGCCCTGCGCGTTGCAGCCTTTCTTGACAGACATCCCAAGGTGAAACGGGTCAACCATCCTTCCCTGCCCGGCCATCCGGACCACGGACGTACCAACGCTACTTCCGCATGGCGGAGGATCCATCTTTACCATCCTCATCGACGGGGGACAGGAAGAAGCACACCGGTTCATTGACCGTCTTCAGATCTTCTCCCTGCTGGCCAACGTAGCCGACTCGAAGTCGCTCGTCATCCATCCGGCCAGTACCACCCATGCCCAGCTGACACCACAGGAGCAGGCAGTTCAGGAAATCTTCCCGGGAACGATCCGGCTTTCCATCGGCACGGAACACATCGACGACCTGCTTGCCGACCTGAAGCAGGCATTGGAAGCCGTCTGATGAAGATATCTTACTGAAGCGAACGGATAGCCTTGTCAAATTCAGCCCAATGTTCATCGGTCATATTGCCCGGAACAAACAATGCCACACCAGCGGCACCCGCTTTCATCGAACCGCTTATTGCTTCACCGATCTCGGAAGGTATCAGTCCGTGGCCTTCCGGATCCTTGATCTTGGCCTTGTTTTTCCAGTCACGACAAATGAACAGACCGCTGTAAACCGGCTTCCGTCCGTTAACCGAGGCCACTTCCTCACGGGTAATCTCACCTACCCATGAAGCAGGTTCCAGATAAAAATCATTATAGTTCATCGGGAAGAATGCATCGATATTCCATTTGTTCCATTCCTGACGCACCAGCTTCTTTGCATACGACTCCGGTCCGGGGAAGACAGCAGCACTGACTTTCTTGCCCTTGGCATGCACGGCATCTGCAATCTTGTTCACCAGCCGCGTAACAACGTCGTAACGGAAACGCTTCCACTGATCACACATGGAAGGATCCTTCACCGTCCGGATATCAATGCCCGTAGCCTTCTTGAAGTCAGCCACACACTTGTCGCAATAACAATAGTCGGCTGTTGGATATTCCTCATTCATCACGAGTCCGTATTTTTCCCACAGACCGCGAGCCAGAATGACATCTACATAGCGGATATAGTCCAGGTGTACAAAGTCCACCTCCGGAATGTCAGCAATCCGTCCGTATTCCGTCACCAGATAGTTCACCACGTCCGGATTGTTCGGACACATACACTTATAATACGGGACATACGCCTGCACGCGGTAAGCCGACTCCCCGTTGCGGTTCACCGCATACCAGGTGGAATCCGCATCGCCTTTCAGCATGGCCGGAATCCAGGCATGATATTCCAGCCCGTTGGCATGAGCAATCTTGCTGCCCGTGCATGTTTCTCCACATTGAATCCTCCGGCATTATAGCACACCACGCAAAGGCCATGTTCCTTCCATTTGCTGAAGTCTGCCTGAATGGAAGCTTCCGTAGCCTCCGCACCTTCCCCCTGCCATCCGTACACCGGAATGGTCTTCTCTGCCGTACCTGCACAGGAAACCATTCCTGCTGCCAGAAGTACGGACGCCAATAGTTTTTTCATTTTCATTGTTCCTATATGTTTTGATAGAATTAGTAAATCCATTATTCCCCGGCTTCACTGTCCGGCAAAGGAAAAGCTCCTTCAACCGGTACATAAACGGGAGTTCTCCGTGTCCCCATGTTCGCAGGCGCCTTCGTCAATGAGCCGGTTGATGCAGGCCAGTGCCATGCTCCGCTTGAAGCCGCAAAGCTTTTGCATCTCCATCCGTGTGATAAAAGGATGCGAAGCAAAATACCCCGCCAGCTTTTCGTTTACCTCTTCCTCCGTGAGCCGGTTGGAAAAGGAATAGTCGAAGAAGCACGGACAAACTTCATCCCCCGTTCCAGACGCTTGCGCAAAGATGCTTCGGGCACAAACTTCACGCTCTTGAAATGCACCTTCCGGACATTTCCCTCCTTGAGCGAACGGATTTCATCGTTCGTCAAAGTGATGTCAAAATAGCCCAGTCCCCGCAAATAAACCCGGTGTCCTTCCAGAAAGGCATCCACCATGACGTCCGACAATGCAGTCAGAACAGCCAGTATATCGCTTTCGCTCACCGTACAGCGGTGGGTAACAAAATGACTCAGCGGTCCATCCGGATCGTTTCCCGCTCCACAGCCCGCGCATGAAAATGTTTTACACCATCCCCCGTAGGGTCGGGAGACTCATAGAATGCTATTTTCACAGCCATAATATTCAGATTTTTCAGGTTATATCATATTGTCGTTCCGATCGATTTCCTGGTGAAAATCGATCAATTTCCTAAAGGAAATCAAAAGACTTCCATTTGGAAATCAATCAACTTCCATAAGGAAAGCCATGTAAAGATAAGGAAGATTTGCGAAAAAGAAGACCGGTGTCATCAAGAATCCTCCCCTCTATTAAGCTTTTTTATGAAAACAGGACAACCTGCCGGCAAGCAGTGTCCCCTCACACCCTTCCATTTTTCAGGCAAAGAAAAGCAGCCTCTTTCCCTTAAAAAAAAATTACATAAATAATTTTCAACAATAGAAGACATCAAGAAATTATTTTAAAATAAAGATTATTAAATACTTGAGATTATATAAACAAAATCAGAACCGGATTTTCACATTTACATTATTTGACAACAAAAGGCTGTTTTCCGAAAGACTTTCATTAAAATTTAAACTAAAAATTACAACATAATAAAAAAGTTCTTATATTTGCCGCCACATAAAAACGACTTGACGACAAAGGACTTTGAGAAAAAGTCTTATTTAATTTTGATTTACAATAAGATACAAGAAGTTTATAAAAGAACTTCCGGGAAAAGAGGGAAACGAGAAATACAAAAACTGGAATTAAGCCAAAGACTTAATATATAAACTAAATCTTTAATCAACACAAAGCTTAGATCTATGACCAAAGAGCAACTAAAATCAGTCAGTGCGTTGCTGTTCTTGTCTGGTATTTCTACCGGATTCATACAGGCCGCACCACACGTAGATGCCATAGGCGTACAAAGCGTACAACAAAACAACGCATGTACGGGTATCGTAGTAGACCAGAATGGTGAAACGATTATCGGAGCTTCCGTAGTCGTGAAAGGAACAACCAACGGAACTATTACCGGACTTGACGGAGATTTCAGCATCTCCAATGTAAAAAAAGGCGATGTCATCAGCATTTCTTACGTAGGATACGCTGCACAAGAAATCGTATGGATGGTAAACCGCTCAAAATTACCCTGAAAGAAGACACAGAAGTATTGGACGAAGTCGTTGTCGTAGGTTACGCAACCGTAAAGAAAGCCAATTTGACAGGTGCCGTTTCTGCCGTAGACGACAAAGTACTGGCAGACCGTCCTATCGTCAATCTGGGACAGGGTCTTCAGGGAACAATTCCTAACTTGAACATTACGACCAGCGGAAAGCCGGGTGCCGGCTCTTCATTCAACGTCCGTGGTGAAACTTCTATCAACGGAGGTTCTCCTCTGGTATTGGTAGATGGTGTTCAGATGGACCCGAACCTGATCAACCCGCAGGACGTAGCCAGCGTATCTGTATTGAAAGACGCCGCTTCAGCATCTATCTATGGTGCACGTGCAGCTTATGGTGTAATCCTGATCACCACCAAGAGCGGACGCAAGAACGTGCCGACTCAAATCTCTTTCGACGCTTCCGTTTCATTCAACAGCCCGACAACCCGTCCGAGCTACATGAACTCCATGCAGTACGCCAACTGGATGAACGCAGCCGGACAGAATACCAACGGCCGTGACATCTTCAGCCAGGATGAAATGGATCACATCAAGGCTTATTACGAAAGACCCCGGCCAACAACTCTCCGGTATTCGTAACCAACGACCCGAACAGCTGGCAATACAGTAACTGCCAGGCAGGAAAATATGCTTACTGCGGTAATACGGACTGGATGAAAGAAATGTACAAAAAGAGCTATCCGGTACAGAAATACAACATCAACATCAACGGTGGTAGTGAAAAAGCTACCTACTATACATCAGTAGGTTACACAGACCAGGGCTCACTTTTGCGCTACGGTAACGAAAATTACCGCAAGTTCAACATGGTGAACAATATCAACTATGATATCAATGACTGGCTGCATGTATCTATGAAAACCAGCTTTATCCGTACGGAACTGAATGGTATTCCGCAGGATAATGCACACGGAGAAACCTGGATCGGTAACGATACCCAGCCGCTGATGCCGGTTAAGCATCCGGACGGAAACTGGTCAGGACAAGGTAACTATACCAACTTCGCAGCCGTACTGGAAGAAGGTGGTTCACGTAAGACTACCAACAATGACTTCTGGAACACCATGGCCCTGAAGCTGACTCCGATCAAAGGTATGACCATCAACATGGACTATACCTTCAACTATTACGCTCAGCACATCAAAAATCACCTGAGATCATTCAACGAATACGGTATCGACGGAAAGTTCCTGCAAACCTTCCAATGGACAAACCCGAACTACATCTACGAACACCAGCAGAACGATACTTACAACGCTTTCAACCTGTTTGGTGATTATGAAAAGACTTTGGGCAAACATTACTTCAAGGTTATGCTCGGTTTCAACCAGGAAACCAAACATACACGCGCCTTCTATGCACAGCGCAACAGCCTGATTTCAAACGATCTGCCATCAATGGATGCTGCAACCGGCGAAAAATATGTGGGTAACTCAGACGACAGCTGGGCTACACGAAGCGGATTCTTCCGTGTCAACTACACATTCGCTGACCGTTATCTGCTGGAAGTTAACGGACGATATGACCTTTCATCCAAGTTCCGAAGAGCGACCGTTCAGTATTCAGCCTTCATTCTCTCTGGGATGGAAGCTCTCTGAAGAAAAATGGTTCAAGGAAACCGACCAACAGCTTCTTTGATGATTTGAAAAACCGTGACATCATACGGTAGTCTGGCTAACCAGGCACTGGACAACGGATGGTATGCTTACCTGTCAAACTACTCAACCGGAACGATGAGTTACCTGATGGGCGGACAGCAGAACCAGTATGTGCTGCCGGGCGGACTGGTAAGTAACATCGTTACCTGGGAAAAGGTTACTCAATGGGACCTGGGTCTTGACTTCGCTATCCTGAGAAGCCGACTGAGAGGTACCTTCGACTATTACCAGCGTACCACTACCGGTATGTTAGGCCCCGGCCAGCTGTTGCCGAACATTCTGGGTGCAACCGAACCTCAGGAAAATGCAGCTGACATGAGAACCAGCGGTTGGGAATTGGCTTTGACATGGAACGACCAGCTGAGCAACGGCCTGCACTATACCGTAGGATTCAACTTGTCTGATACTCAGGCTAAGATTACAAAATACGACAACCCAACCAAGTCTCTGTCAAGTTCATATTATGAAGGACAGACCATCGGTGAAATCTGGGGTTATGAATCAACTCTGTTCCAGTCTCAGGAAGAATCGACAACGCTCCCGATCAGTCTAAGGTGGACGGCGCCATCAGCAAAGTTCCTGGTGACATCCGCTTCATGGATATCAACGGCGACGGTGTGGTAGACTATGGTGAAAACACAGTAGACAACCCGGGCGATATGAAGATCATCGGTAACAACCGTGCCCGCTACCGTTATGGATTCAATGTCTCTGCAGACTGGAAAGGCTTTGACCTGGGAATTTTCTTCCAGGGTGTAGGAAAGCGCGATATCATGTTGCCGAATACATTCAGATGGCAATACGGAAGCCAGTGGCAAGTTCCGGTTGCAGCATCTAACGACTACTGGAGCGAAACCAACACCGATGCATGGCTGCCGGTTGCACGTTTCAATGGAGGTACTGCTCTGGGACAGAACCAGACACGTTACCTGCTTAACGCTGCCTACCTGCGTCTGAAATCTTTGTCATTCGGTTATACATTGCCTGTATCACTGACCAAGCAATGGGGTATCCAAAAATGCCGTCTTTACTTCACCGGTGAAAACCTGCTGACTTTCAAGCATACTCCGGAAGGATTCGATCCTGAATTGGATGACCCGTACCAATATCCGCAGCAAAGATCATTGTCTATAGGTGTTAATGTCGTATTCTAAATCATCACTAGCAAGAACAATTATGAAACTTCAATATTTACTATACATGACTGCAGCCTTGTCACTGACAAGCTGTAACGATGCCTTTCTGGACAGAGAGTCACAAAGCATCAACGACGGAACATTCTGGAACTCCGTCAATGACCTGAGAACATATGCCAACGCCTTCTACGGCATCTTGCCGGGAGGAGTAACCAACCTGGGAGACGAAGACAGCGACAATCAGGTTCCGTTCAGCCCTAACTCTTTCCTGTGGGGACAATACACAGTTCCGACTGAAGGAGGAAGCTGGTCAAAGAGCAACTGGCAGAACATCCGTAACCTGAACTATTTCATGACTCACTACCAGCAGGTTCAGGCTTCAGAAGAAGAGATCAATCCATTCGTGGCTGAAATCCGTTTCTTCCGTGCTCTGGAATATTTTGCAAAGATTCAGACCTTCGGTGATGTGCCCTGGCTGGAAAGCGAACTGAATGTGGACAGCGAAGAACTGTACGGTCCTAAAATGGCTAGAAACGAAGTTGCCAAGAAAATCATCGAAGACCTGGAATTCGCAATTACCTGGTTGCCGGAAAAAGGCAGCGAAGAAGACAACCGTCTGAACAAGGATATCGCACGCCACGTCCTGGCACGCGTTTGCCTGAATGAAGGTACTTACTACAAATACCACGATGAACTGGGTTACAGTGCCGACGTACAGGGATTGCTCCAGAAAGCTGCTGACCTGACAGACGAGCTGATCAATTCCAACCATTATGAAATCTATAAGACAGGAAATCCGGGAACAGATTACTACAACCTCTTCGTTATGGAAGACAAGAGTAACCTGAAAGAAGCGATTCTTTATATAGATTACGCATCTGCTCTGCGCGAACACAATGCTACTCACTGGCTGCGTAACGCCAAAAGCGGATGGTCTAAAGACTTTGCGACTGCTTCCTGTATACAGACGGTAAACCGGCATCAGCCACTTCAAAAGCTCACGTACAGAACCGTACCATGGCAGAAGAAGCACAGGATCGTGACTTGCGTTTCAAACAGCTGATTCTGACAAGCGAAGATCCTTACACGATGACTTCAAACGGCAGCATAACCTATATCACCAACGATGCAGACTTTGTAAGCGCTGACTGTCCGACCGGATACTGGGTTCGCAAATATTTTGATCCGGATCCTTCACAGGATATCGAAGCTAAATGTACGATTGACGGTATTGCTTACCGCTATGCTGAAACATTGCTGATCAATGCGGAAGCCAAAGCCGAGCTGGGAACAATCACTCAGGCAGACCTGGATAAAACCATCAATCAATTGCGTGACCGTGTTGCCATGCCGCACCTGACAATGGAAGTAGGTTTCACCGACGCAACTGGCCTGACTGGGGATACAGTGTGACTCCGCTGTTGCAGGAAATCCGTCGTGAACGCCGTATCGAGCTGGCTGGAGAAGGATTCCGTTTCGGTGACCTGAAACGCTGGAAAGCCGGAAAACTGCTGAACAACGTACAGACTTACGTCGGAAAATATGTTCAGGGTGAAGACGGAGAATTCCATCAGACTATCATCTATACCAACTATACGAACCCGGACTGCTCATACGAAGCAGGAAAGAGCCGTACATGGAACGACAAGATGTATCTGTATCCGATACCGACCGGAGAATTACAGCGTAACCCGAACCTGTTGCCTCAAAACCCGGGATGGGAATAATTGATAGATCCTTTTAACTAACGAAAGAGTTCCCTGTTTCCGTCAAGTTCTTTTGATAGGAGAAACAAGGGAACTCTTTTTTTTCTATATTTGCAAAAATAATTCTAATCTATTTATCATGAAACTATCGAAACTAATCTCCTTGTGCGCTGTTGCATCTGCATTCTGCGCATGTTCTTCCCCACAAGTCAAAGCACCGGAAGCTATCCTTCCTATACCTGAACAAAAGCAGGTTGACTGGCAGAAAATGGAAACTTACGCTTTCATCCATTTCGGTTTGAACACATTCAATGACCGGGAATGGGGATATGGCGATACCGATCCCAAGATCTTCAATCCGGCCCGACTGGATTGTGAGCAGTGGCACAGACATTGGTTAAAGCCGGAATGAAAGGAGTTATCCTGACAGCCAAGCACCATGACGGATTCTGTCTCTGGCCGTTCGAAGGAACTGACTACAACATCAGCCATACTCCTTATAAAGATGGTAAAGGAGATATCGTACGTGAACTGGCTGATGCCTGCAAGAAATATGGTCTGAAATTTGCCGTATATCTTTCACCATGGGATCGCCATCAGGCCAATTACGGAACTCCGGAATATCTGGATTACTTCTATGCACAGTTACGGGAGCTGCTGACCAATTACGGAGAAGTTTTCGAAGTATGGTTCGACGGAGCCAATGGTGGTGACGGCTGGTACGGAGGAGCAAAGGATGTCCGTACAATCGACCGCAAGAACTATTATAATTATCCGCGCATCTACGAAATCCTGGACAGCATTCAGCCGCAGGCTGTCATCTTCTCCGACGGAGGACCGGGCTGCCGCTGGGTAGGAAACGAAAGAGGATTTGCAGGAGCAACCAACTGGTCATTCCTGCGCAAAGGAGAAGTATATCCCGGATATCCCAAACATTATGAACTGCAATACGGACATGCAGACGGCAACCAGTGGGTTCCTGCCGAATGTGACGTATCCATTCGTCCGGGATGGTTCTATCATCCGGAAGAAGACGATCGCGTGAAAACTCCTGAACAGCTCGTTGATCTGTATTACCGGAGTGTGGGTCATAACGGAACTCTTCTGCTGAACTTCCCGGTTGACCGTAACGGATTGATCAACCCGATTGACTCAGCAAATGCTGTAAAATATTATCAGATCATCCAGCAGGAACTGAAGAATAATCTGGTAGCCGGAATGAAAGCGAAAGTCAGCAACGAACGTGGAGGAGCCTATGTAGCCTCAGCCATGACAGATGAAGATTACGACACATACTGGGCTACGGAAGACAGTGTAAAGACCGGTGACATCGAATTCAGTTTCAGCAGTCCTCAGCGTATGAACCGTATGATGCTTCAGGAATACATTCCATTGGGCCAGCGTGTAAAAGCATTCACCGTAGAATACAAGGATAAAGATGGTAAATGGCTTCCTGTACGCCTGAATGAAGAAACAACAACCATCGGCTACAAGCGACTGCTCCGCTTTGAAACCGTTGTTTCCGACGGTATCCGTATCCGGATTACCGATGCCCGCGGACCTTTGTGTATCAACAACATCGGTATTTATGATGCAGGACAGAATGCAGACATTTCTTATGACGTTCCGACTGAAAAGATCGAAAGTCTGCCCTTTACACTGACAGGTGTGGCTGAAGATGATGCAAAATTGGCTGTGGACCGCAATAATCAGACTACTTGCTTTGTAAACGGCAATCAGCTGATCATCGATTTGGGTGAAGAAAAAATGATTTCATCTTTCCACTTCCTCCCGGATCAGAGCGAACCGAACAAAGGACTGATTTCAAATTACGAATTGGCAGTAGGTAATACAGCCGACCAGATCAATAAAGTGGTAAAAGCAGGAGAATTCTCCAACATCCGCAACAATCCGGTTCTGCAGTCGGTATATTTCACTCCGACCATTACCCGCTACATCAGTCTGAAAGCAACCCGTATGGTAAACGATGGCGAACCTATGGGATTTGCTGAAATTGCTGTCAAATAACAAACTGACTGAATTAATCAGGTAACCTCTTATACAGACCTGACAACCTCCGGTTGTTTTCTTCCCGCTTCGACAAGGAAAGAAACCGGTGAGGCTGTCAGGTCTGTTCGTTTGAATATTCCCTGCTTTCTGACCGATTTCGGCTAAAAATATGTACATTTGCAGAAATAATCAAACTCAAAAATATGCAGACAAGCGAAAATACCAACTTCCAGTTGCCTGATCTGAAAAACTCGATGGGAGAAAATCTCGGTATCGAGTTTCAGTCCATCCAGTCGGGACTGGTCGAAGCTACAATGCCCGTAGATCACCGGACGTGTCAGCCTTTTGGCATTCTGAACGGAGGAGCTTCTCTGGCTTTGGCCGAAATTATGGCAGGACATGGTTCCGTGCCCCTTTGTGGCCCTGACCAGATGCCATGCGGCATACAAGTCAGTGCCAGTCATGTCAGCATGATGCCTGTGGGTACATTCGTAAAAGCCACCGCCAGACTGATCCAGCGAGGAGCTACCCTGCACGTATGGAACGTAGACATTACTTCGCCGAGTGGAAAGCTCATTTCAACTGCACGAGTCGTCAATCTCATCGTAAAGAAAAGACAATGAACAAACCAGCAACAGCCTTATACCGTCTGCCATATACTGACAGTCCCATTCTTATTGCCCAACTGCAGGGTGAACCGCAGATTCTGACCTCCTTACAAGAGCTTAATGGAAGAAAAGGATTTGTGATCGCTCCCTTTCGTCTGACTTCTTCAACTCCGGCTGTTCTGATCCGTCCCGATCTTATTGCTAAAGGATGGGATCAGATCCATGAAGTACTGCAATGTCATCCCGAGTTGAAACCAGGCATCATTTCCTGTGGCAATGAATCTGTTGAATCATCTGAACCAATTCTCAAAAAAGCATACGAAGAAGCTTTCGGACGCTTCATCACTCCTTTGCGTCAGGGACAATTCCGTAAACTTGTCCTTTCGCGCTCTGCGACTTATCCGCTCCCTCAGGATTTTTCTGTCATGGATGCTTTCATCCGTGCCTGCAAGGAATATCCGCGCATGATGATATCTCTCCATAGCACTCCCTTCACTGGTACATGGATGGGAAGCACTCCGGAAATTATTCTCAGCGGAAACGGACGCCAATGGCATACCGTAGCACTGGCGGGAACAGTACCACTTATTGAAGGAGAAGAGAATGTGACATGGAGTGAAAAGAACCGGAAAGAACAGGCTCTCGTAACAGAATACATCCGGGAAGTGATTTCCAGATCGGTACACAATCCGAAGAACAGGTCCTTATACTGCCCGTGCCGGACGCCTGCTGCACCTTAAGACGGATTTCAAATTCCAAATTGACAATCCAGAAAATATAGGAAACCTGCTTGAGGCCCTTTATCCGACTCCGGCCGTGTGCGGACTGCCCAAGCAAGAGGCATACGATTTTATCATTGCTAACGAGGGCTACGACCGCAGCTATTATGCCGGGGTGATCGGCTGGACAGATCCCGACGGAGATACGAACCTGTTCGTGAATCTCCGCTGCATGCAGCTTACTCCCCATTCTGCAGTTCTTTATGCCGGCGGAGGGCTTCTTCCTTCTTCCGATCCGGAGCTGGAATGGAACGAGACTTTACACAAGATGGCTACCATCAAAAATACCCTTACCCCAAACTCTAGAAAATAGATTATGTATACAGACAAACAAAACATTCTTCAGCTGGTTACTCTTTTACGGGAACACGGCATACATAAAGTGGTAGTCTGTCCCGGAAGCCGGAACATTCCTATCGTACAGACACTGGCCAATATGCCTGAAATCACCTGTTATCCCATTACAGACGAACGCAGTGCCGGATTTTTCGCCATGGGACTTGCTCTTCACGGAGGAGCACCTGCTGCTGTATGCTGTACTTCGGGAACAGCTCTGCTCAATCTCCATCCAGCTGTAGCCGAAGCATTCTATCAACAAGTGCCGCTTGTGGTTATCTCAGCAGACAGACCACGGGCCTGGATTGGACAAATGGACGGACAGACTCTTCCCCAGCCCGGTGTGTTCGGTTCACTCGTAAAAAAATCGGTAGATCTTCCTGAAATAGCCACTCCTGAAGACGAATGGTTCTGCAATCGCCTGATCAACGAAGCCCTGCTCGAACTCAATCATCATGGCAAAGGTCCGGTGCATATCAATGTTCCCGTCAGTGAACCTTTCTTCAAACTTCCTGTCAACGAGCTGCCGGCTGTCCGGAAAATCGTACGCTATTGCGGACTCAATCCCTATGATAAAGATTATTCTCCATTAATAGAACGCCTCAATCGCTATCGTCGCCGTATGGCCGTAGCCGGACAGATGAATCTCATCTATCTCTTCGACCGTACGTGTGCCCGGATACTTTCCCGGCACTTCGTCTGGTTCTGCGAACATACAGCCAACCGGACTCTGCCCGGATGGGCGATACGGAACATTGATCCTTTACTCTGCACCATGGACAACAAGGCACAGGAAGATATGAAACCGGAATTACTCATCACCTATGGCGGACATATCATTTCCAAACGACTGAAGAATTTCCTGCGCCGCCATCCGCCGGTAGAACACTGGCATATCAGCCCCGACGGAAGTGTAGCTGACCTTTTCGGATCACTTACTACTGTCATTGAAATGGACCCCTTTGAATTCTGGGAAAAGATCGCTCCCCAGATGGAAGGAAGCGCCCCCGAATATCCGCGTAGTTGGGAAACACGCTCCAAAGCTGTTCCTTCGGCAAGTTTTGCCTACTCCGAACAAGGAGCCATAGGATGCCTGCTGGAGCATCTGCCAACTCCCTGTACCCTTCACCTGGCCAACAGTTCGGCTGTAAGATATGCCCAGCTTTTTAAATTACCGGAGAATGTTGAAGTACTGGCCAACCGGGGTACCAACGGAATTGAAGGATCCATGTCTACTGCTTTGGGGTATGCTGCCGCGTCGCCCCAGCTGAATTTCCTGATCATCGGTGATCTTAGTTTCTTCTATGACATGAATGCCTTATGGAATGTAAATTATGGAAGCAATATCCGCATTCTGTTGCTCAATAACAGTGGAGGAGAGATCTTCCATGCCTTGCCGGGACTGGAACTGCAAGGAGATGCCAAACGTTACGTCACAGCTACTCATACGACTACGGCCAAAGCCTGGGCAGAAGACCGGGGATTCGACTATACGGCAGTTCATAATGAGGCGGAACTTCAGGAGGCTATCCCTGCTTTTGTTGCTCCTTCTCTGTCGGCACACCCCCAATTAATGGAAGTATTTACAGACAAGGACAGTGACGTAGAACTTCTCAAGACTTATTATCATAATCTCAAACAACTCTAAAAACGAACTCAATATGACCACAGAAAGACAATGGAAACCGATCCGTACCTATCAGGACATCCTCTTTGATTTTTATGAAGGAATTGCCCGTATCACGATCAACCGTCCCCGTTATCGCAACGCCTTCACCCCTCTCACTGCACAGGAAATCAGCAACGCGCTGCTAGTGTGTCGGGAAACTCCCGAAATCCGTGTAGTAGTTCTCACAGGAGCCGGTGACAAAGCCTTTTGTTCCGGAGGTGACATGCACGTAAAAGGACGCGGTGGATATGTCGGAGGTGACGGAGTTCCCCGACTCAACATTCTTGACGTGCAGAAACAGATACGCTCCCTGCCCAAACCTGTCATCGCTATGGTCAACGGATATGCCATCGGAGGAGGACACGTACTCCACGTGGTATGCGATCTTAGCATTGCTTCCGAAAACGCAATTTTCGGACAAACAGGTCCCCGTGTCGGAAGTTTCGATGCCGGATTCGGATCCTCTTACCTGGCACGTATCGTCGGACAGAAGAAAGCCCGCGAAATCTGGTTCCTCTGCCGGCAGTATTCCGCACAGGAAGCTCTTGATATGGGACTGGTCAATAAAGTAGTTCCTGCTGATCGCCTTGAAGACGAAGTTGTAGAATGGGCTAAAACCATGATGCAGCACAGCCCACTGGCCCTGCGTATGATTAAAGCTGGACTTAATGCCGAGCTTGACGGTCAGGCTGGTATCCAGGAACTGGCTGGCGATGCTACCATGCTTTATTATATGACTGACGAAGCACAGGAAGGCGGAAAAGCTTTCCTTGAAAAACGGAAACCCGAATGGGATAAATTCCCGTTCCTTCCCTAAAGACTCAGGAGGACAGCTTGAAGAATATTGAAAAATTGTCAAGGAATTTTTCAATATTCTCTAAGGATTTACCTCCGAACTATTCATTATAAATCATTCAAATATGAACCTCTGAACATACGTATCATTCCACGAACTCTACATTTTCGGCAGCCTGCAGGAACTTCACGCGGAGTGTATACAACCCGTAATGTCTGGTATATCCTGATACGTGACAATGCCACCGGACGTATAGGACTGGGGGAATGTGCTCCCTTACCGGACCTGAGCTGTGACACCTTACCTGATTATACAGAACGTCTGATCCAATTTTGTCAGGAGGTAGAGCATAGCGGTAAACTCTGCAGGAATGATTTTCTGCCTTATCCGTCCATGCTCTTTGGTCTGGAAACAGCTCTTCGGCACCTTCAAACAGGCACAATCCGTCTATGGGATTCCGCCTTCTCCCGCGGTAAAGAAGGTATTCCCATCAATGGTCTTGTCTGGATGGGTACCTTTGAAGAAATGAAACAACGTATCCATGAAAAAATCACACAAGGATTCCGTTGCATCAAACTCAAGATCGGAGCCATCGACTTCAATCGCGAACTGGAATTACTGGCTCGCATCCGTGATCATTTCCCAGCAGAACAGATCGAACTACGTGTAGATGCCAACGGAGCGTTTACTCCCGGCGAAGCACCACACAAACTGGAACTCTTATCGCAAATGGATCTGCACTCGATTGAACAGCCTATACGGGCAGGACAATGGCAAGAGATGGCACAACTCTGTAATGAATCTCCTATTCCTATTGCTCTCGATGAGGAACTGATCGGAATCAACCGTCGTGAGGATAAAATAGCTTTACTTGATACGATTCATCCCCGCTACATTATTCTCAAACCTTCACTGCACGGAGGTATTTCCGGTTCCGAAGAATGGATAGCCTTAGCCGAAGAACGGAGTATCGATGGTGGATCACTTCTGCTCTTGAATCCAACATCGGACTCAACGCAATAGCCCAATGGTGTGCGACCCTCCATACAAAGCTTCCCCAAGGGTTAGGAACGGGATTACTCTTTACTGACAATGCCCCTAGCCCGCTCTGTATTGAAGGAGACTGCCTGTGGTTCCGCTCTGAAGAACCTGAACCGAACTTCACCTGTTTACCGGGAACAGACAATGGGACTTCATGTGAAACTCTTTCTGAAATCATCAATTCGTTAACACACCATGACTAAGATACAGACAGATATTCCCCGTCAGGAAATCCATATTGAAGGAATCACTTTTACTGCCGCTGATGCAAGGCTGGCATCAGACGGCGGTCCCAGCCGACTACAACATTTATTCAGCGAGGACAAAAGTGGATTCAAATCTTCTCTGGCTGACTTTCTCGCTGAGTGGTTCAACGAAACGGACACAGTGAAAGTTCATACTTCAGGTTCTACCGGCACACCGAAAGAATTATGGGTGGAGAAACGACGCATGATGGAAAGCGCACGCCTTACCGTTAACTTCTGGATTTGCAACCCAAAGATACAGCATTGCTCTGCATGCCCTTGCAATACATTGCCGGAAAGATGGTTGTAGTCCGTTCTCTCGTTGCAAGCCTGAATCTCCTGCCCGTTGCTCCCTGCAGCCGCCCGCTCCAGTATCTGGAAACAGCTCCGGATTTCGCCGCAATGGTTCCCCTGCAGGTTTATACTTCCATTCAGAACCCACGTGACAAAGAGCTATTGTGCCAGATACGTCATCTTATTATAGGAGGAGGAGCCATAGACCGGACATTAGGAGAAGAGCTGCGTGATTTTCCTCATGCTGTATGGAGTACGTATGGTATGACTGAAACACTTTCCCACATAGCCTTGCGCCGCCTGAACGGACCTGAAGCGACCGATTGGTATACACCTTTCAACGATGTACAAATCAGTCTTTCACCTGAAGGAACTCTGACGATCGATGCCCCGCAGGTTTGTCCGCTTTCCCTGGTTACCAATGACCTTGCTGAATTTAATGACCGGGGACAATTCCGTATCTTGGGACGTAGGGACAATACCATCAACACAGGTGGAGTAAAAGTACAGACTGAGGAAATTGAAGCACAGCTGAAGCCGCTGACTGAACTGCCTTTCGCGATTACCTCTGTACCTGATCCCAAACTGGGAGAACGTATCGTCATACTGATTCAAACATCAGGCGGGCAGCAACTCCAGCCAGAAGAGTTCGCTCAGTTAACAGAAGCCATAAGCCATTTGCCCCGATATTGGCAACCGCGTCAGGTTATTCCTGTCCCGGAACTCCCGCTAACGGGTACCGGCAAACCAGATCGTGCCGAAGCCAAACGCATTGCCCGTAACTGGTCTGGCGAAAAATAATTAATTGTTTCCGATTAACCATTTAATTCAATTTGCTATGGAAGAATTTACACTACTCACCCCACTGCTACTGGGAATTGGCGGATTAATCATTGGAGCCGTTTTAAAATCGGCTCTTAAACATAGCCGCTTTCCCTATACCGTGGGATTATTCATCATCGGTTTAGTTGTGGGCCTCATCAATCGCACAGGCGGGTTCAGTTTTTCTCCTCACCTGACAGAAGCTGTCAATACGGTAACGGATATCAATCCAGACTTTATCCTTTACGTATTTCTGCCTGTACTGATTTTTGATGCAGCCTATGAACTCAACCTTCACATCTTTCGCAAAACCCTTGCCAATGCAGCCTTGCTGGCCGTTCCCGGACTGATCATTTGCATGTTACTTACCGGAGCGTTCATTGTAGGGATGGGACAGGTCATTCCCGGGCTTGAAGAATGGAACTGGACCTTCGCTCTTATGTTCGGAGCATTGATCAGTGCAACAGACCCGGTAGCTGTCGTAGCTCTGCTACACGAACTGAAAACCAGCAAACGCTTCTCAACCCTCGTTGATGCCGAATCCCTGCTCAATGATGGTACAGGTATCGTCTGCTTTATGCTCTTCTTCGGAACATTCACTGCAAGCGGTGCACATACAGCTTCTCCCTTTGCTGAATTTATACAAGTAGTAGTCGGAAGCACATTGCTGGGCTTTCTTATGGCCCGAGCCGTTATCTGGTTCATAACCCGTATCAATTCCGAAGAATGATTCAAAACAGTGCCATTATCTTATCAGCCTATCTCACATTTATCCTATCACAGTATACTTTGGAGATCTCGGGTGTCATTGCACTTGTTGCCTTCGGACTGACCGTTACCTATACCGGAAAGCCTCGCTTCAAACCTCAGGTAAATGCTTTCATGGAACGTTTCTGGGAGCTTATGACCTATATGGCCAATACACTGATCTTCCTGATTGTAGGAGTTGTCATTGCAGGAAAAGTTGATTTCACCTGGCAGCAACTTGGAATTCTGATTCTGATCTACATCGCACTCAACCTTTTCCGTCTGCTGATGATTATGGTCCTTTATCCGCTGATGAAACGAATGGGATACGGACTGTCACGCCGTGAGTCAGTTATCCTCACCTGGGGAGGCCTTCGGGGAGCTTTAGGTATGACTCTTGCTCTCATGGTTTCCTATACTCCCGGCATTCCGGAAGAGATACGCAGCCAGATTCTTTTCTTCACGGCAGGTATCGTTACTCTCACACTCAGTATTAATGCTACCACCATGCGCTGGCTGCTTAATCGTTTGGGCCTCATCCATGTGCCATCAGCCCGTACACTGCTTGACTATAAGATACAAAATCACATCCATGAAGAATCTGAAAAATACTTCAGCCGCCTCAAGGAAAGGGAAGCGCTTGCCGGAGCAGACTGGAACAAGGTTGAAAAATACATGAACACAGTTCCTCCTGAACC
>ENA-OQHA01000266-OQHA01000266.1-human-gut-metagenome-genome-assembly--contig:-NODE-266-length-27766-cov-5.248236_pt1 | contig 27766 bp, 28 predicted proteins | sample MGYA00242558_ERZ504707 | MGnify/ENA primary metagenome ERZ504707 (study PRJEB26092, sample SAMD00036197) | human gut metagenome | host: Homo sapiens | study: EMG produced TPA metagenomics assembly of...
CGCATACCAAAAAGGATTTTAATACGAGAGAGAAGAATGATATTCTGCCGGCACACAATCCGGGGATGAACCTGGTTCCGCAGATCCTGACAAATGACGCAAAGGGATTTCTGGATACGGTAGAAAAGTTAAAAGGGTATGGATATGATGAGGTGAACCTGAATCTTGGCTGTCCGTCCAAGACGGTAGTATCGAAAGGACGCGGCTCGGGATTTCTGATCCACACAGAAGAACTGAACCGGTTTCTGGATGAGATTTATGCAAAAGCAGATGTGAAGATATCCATAAAGACAAGAATCGGAAAATTTGATGCAGATGAGTGGGGAGAACTTTTGAGGATTTATAACCAGTATCCGTTGGAAGAGCTGATCGTACATCCGAGAGTACAGCAGCAGTTTTATAAAGGACATCCGGATCTGGATGCATTTGCGGATGCAGTGAAGGAATGTAAGCACACGTTGTGTTATAACGGTGATATTTTTACAACAGAGGATATGGAAAAATTAAAGAAGCGTTTTCCAGAGGCCTCCTGTATCATGCTGGGGCGCGGAATTTTGAGAAATCCGGAACTGATTGAAATCATGGAATCCGGAGAAAAAAAGATCGATGCGAAGAAATTAAGAGCGTTCCATGATCAGATCTATCAGGATTACCAGGAGGTAAGCTGTGGGGATAAGAATGTGCTGTTCAAGATGAAAGAACTCTGGTGTTATCTTGGGACATTGTTCCCGGATAAGGAAAAACAGCTGAAAAAGATCCGGAAAGCAGAGAAACTGGATCGCTATGAAGCAGTTGTAGAAGAACTTTTAAGTCACAATTATATTGACTTAAAGTAAATAGATGCTGAAATAAAAGAGATTGCAGACAAAATCAGGAATAAAGTTCTGCAGTCTCTTTACTTTAAAAAAAATATGCAATATAATAGATAAAAATTCTATATACAGGAATTTTGCAAAAGGGAGGGACATGAATTGGATCGTTTGAATGAATTGATCGCAGAGAATCTGAAAGATATCCGAAAAGGAAAAGGACTGAGTCTGGAACAGGTGTCATCCCTTACCACAATCAGCAAAAGTATGTTAAGTCAGCTGGAAAGGGGAGAAGTGAATCCTACGATATCGACGGTGTATAAGCTGGCACTGGGATTGAAAGTACCGGTAACGGCATTTACCGCAGATAAACCGCAGCCGTTTTTCGGAACTGGCAAGAAAGAAGTAGATCCTTTGGCGGGTGATGATGGAAGATATCGTCTTTATCCGATTTTCAGCTTCCGGGAAGGACAGGATTTTGAGATATTTGACCTGGAATTTGACGAGGGAGGCATGATGCAGGCGAACCGCCAGATGAATGGTACGAGAGAATTCATTACCGTGTATTCCGGAGAATTGACACTGATCTTTAAAGATCATGAATATGTGCTGAAAGCCGGAGATGCGGCTTCGTATAATGCTTTTGATGATTATGTGTATAAAAATACAGGAAAGGGAATGGTGACTGCCAATATTGTAGTACACTATTCGAATTAGAAAGGAGTAACAGCATGGAAGACCAGAAACAGCGAGTATATGATGCGTTAAACAAGATGGGAATTAAGTACGAGGTGGTAGAACACGAGCCCGTGCATACAATGGAGGATATGGACCGGCTGGGACTCCCGGAAAAAGGAACATTGTGTAAGAACTTATTCTTAAGAGATTCAAAGGGAAAGAGACATTTCCTGATCACAGCTGATGAGAAGACAAAGGTAGATCTGAAGGCACTGGGAAGACAGCTTGGGGCAGGAACATTAAGCTTTGCTTCCGAAGAACGTCTGGAAAAATATCTTGGTGTAAAACAGGGAAGCGTTACACCTTTTGCCCTGATGAACGATACGGAACATGCGGTGGAATTCTTTATCGATAAAAACTTAAGCAGATGTAAAAGTATGGGAATTCATCCACTGGAAAATACAGCAACAGTATTCATATCCTTTAAGGATCTGGATAAATTCTTATGGAATCTGGATGTTGATGTAGTTAAGATTAAATTGTAAAAAGTTTATAGTTTTTTTATTGCATGTTTCCTCACGCAGAAGTAGAATAGAACAGTATATGATACGAAGCAACAGATGAAAGTGAGGATAATTATGGAAGAATGGCAGAACGGACACGACCAGCCAGGATACCATTATCACCAGGAGCAGGATAAAAAGCGAAAGCCAATTGAGACACCGGGAAAACGTTTCTGGAAGATGTGGGGTCCACTCCTGATCAAATGGGGAATTGGAATCGGTGTAGGCATGGTAGTCATGGCGGCCATGATGGTGGCATATATGAAGACGCATTATCAGACGCAGGCGGCATTAGAAGCATTGATGTCTGATCAGAATAAGCTGATGGGCTTTTATGAGAAGATGTTGAATAAATATATTGATTATACAACATGGGTGGAAGGTCTGTCAGCGCTTGTTACGATTCCTGTGATGGCAATTTTGTATCACGGTGACAGAAAGAAAGAGAAAAAAGCAGGTATCATACCGGATAAAAAAGCACCTTTGTGGAAATATCCGGCGGCGCTTATTATGGCACTTGCATGAGCTGGGACTGAATAACCTGATCATCATCGGGAATCTGTCTGCGGTAGATGCAAGCTACAAGACAACGATGAATGCCATGTATTCGGCGCCGCTTGCTATACAGATCTTATGTCTGGCAGTACTGGTTCCGATTTGTGAAGAATATGTATTCAGAGGACTGTTCTTCAGAAGAATGGAAAAGGAAAGTTCGTTTGTATATGCGATGGTTTATTCATCAGTTGTATTTGGTGTATTACATGTGAATCTGGTACAGATGCTTTATGGATTTTTACTGGGACTGATGTTGGCATATGTATATGAAAAATACGGTTCGTTGAAGGCACCGGCAGCAGCACATATGGCGATGAACCTGTTGTCTGTACTGGCTACCAGATACGGACTCTATAACTGGATGTTGAAAGATAACATGCGGATCGGTGTGATCACGGTTGTATGTGCAATGATCGCATCAACAATGTTTGTTCTGATCCAGCGGATTGAAGAAAAACCGGAGCTAAAGACTGAAAATGAAAATCTGACAATGTAAATTGTCAGATTTTTGTACAAAACATAAAGAAGACTAATAATCTGATAATTTAGGGTAATTTTCCTCTTTACAATAGTAAACCTTGTGATATAGTAGGAAAAAACAAAAGAAAGGAACAGGTGTATGAAAGAAGGAAATGTAGTCCAGCATCATGGACTGTATCGTTCCGAATTCGAACATGATAACTGTGGAATCGGTGCGATCGTTAATATCAAAGGACAGAAAAGTCACGATACAGTGGCAAACGCAATTGAAAATCGTTGAAAATCTTGAACATAGAGCTGGCAAGGATGCCGAAGGTAAGACAGGTGATGGAGTTGGAATCTTATTACAAGTTTCTCACAGATTCTTCTCTAAAGTCTGTAAACCTCTCGGCATCTTTTTAGGTTCTGAAAGAGATTACGGAGTGGGAATGTTCTTCTTCCCGCAGGACGAATTAAAAAGGAATCAGGCAAAGAAGATTTTTGAAGTCATCGTCAAAAACGAAGGAATGAATTTCCTTGGATGGAGAGAAGTTCCGGTAAAGGCAGATGTACTTGGAAGCAGAGCAGTTGAATGTATACCGTGCATTATGCAGGGATTTATTGAAAGGCCAAAGAAAGTAGAACAGGGTATTGATTTTGACCGTAAGCTTTACATTGTAAGACGTGTATTTGAGCAGAGTGCAGATGATACATATGTGGCATCCCTTTCCAGCCGTACTATCGCTTATAAAGGAATGTTCCTGGTAGATCAGCTTCGTCTGTTCTTCCCGGATCTGCAGGATCCTGATTATGACTCTGCGATCGCATTGGTTCATTCCAGATTCAGTACGAACACGAATCCAAGCTGGGAGAGAGCACATCCGAACCGTTTCATCGTACATAACGGTGAGATCAATACCATCCGTGGCAACACGGACAAGATGCGTGCCAGAGAAGAGAATATGGAATCTGAGTGTATGAAAGGAAAACTTCACGAAGTACTTCCGGCGGTCAATACCAGCGGTTCCGATTCAGCAATGCTTGACAATGCAATTGAGTTCATGGTTATGAGTGGCATGGATCTTCCGCTTGCAGTAATGATCGCAATTCCGGAACCATGGGCGAACAACAGAAACCTTTCCCAGAAAAAGAAAGATTTCTATCAGTATTATGCAACCATGATGGAACCATGGGACGGACCTGCGTCCATTCTGTTCAGTGACGGTGACTGCATGGGAGCCGTACTTGACAGAAACGGCTGCGCCCATCCAGATATTATATTACGGATGACGATACACTGATCCTTTCCTCAGAGGTTGGTGTTTTAGATATTCCACCGGAGAAAATTGTAGTAAAAGAAAGATTGCATCCTGGCAAGATGCTTCTGGTTGATATCAAAAAAGGAAAAGTCATTGATGACGAAGAACTGAAAGAGACTTACGCAAGCAGACAGCCATATGGTGAATGGCTGGACAACAATCTGATCGAGTTAAAAGATCTGAAGATCCCGAATCAGAAAGTTCCTTCTTATACGGCAGAAGAATGCAGAAGACTTCAGAAAGCATTTGGATATTCTTATGAAGAAGTAAAGACATCCATCCTGAATATGGCGAAGAATGGTGCGGAAGGAACGGCTGCTATGGGTATCGATGCACCGCTTGCGGTATTATCAGATATGCATCAGAATCTGTTCGGATATTTCAAACAGCGTTTTGCACAGGTAACCAACCCTCCGATCGATGCCATCCGTGAGAAGGTCGTTACATCCACAACGGTTTATATTGGCGAAGATGGTAACCTTTTGGAAGAAAAAGCAGAGAACTGTAAGATGTTGAAGGTCAACAACCCGATCCTTACAGAGACAGACCTTCTGAAGATTAAAAATATGAAAGAAGACGGATTCAAGGTTGCAGAGATCCCGACAATCTATTATAAGAATTCAAGCCTTGAAAAAGCAATTGATTATCTGTTCATCGAAGTTGACAGAGCTATCCGCGAAGGGGCTAACATCCTGATCCTTTCAGATAGAGGAGTGGATGAATATCATGTGGCAATGCCGTCACTTCTGGTACTTTCCGGATTGCAGCAGCATCTGGTACGTACGAAGAAACGTACGTCTGTGGGGATTGTTCTGGAGACGGGAGAACCAAGAGAAGTACATCATTTTGCGACACTGATCGGTTATGGTGCATGTGCGATCAACCCGTATCTTGCACATGAATCCATCAAACAGCTTATTGATACCGATATGCTTCAGAAAGACTATTATGCGGCAGTTGATGATTATAACAATGCAGTGCTGGGAGGAATTATAAAGATTGCATCCAAGATGGGTATTTCTACAATCCAGTCTTATCAGGGAGCTAAGATTTTTGAGGCAATCGGACTGAAACAGGAATTCATTGACAAGTATTTTACGGACACGGTCAGTCGTATCGGCGGCATCGGAATCGAAGAAATTGCGGCGGATTATATTGCACGCCATTCTCAGGCATTTGACCCGCTTGGACTGGAAGTTGATATGACACTGAACAGCGTCGGACAGCATAAGTTAAAGAGTGGTGGAGAGAGACATCTCTATAATCCACAGACAATCCATATGCTTCAGGAATCTACAAGACGTGGTGATTATGATATGTTCAAACAGTATACGGATATGGTTAATGCAGAGGGGGAACATATTAATATACGTGGACAGCTGGAATTCAATTATCCGAAGAAAGGCATTCCGATTGAAGAAGTAGAAGGTGTAGATGAGATCGTAAAACGATTCAAGACAGGGGCCATGTCTTACGGTTCTATTTCTAAAGAAGCACATGAGACACTGGCAATCGCGATGAACCAGTTACATGGTAAATCCAACAGTGGTGAAGGTGGAGAAGAAATTGAACGATTGGATACCAACCGCTGTTCCGCAATCAAGCAGGTCGCTTCCGGACGATTCGGCGTAACTTCCAGATATCTGGTAAGTGCACAGGAAATCCAGATCAAGATGGCACAGGGAGCGAAACCAGGAGAAGGCGGACATCTGCCGGGAGGAAAGGTATATCCATGGATTGCCAAGACCCGTCATTCTACACCGGGAGTCAGTCTGATCTCGCCACCGCCACATCATGATATCTATTCCATCGAGGACCTTGCACAGCTCATTTATGACTGCAAGAATGCGAATAAAGATGCAAGGATTACGGTGAAACTGGTATCAGAAGCCGGCGTTGGTACTGTAGCAGCCGGTGTTGCCAAAGCAGGAGCCGGACTGATACTGATCTCCGGATATGACGGAGGAACCGGTGCGGCACCAAGAAGTTCGATCCACAATGCCGGACTTCCGTGGGAGCTTGGACTTGCCGAGACACATCAGACGCTGATCCAGAATGGTTTGAGAGAAAGAGTCCGCATCGAGACAGACGGTAAGCTGATGAGCGGCCGTGACGTGGCGATCGCAGCCATCCTTGGAGCAGAAGAATTCGGATTTGCTACCGCACCGCTGGTAACAATGGGATGTGTAATGATGCGTGTATGTAATCTGGATACCTGCCCGGTCGGAGTTGCAACACAGAATCCGGAACTTAGAAAGCGTTTCCGCGGAAACCGGAATATGTTGTGAATTTCATGCGCTTTATCGCACAGGAACTTCGTGAATATATGGCAAAATTCGGTGTCCGTACACTGGATGAACTGGTAGGAAGAACAGATCTTCTGAAGGTGAAGGATGTGCCAACATCAGAACGTGCATCCACACTGAATCTGGAGCAGATTCTGGATAATCCTTATGAAGGCACAAAGACACCGATGACCTTCAATCCGAAGAAAGTTTTTGACTTTGAACTTGAAAAGACACTGGATGAAAAAGTTCTGGTAAAAGAACTTCTTCCTGCTGTAGAAAAGAAACAGAAGAGAAGCATTGAAATAGATGTAACAAATACAAACCGTACATTCGGAACGATCTTTGGTTCAGAGATTACAAGAAGATATCCGGAAGGTCTGGATGAAGACAGTTATGTAGTACATTGTAAAGGTGCCGGCGGACAGTCATTTGGTGCATTCATTCCAAAGGGACTGACACTGGAACTCACAGGTGACAGTAATGACTACTTCGGTAAAGGATTGTCAGGTGGTAAACTTGTCGTATATCCGCCGAAAGGAATCCGTTATAAAGCCGAAGAGAATATCATCATCGGTAACGTTGCACTCTACGGTGCGACAAGTGGTAAGGTATTCATCAACGGTGTGGCAGGAGAACGATTTGCAGTGCGTAACTCCGGCGCAACAGCTGTTGTGGAAGGTGTCGGAGATCACGGATGTGAATATATGACAGGCGGGCGTGTAGCTGTTCTTGGTGGAACAGGTAAAAACTTCGCAGCCGGCATGAGCGGCGGTGTCGCTTATGTACTGGATATGGAAAATGATCTCTATACAAGAGTCAATAAAGAGATGGTCCATATCGAACATGTGACAACCAAGATGGATGTCGGAGAATTAAAGAGCATGATCGAAGAACATGTTGCCAATACCAATTCCGAACTTGGTAAGAAGATCCTGGATAACTTTACAGAATACCTTCCAAAATTCAAGAAGATCATTCCAATCGATTATGAGCGGATGCTGACAACGATTCTTCAGATGGAAGAACAGGGCATGAGCAGTGAACAGGCAAAGACAGAAGCATTTTATGCGATCAAAGAAGGAAGATAGGGGGGAAGAACAGTGGGAAAAGCAACAGGATTTATGGATTATGACAGACAGGATAAGCCGGCTGAAGATCCAAAAGAACGAATTAAGCATTTTAAAGAGTTTCATACACCTCTGTCAAAAGAAGAACAGGAACTGCAGGGAGCCAGATGTATGGCGTGCGGCGTACCGTTCTGCCAGTCCGGTCAGATGCTGATGGGAATGGCAAGTGGCTGCCCGCTTCATAACCTGGTACCGGAGTGGAATGATCTGATCTTTCACGAGAACTGGGAAGAGGCATATTACAGACTGAAAAAGACGAATAACTTTCCGGAATTTACATCCAGAGTCTGCCCGGCACTTTGTGAGGCGGCATGTACATGTGGACTGAACGGAGAGGCAGTTTCAAGTAAGGCGAATGAATACAGCATTATTGAAAATGCATATAAAAAGGTTACGCAACGGCAAAACCGGTGAAAGTAAGAACCGGAAAGAAGGTAGCATTGTAGGATCGGGGCCATCCGGACTTGCGGCGGCCGATATGCTGAACAGAAGAGGTCACAGTGTGACGGTCTTTGAAAGAGAGGATAAGATCGGTGGACTTCTCCGTTATGGCATCCCGAATATGAAACTGGAAAAGCAGTTCATTGACCGGAAGATTGCGATTATGGAAGAAGAAGGAATCCGGTTCGTGATCGGATGTAATATCGGAAAAGATAAGAAAGCGGCTACATTATTAAAAGAATTTGATCGTGTGGTTCTTTGCTGCGGTGCATCCAACCCAAGAGATATAAAAGTTCCGGGAAGAGAAGCCGAAGGAATCTATTTGCAGTGGATTTCCTGAAATCAACCACAAAAGCACTCTGGAAAAATGCAAAACAGAATGCAGACGGAACCTATGATCTAAACCTGAAAGACGGTACATACATTTCCGCAAAAGGGAAAAATGTTATGGTCATCGGTGGTGGAGACACCGGAAATGACTGCGTGGGAACATCCATGAGACACGGAGCCAAGAGTGTGCTGCAGCTTGAGATGATGCCGAAAGCTCCGGATGAACGTACCGAGATGAACCCTTGGCCGGAATGGCCGAGAGTCTGCAAGACGGACTACGGACAGCAGGAAGCTGCCGCTGTCTTCGGACATGACCCGAGAGTCTACCAGACAACAGTAAAAGAATTCAAAAAAGACAAAAATGGAAAAGTCTGCAAGGCAGTTCTGGTAAAATTAGAGCCTAAGAAAAATGAAAAGACAGGACGTATGATGATGACGGAAGTAGCCGGAAGTGAATATACAGTAGATGTAGATCTTGTATTAATCGCAGCCGGATTCCGTGGAAGTCAGGACTATGTCACGAAAGCATTTGGTGTGGAAGTAAATGAACGTACGAATGTGAAAACCGCGCCGGGAAAATATGACACGAATGTGAAAAATGTATTTACGGCAGGAGATATGCACAGAGGACAATCGCTGGTTGTATGGGCAATCCGTGAGGGCCGTGAAGCGGCAAGAGAAGTGGATATCAGTCTGATGGGATATACGAATATGTATGTGCAGTAAACGATTATGTGTCTGAACAGAACTGGAAAATAAGATAAAGATGAAAAATTCTTGAATAATCTGCGAGTACAATTTATAATAAGAAGAAACAGGCCGGAATCATATGTTCGGCCTGCTAAATGTTACAAAAATATTAAAAAATGTTGCAATTTGTATTTGTGTGCGCTATAATAGGGAACAGATGTGAGAGATTGTTCTCATGACGAGGGGAAAATAATTAAAACAAATAAGAAAGAAGAGTGAGTATGAATAAACACGGAATCAGATTGATCACAGCAGTGGTGACAAGTTCAATGATTGTAACACCGGTTCTGGCAGCACCGTCTGTCGATGATTTGAAGAAGGAAAAAGCATCAAAACAGAATGAAGTCAGTTCGTTACAGTCACAGCTTACAACATTGATGGGAAAGGTTAATACACTGGAAAGTGAATTGATCCAGACAGGTGAGGATATTACAAAAGCACAGAGTGATCTGGTAGTTGCGCAGAAGAAAGAAAAAGAACAGTATGCAGCAATGAAGAAGCGTATTAAATATATGTACGAAGCCGGTAATGATTCAGCGTTTGAAACATTGGTCACATCGGATGATTTTACAGATCTCTTGAGCAAAGCAGAGTATGTTCAGAATGTACATAGTTATGACAGAAAACAGTTACAGGAATATGTAGAGACAAAGCAGCAGATTTCAGATTTGAAGGACAGTCTTGAAAAAGATCAGAAAGAACTGGAAAGCAAGCAGGCTGAATATGAGAAGCAGGGTGATAACCTGAATAACCTCATTACTTCCAAATCAGCAGAAGTTGCAAATCTTGATTCAGAGATTCAGGCAGCAGCAGAAGCGGCAGCAAAGGAAGCAGCGGAGAGAGCGGCAAAAGAAGCAGCAGAAAAGGCTGCAAAAGAGGCTGCAAAGAAGCAGCAGGCATCTGCAGCTAATAACAGTACTTCATCTAACAGACATAATTCTACAACAAGCAACAATACAACGAGCAACAAAATAACACAAGTAATACAACGAGACCATCAGGTAATAATACAAGCAGTAGTACAACAAAGCCGTCAGGTAATAATACAAGCAGCAATACAACAAGCGGATCGAATGCAAATGGTGGCACGATCGTAAGCAGAGCATACAGCCAGCTTGGAAAACCTTATGTATGGGGTGCATGCGGACCGAGCAGTTTGACTGTTCAGGATTCGTAAGCTACTGTCTGACAGGAAGCTATACACGTCTTGGTACAACTCTTACATTATGGGATGGACAAGGGTAAGCAACCCACAGCCTGGTGATGTTGTAACAACAGCAACACATTGTGGTATTTATATCGGAAATGGTCAGATGATTCATGCTCCGCACACAGGAGATGTTGTAAAAGTCGGACCGGTACAGTCTGGTATGATTTATGTGCGTAGATAATGAAAAGTAAATAAAATAAAAACCGGAATCAGGTAACTGGTTTCGGTTTTTATTTTTATGCTAAGTTTGCAGAAAAATAAAAGGAAAATCCTTGCAAACAGACAACCTTTATGGTAATATTAAAAAGTCGCAAAAAATCACGCATAGGCTTGTCCCGATGGTGCCAAAGCCTGGTAACAGGACGGTTTCGGGGACGTATAACAACATATGCGGAAGTAAAAAACCAATGGAGGAAAGAAACATGAGCGTTATTTCAATGAAGCAACTTTTAGAAGCAGGTGTTCACTTTGGACATCAGACAAGAAGATGGAACCCTAAGATGGCTCCTTATATCTACACAGAGAGAAATGGTATCTACATCATCGACCTTCAGAAATCTGTAGGTAAAGTAGATGAAGCTTACCAGGCAGTAGCTGATATCGCTGCAGGAGGCGGATCAATCCTTTTTGTAGGTACTAAGAAACAGGCTCAGGATGCTATCAAAGTAGAAGCTGAACGTTGCGGAATGTACTATGTAAATGAAAGATGGCTTGGAGGAATGCTTACAAACTTCAAGACAATCAAGAGCAGAATCGCTCGTCTGAAAAACATCGAGAGAATGTCAGAAGACGGAACATTTGATGTACTGCCTAAGAAAGAAGTTATCCAGTTAAAGAAAGAATGGGATAAACTTGAGAAGAACCTTGGCGGAATCAAAGACATGAAGACACTTCCAGACGCTATTTTCGTAGTAGATCCTAAAAAGGAAAGAATCTGTGTTCAGGAAGCACACACACTTGGAATTCCACTTATCGGTATCGCTGATACTAACTGTGATCCAGAAGAACTTGATTATGTAATTCCTGGAAACGACGATGCTATCCGTGCTGTAAAACTGATCGTTTCTAAGATGGCTGACGCTGTAGTAGAAGCTAACCAGGGTGTTGCAGGCGAAGAAGAGTATGTTGAAGAAGCTGAAGAAGCAGCAGTAGAAGAATAAGATTCTTAAAAAACATAATTGGAGGATAAGATCATGGCAGTTACAGCTAAGATGGTAAAAGAATTAAGAGAGATGACTGGTGCAGGAATGATGGACTGCAAGAAAGCTCTTAATGAAACAGATGGTGATATGGATGCAGCTATCGAGTTCTTAAGAAAGAACGGAGAAGCTAAGGCTGTTAAAAAAGCCGGACGTATCGCAGCAGAAGGTATTGTTATGGCTGATGTTAAAGAAGACAAGACAGCAGCTATCGTAGAAGTTAACTCAGAGACAGACTTCGTTGCTAAGAATGCTGAATTCCAGGGATTCGTTAAAGCTGTTGTTAATCAGGCAATCGCTTCTGAATCAACAGATATGGAAGGATTCATGGCTGAGGCTTGGAACGAAGATGCTTCTAAGACAGTTCAGGATGCATTAAATGAAAAAATCTCTGTAATCGGAGAAAAACTGAGCATCAGAAGATTTGAGAAAATCGTTACAGACGGCTGTGTAGTAGATTACATCCATGGCGGCGGACGTATCGGTGTTCTCGTAGAGGCTGATACAGATGTTGTTAACGACGAGATCAAAGCTTGTCTGAAGAACGTAGCTATGCAGGTTGCAGCTATGTCTCCAAAATATACTTCACGTGATGAAGTAGATGCTTCTTTCTTAGAGCATGAAAAAGAGATTCTTCTTGCTCAGGCTAAACAGGAGAATCCTAACAAACCAGATAACATCATCGAGAAGATGATCATCGGACGTCTCAACAAAGAGATGAAAGAGATCTGTCTGTTAGACCAGGTATACGTTCAGGACAGCGACCTTACAGTAGCTAAATACGTAGAGAAGGTAGCAAAAGAGAACGGAGCTAACATGACAGTTAAGAGATTCGTTCGTTTCGAGACAGGTGAAGGTCTTGAGAAGAAGAACGAAGACTTCGCAGCTGAAGTTGCAGCTCAGATGGGAAACTAATTTATCAATCGCAAGACTGGTAAAAAGCAAATTAAATAGCGTATTTAAGCGGTTTCTGCCTATTTTGACAAGTGTTATGAACTACTGTAAAATCTCACAAAATATCGTGCTATTTTGGGTACAGATTGGGTAGGTATTGGGTAAAGAAATTTACCCAACTCTTAACGAGGAATTTACTTGTTGTTTAAAAATAGAAAGGGAACGCTGTGAGTGTTGAGGGTGTATTGCATTTTGCAATATGCCTCAAATTTTTAAAAAAATAATGTTAAAGATTGGGGAATATGCTAGAATAAGAGAAATAAACAAATTAGAATTTGAGGTGGAGATATGTATGAAATACGAAAAATACATAGCAATGAAGTAATGGAAGCCCTTGCTTTAGCATTAGAAGTGTTTTTACAATTTGAAGCACCGGACTATAAACCGGAGGGAATTGAAACATTCAAGCGAGATATAGTTGAAAATGATGAATTTATTTCAAAATGTCAACAAGGTATCTGCCCTATATATGCGGCGTTTGACAAGGGTAAAATGATTGGAATTATCGGTATGTATTCAAACAGGAAGCATATCAACTTAGCATTCACAAAGAAAGAATATCATCGTCAAGGTGTAGCTACTTCAATTTTTCAGTATCTTTTAGCAGATATTTTGAAAGATGCTCCAAAGTTGCACGAGATTACTTTAAATTCGTCACCATACGGTAAGCCATTTTATCTTCATATCGGATTTAAGCCACAATCAGACGAGCAAGAAATAGACGGGATTAGGTTTACCCCTATGAAGTACACAATCTGATAAATTTCAGTTGATATTTCACATATTTTAGGAAATTTAATAACTGTTATATTTGATTATCAAATTCTTCGCAAACCCTTGAAAATACTAAGTTTGTAGCAAGTGAGCTTTCCCTTACTCTTTCCTTTGTGTTATATTCTCCCATTAGCTTTCATGAATCTTAATATGGGAAAAAATAAGGGAAAGAAAATTTCATAACACAGTATAACAATAACGACATGGTGAACTGATTGAAATGTTTTCGATATTTAACTCTATAACTGATTATTAAAAGAAAATAGAGATAAGATACGATGAGAACAATTTATGCATAATACAACATAAAACACGATAGTATTGATGTTTACACAAGTGTTGGATATATGCTTCGCATTGATTGCTGGGGAGCTGAAAAAGATTTAAAAACCACATATGGATCAGAATGTGCGCTTACTTCATTGGCTGTGGATGAGCCTTTAGAATATGCAAGATTATATCTCGATGGCAATTTACAGATGTGGATAGATTCAGAAGATTCACTTGAATTATAGAACAAGAATAACGGGTAGAAAACTTCTGATGCCCATTTTACAAGGGGTTCGAGTTTTTTATGTCTGCTGGCGCTATTTCTCTGCTGGAGTACTATTTTCGGGATAATGGCGAAAGGCTTTAGCGGTATAGTTAGAAGCACCGTTTCCATATTTTGTATTGGTTATGGTTTTTATATAATCGCTGGAATAATAGTCAATTGTAGAGCAAATGAAATAGACACAGGGGATTAAGGAAGAGTTGAAGGCAGATAAACAGATGGAATGGGTAGCAAATAAATACTATATAAGAGTGTGAAAAGGGAATTTTGAATAAGGAGATGATTTGGCAATAAGGTGCAGTAATCTGGTGGAAAGCAAGTCTGAAAATGGCTTGCTTTTTGCTTTACAATGTGGTTAGTTGATGTATATAATTATGATAAAGAGATAAAATTGATTTTTATATTTTGGTTCGATATTGTGATGCAGTTTTTCTATATTAAAAAAATATACGAGGTTATAATGAAGAATAAAAGTTATGATTATATCTTTGGAAATGGAAAATTTAATACTTGGTTCAACATTATAGTTAGTATTATTAGTTGTTCAGCAATATCGTTTTGTTTAACCGAACTTTTGTTTTCCTTTGATTTTAAAGTGAGTTTTCAAAAAGCACTGATTTTTACCATACTTTTTGTGATTTTTTTATTATTGTTTTATTACTTTATAAAACAACGTACTTATAAACTATTCGATCAAAAAATAACATATGGATTTAGGGAACGAGAAATTTTGTATGCGGATATCCATTCATTAGTTTTTACACTATCCTCCAGACCTAAAGGAATATATGATATTGGACTGGGAGAACCATACCTATACATAAAAGAAAATGGGAAGAAAAAATATATATGCAATATTACAATTTATTTGGCATATCCAAGTGTTATACAAAAAAGATATGATATCAATATAAGCAATGGGCAGATAGGAATGTCTCCTGCCTACAGTTTTAACTGTTATGATATAAAAAGTATTTTCAATTTAATACATCATTCAAAAGCAAATATTTATGTGACGAAGAGTTTTCTTCTCTTTAATAATTGGACAATAAACAGATTTTGCAAAGAATACAATATCTCTATGGAAATGGTTCAGCTTATAAATGATGGAAACTAATGTAAAAAATTTGTATTGTATTGAACTTTAGAAAACCTTTTTATGAGAAAGGAAAGCATATGCAAGAATATTATAAAATATATTTTCCTTATTCCAAAGAATATTTATTGGAACAGATTAAGAAGACTACAAAACCATTATGTATTTCAAACCAGGCTTATAGAGATATGGCACTTGCAGCCTACAAAGAAGAGGATAATACCTTATGTATCGGATATGCAGCAGGAAGTATGACAGGCGGTGGCTGGGAAATGCTCCAGACACATATAAAAAGCTATGGGGGAGATGTAATGCTGGAAGGTACGTTTGTGCTTTTGCCATACATAAAAAAGCTGCACTATTTTTTCTGCTCATAGTGATTTTATTTGCATTGTTTTTTCTCAGGGAGATTTATTGATTTTAACAGAATGTCTGATTTTATTTATGTTTCCATTATATCTGCTGTATAGGAATATTTCTAAGATAGGAAAATGTGAAGAAGGGCGACGGCTTGTTTTATTATATCTGGAAAAGGTGCTTCATGCAAATGTGGAAATATCCGTAGAGGAAGAATAAAGAAATGATAGGGGAAAACGAGAATGAAAAAGATTAATGAACAAACAAAAAGTTTTTACTATACGGTATAGAAGATGTGATTAAGCCGAAAGAAATCTACAAATTAGATGGAGCAATCTTGTTTCTAGTATTTTTATTTTTCTTTTTATCTGAATCAGCTCCATCACCGTTTTTTCAAAAGTATTTTTAGTTATTGTTTATCTTGGATTCGTGATTCTTAGTTTTTCAAGAACAGAAGTGACAGTGAAAAAGGTTTTTTGGATCATTGGAATACAAAGTCTGACGTTTTCTATTTTGTTCTGTTGGGCAGCAACTATCCTCATGCTGACAACTATGAAAGAAGAATATTATAAGAGGTATCTAACCATACTCGTTATCATTTACATACTGGTAATCGCTGCATACATTTTTCTTATAATAACTTTGATTAAAAAAGATATCTACAATCCATCTTCTTCCAAAAAGCTGGCTGGAGGATGGTGTATTACTAGTTTTGTATTGCTTGGAATGGGTGTCGCAAAAGTACTTAGTAGCAGCGTTGAATATACAGCCATGATTAGAATTGCAAGCCTTTGTTCCTATTTTTGTTCTTTGGGTTCTATCTTAGGAGTTTTTCACCTGGTAAAGTATTTTGCTGTCAAAAAATGGGAGGTTGAAAAATGAATATTTTTATGAAAAGAATATAGATGAAAATAATTATAGCATCCAGGAAGAAGGATGGCTGGGAATTTTATTTTTGGTTGGAACTATATTTTTCTCAGGATTACTTTTGTATGGTTTTATAGACGGACAGGCGGATTTTTCAGTTATAGTGGCGTATGGAATATTGATTGCTTTTTCTGGAATCTGTACCCTGCATTTGTTCCTGTGGAGAGTCAAGGTAAATCATGATGTAATTGAATACCGGTCGTTTTTTGGAAAAAAATATTATAAATTTTCAGATATAACAAGAAGTGTACATAAAGAAAATGGTACATTGGAAATATATGCAGGGGACAAAATAATATTCAAATTTGATGAAAACATAAGCGCATCATTGTTTGCAAATAGTCTGTCTAAGCATAAAATTTCACAAGAAACATGGTTGAGTTGTAGAGATAAAAAGTGCATCATAAGACCAAAAGAAAGCCACTATGTTCTGCCAGGCATTTTCTTTTTATATTTGGTTTACAATAGTGTGATACTTGTATTCAATGCAAAAGAAACAGCTTTTGTTTTCCTTTTATTCTCTCTTGTACCGGGAGGTATATTTTTCTATTTTTTATCCCAAAAAGAGTAAAAATCGAATTATCCGCATAAACACAGGGATTTTAAGCAATATGAAACAAAAAATAAAAGAATTTTACCACTAATTTACTACGAATGAAAGAACCTTGATACGACAGAGAAAACAGCATAAATAAAGGCAAAATTGGCATTTCATACAGAATATGAGATGTCTTTTTTGTTGCTGTAATACAGTATAACTATTCTTTTTCTGCTTGATTATTAATCATTTTTTAGGACATGAATTGTCAAGAGCTTGTTGCGTAGCAATGTTTACACTCTTGATAATTTATGGAATAAAAAATATTCTGACAGATACTAGAAAAGTGATGACTACTCAATTTTCTAATGATATAATATGATAAATAATAATAGATAAACTTGAAGTGATTAAGGAAGTGTATGCCATGAAAAAATTTTTGAAAATAATGTTAATCATAATTGGAGCGATTTCTTTGATTTTTGTAGCTCTGATAGGGATTGGGTTATTTGTTGATGTTGAATATGATGACCATATTGAAAATGGTCGTTATACTTATGTTCCGGAAGAAGAAAATAAAGATAATGAATACGTGGAATTTACGATAAATGATTATGATAAAAATAATGCCAAGCTTGTATATTATGACACGATTGAAGAAGCTATTCAACTTTCCACTTTGAATGCTGAAAATGAGGAACTTTCGGTTCCTGCTGATTTTCTTAATCATGTTGATGAAACCTTGCATATATGGCAAGGCAAAAAATATGATACGATTTTCTATCGGGCTGGAAATGATAACGATGATATTCAAGGCTTAGTAATGGCTCGTTGTAAAAAGCAGATACAGAATGGGCATACACAATACGCATTTATAAATGCTACACCGGTTACAACGAAACGAGATAGAATTTTGTTAGATGATATTACAGAGCTTATTCACTCTTCTTTGAAATTAAGTGATTTCCAACAAGACTTAAACCCCGATTATCCAAGCAAGCGTTTTGTTTACGGCTATGCACATGATAAAGAAATCTATTCATTGGAAGTAGAAGGACAAAAACCGGACGGTGTAATTGAAATCAATGTATATGACAGAGTCATGTATCTATGGTATTACAATGACTTACAAAGTAACAAAAGAGGTGACTGTTTAAGCTATTCGGTAGATGTACCTAAATAAAATGACATTTTTACATAATACTATATTATTAGTTAGGCAGACGGAGTGATCCAGACACGGTGGCAGGAAAATCTTTCAGATTTTTCTGCCATGTCTTGCAAGTGGCTGGTTTACTTCGTCTGTGAGCGAGCCTGTGGCGAGCGAAGATTAAGCCCCCGTTATCTAACAAGGGGGGCACAAAAAACAAAAGACACTATACACTAACAGGCGGAAAACGCTGTATTTACAAGGCAAAACCGCATTTTATAAGATGTGATATAAAAAGTATCTATTTCACAAAAGAAAAACAATAAATTTAAACATTATAATATTTTAATTTTTGTGGTAATGATATGCAAACTTTTTAGGAGGGAAGATATGGATTGTAAAATGACTGATATTATTGCTATTATTTCAAGTATCATTGCTATTGGTTATTCAATTTATTCCATAATTACTAAAAGTTATATTCGTCAATACAACCTTGAAAAATTTGAACATTTTTCTTTAAATCAGAAGAAAGTTTGTATTGTTTTCAATTTTATTATGACACTTATAATTGGGATAAGTGGGGTGTATATATTGCTATTATACTTATTCTAATGGGATTGAAAGCATTTATGTAGCAAATAGCAAAATTTTTAATGGACAAAACAATTGTCAAGGATGGATGGCTATATAGAAATGGATTTTTAAGGAAGAACTGTAAAATAAGATTAACGGATATTACCCAGATGAAAAGAAAAAAGAATTTATTTGGAGAAGCTCTTATTTTATATAAAAATCAGAAAAAAATCGCTAAAATTTCTGCCCGAAATAGAAATGTGGACTGGCTGCAAGTAAAGATTGCAGAAATAAAAAAGGATAAGAAGAAATTAGAACATAAAAAATGAAAAATGTGAATCATATAGGGAGATTGAGTTTATGGATAATGTCATTAGATTAAGTAAATTTGTAAAAAATTTAGGAATAGTAACAACAGTTCTTTTTTTAATAATCGTACTGGTAACATTTGTTACAGGAAATATGGGGGTTGCGATATGTTTTATGCCTTTTGTATTTTTAGGTATTGCTTTAATTTTGGCATACAAGAAACAAATAATTGTAGTAAATGAAGATGAAATTGTATTTAGCTATCTGGTTAAGAAAACTCAGCATATAAAATATAATGATATTCGTTGTATTTTAATGATTCCATTAAATGGTAGAACAGATGTCATATTAATTGATAAGATGTACAATAGACTTGTTACTCTGGAGCAAGTGTATGTAAATTATGATATTTTATATGATACACTTATAAAACATGAAATAGATCTTGTGGATTTTGGTGAGTTAGTTGAACAGAACAAAGATGTATCAAAGTATGTACCTGCTTTAAACTGGATAGAAAAGAATTTCTATAAATCTATATGTAATGAGAATACAACTATCAAAAATATGTCAAAAACAATAGAAAAAGAAAAGCGTAAAAAAACAAAGCAATTTTTAAAAGCTTTAGGTTGGATTCTAATAATTGCTGATGCGGTAGCATTTTTTATTGGTGGCAAAACAATGTTAGTTATATTTATAATGGTTTTGATGATTACATATGCAGTGTATATAAAATATTATCCATATATATTTATAGAAGTCACCACAAAAAAAGGACAAGAACTGGCGTATCAATTACCATTTATGGGTGCAGCAATAGCAATGCTTTTATCCCTGAATACGAGTAAACTCTTTAATTATGAATTTGGAAACTATATGAAGATTACGGCAATTATTACTGCTTTACTTGCACTGCCATTTATTATTAAATCTTTAAAAACAGATGTACCACAGAAATTTGGACGTAAACTTTCAGTTGTATTTGCTGCTTTTATAATCGCATTTACAATTAGCTTCCCAATAAATTTTTTATTTACATTTGATGGGGCAACTCATGAAATTGCAATTGTAACAGACAAAAAGATTAGCAGTGGTAAAACTAGAGATAGAGAGTTATATGTAAGTTGTAATGGTAAAAGAGAAATATATACTGTTTCAAACAGTGAATATGAAAATACATCAATAGGCGATAGTAAAAGAATTTGTAGAAGAAAAAGTGCATTAGGATTGGAATATAGTACGATACATGATTAATATTTATTTAAAGATAAGGAAGGAATATATAAGATGAAAATATTGTTAGCAGTAGTTGGAGGATTATTATTACTGATATTCCCTTTTATAGTTATGAAAAAAGCAAAAGTAACAAAAGAAGAAAATACTGATGAAGCAAGGAAAAAATTTAATGTGTTTCTCATTTGTATGATACCTGTTCCTCTAATAGGCTTCATATTTCTTTTAATAGGGCTTAGAAGTTTTTTATAAAATTAAATAAAGGAGAAAAATGTTAAAAAACAATGATATATCAATACCAGAAGCCTGCTATGCAGATTTATGTAAGGTGGGTTTTTTTGAAAGAAAACAGGTTAAATTAACAATTATATGGAATGAAAAAATAAGCAGAAATAAACAAATACTTACACTTAAGAAGTTATATCCTGAATTAAATAAAGTGTCTACAGTTGAAATCTATAAAATTACAAAAAAACGAAGAAATGGCAATTTGCAGAGATGGGATGGGGATTTGCTGTTGACTTTTCGCATAAAGCAGAAAAAGCGGGGATAAAAATATTGTTAGAAGAATAACTAAAAATCTTGCTAATGTATAAGTTAAGTAAAAAATAGAATGAAAAATAATCATATAGCAGAGGAGATTGGGTAATATGAAGGAACAAAAGAAATCTTCTTGGGGAGCGGTTCTGGTGTCATTTTTAAAGGAATTTCTATTAAACTCATTCGAAGCCCCAGGTCATCTTTATTATGATGAAAATTTAACTAATGAAGGAAAAAGAAAGAAAAATTATATTTGGAGGGTGCTTCTACTGGTGACTGCGGTAGGAGTAGCTTTGCTTCCTGTTATAGCTTGGAACATGTTTGTTCCAGATGTGCTATGGGCAAAAATAGTTACCGTTGTAGTGTGTGAAGGCTATGTTGTTTTTATAGTAAGTATGGAGATTATCCAAATAAAGGATGAGCTAAAGGAAGATATGTTAAAAATAGGGGGATATAAAATTACTCCCAAAGGAAGTATTTCCCTATTTAAAGAAATTGATTTTAAGATTGCTCAAACAGAGTATTCTTATACAATATTGATTTCTAAGAAACCTTTAAAATGGATTTATAAGAAGTTTTATGTTACAATCTATGGAAGACATGGAAAAGTAAAAAAGATTGAATTGGTTCGAGCAGACAAAAAGTATTCTACGAAATATGAGACAATGAATGGTACAGTCTTAGAAAAGTTGCAAGAAGAAAATAATAGGTTTTTAAGGAAATGCTTAGGTACTCCCAGTAAAAAGAGTATGACAGGCGTCGAATATTATTATGAGTGGGGACAAATACAATCCTTCTATGATGATCGTTCTTGTCAAACAGGAATTGTAATTATGTTTTAAAATAAGGAATATTGTATCTCTTGCTTCCGTATGCAGAAAGATTACATCGGTACAGAGAAATGTGGTAGTGATACACCAAAGAACACAGGCGAAACCTTATATCTCGGTTCCACAAGTAGCGAATCTTTCAAAAGAGAGAGATGGGTAAAACTTCGCTGTTTATATAATAGTAGGGGACGATGTTTTATCCCCTGCTATTATACGTTTTTAGCATGTTTTCACCAATATTGCTTGGTACCTAACCGATTTTTCAAATAACATCTGATTCCAAGATATACTCCCTGAGAAAGTACGAAAAGCAATAGAAGATTTACGGAAAGTGCTTTTTTAATTGCTTCTCCAAAATAAATGATGACAGCAGTACTTGTCAGTATCATCAGTAGAGTAATAACATCCCAACAGTTTTTCTTATATAATTCTATAACCTTTATTTCTATCAGTATCGCCAGTATCCCTGTCCCTGCCACACATATTCCGACAACCAATATCAGAAATAACCAATATACCATTCCGGCTATAAAAGGATTTGGAATTTTTGTGCTAATCTGTGCCACAGATTGCCCGGCATCAATTGTCCAACCGATAAAAGTTTGTAGGAATGACGCTGCATCATGGAAGAATGATTTACAATCGGAAAGGAACACATCGGACTGTACTGCCTGAAAAAGAGTGGTTGTCAGCGAATACCATGCAAGAAGGAACAAGGTTGTTTGGAACATTACCGTTTTTGCTTTATACTGTCCGGCAAGTCGCTCTTTTTGTGTTCCGTATTTCGCTTTTTCATTCTGATAGGCTGTCCGGTCACAGGATTCACATTTTTCATAGAGTACCGGCTTTTCTACCGGTATCTCTACGATTTTCTGATGTGTCCGGGCATAATCCCGTTGTTGTGTTAAACAGCATATTTTATTTTGATATTCCCCGATCATGACGTTTGCGCTTCGCAGCTTCTCTTTCTCGTTCCGCAATGCTCTGTCTGCCAGCTTCAAGTCGTTCTTTAATGCTTGAATATTCCCGGCTCTGTTCTCTTTGTTTAATTTCTCGTTCAAGATCAGAGATTCGTTGAGCTGCGTCTTCAGTTCCACGATAAGCTGGTCTTTCTGTTCCAGTTCTTCTTGTATCTCCTCGGTCAGGAGCAGAAGCTCTTCCAACTGTTCGGCGTTCTTTAATTCTCTGGATTCGTTCATCTATATCACGTCCTTTCTCTATCTGCTGTTCCAGTTCAGCAATTCGGTGTTCTGTTTCAGTAATAAACTGTTTTCGCTGTTCAGCTTCTGTGCCAATTTCTGCCATTGCTGATTTTCGTTTTCCAAAAGTTCTATCTTCGTTTTCTGTTCTTCCATCTTGGAAAGCAGTTCCTCGGTATTTGGCAAAATGTTGAGCAGCCCGGATAACTCGCTGTTTAATTTTTGCAATTTCTGATTCTGTTCCTGCATAAGAGAGAGTTGGGTGTCCCGGTTCTGCATTTCCAGAATCATTTCTGCCATTAAGGTCTGCTGTTCTTCGATTTGCCCAATCATGGATTCCATTAAGGTATAATTTCCCGGCTTTCTTCTAATGTCATTTAATCGCTCCTTCCATAATGATAATGCACCCGATACTTTCCCAAAGGTGTCCAGTATCTTTTGCAATAACGTGTTTTGTTGTTTTATGATTTGATTTTCCGCTACTTTCCACGAACCTTTTATTTCCTGCCCGGCAAGAAACTTTTGTTCAATCTTTCTTGCGTCAGCGCCTTCATGGATGGTAGGAATCTGGAGTTTTCCCTGTTTTTCATAAGAACGGTGATCGACCTGATTCTGCAAAGGCAGATGTTCATTACATACCTTTGCCCATTCACTCCGCCATAGTTCACAGTTTTTTGGATTGTTCCATCCAGTAGCATCGGTCAGCACCCGTTTCCATTGCAAGCGGTTTCTTGCACCAATCTTCTGGATTCCGTTTTCGTCTAATACAGGGATACGGATTCCATGACGGTCAGGGTTTTTCTTATCCTGCCACCAGTTCGGATGGGATTCATCAATCACGATATTTCCGTTTTTATCTCTGACAAATTCCCAATCCTTGACTTCTTTCTTTCCCCAAGAATGATCCGGGTTAAAAGGGCGCATAGTCAGAAGCAGATGGACATGAGGATTGCCATCCCCTTTGTCGTGGATACTCCAATCAGCGCACATTCCTTTATCCACAAATGTTTTTTTGATATAGTCGGCTGTATATTGAATCTGTTCTTGTCTGCTCCATTCTTTTGGAAGGGCAAATTCAAATGACCTGCCAAGTTGGGCATCCGCACTTTTTTCAATCTTCAATACCTCATTCCATAACCTCTGTTTTTGAAATGTGATTTTAAATTTTTTTATAGCAGCTTCTTTATCTTCTGACCTTTTGTATCGGACAGACTTTTGAAAGCGTTTTATATTTTCCTCTGGTACTATCTGCCATTCAGAAGGTGCGTTTTCGCACATCATCAGACTGGTGTAGACCACTTCTTTTTTAGAAGTGTAATAACTGATACTCCCGGTTTCTTCGTTTTTCATCACATCCCCATTGAGATATGCAGAAGCGGAGATAACAGATTTTCCTTTACTTCGTCCGACTATTTTGATTGTGTAATGAAAATCGCCATGTCTGGATTCCTCCTTTCTGCACATCCGGCATAGATTTCCGGCAACATTGCTTTCGATTTTAGAAAAAGCAGCATTGCCGGAACGCCCTCTGCGTAAGAGTGCCCTGCGCATAGCAGTCTGCATGGAATGCGCCCCTCTGGCGAAGAGTGCCTCCTGCGGCATGAGCAGGTCTGGCTGAAAGCCCCGCCGACGGAACGAGCCCGGCAAGCGTGAGCGCAGACCGGTTGCCACTTGTGGCAAACTTATTGGGACGACCTCTGGTTGTCCATAAGTGCGCCCTTCATGAAAAAGCAATGAAGGGAATGAAAAACTCATCCCCTCCGCCATTACACTTCCTCCATATCGGTATTGGCTTCTTTCTGCATTGCCTTTGAGAAAAACTTCCCATTGGCTTCCTGCTTTTCAGAAAACCAATCAGCTTTGGGATGTCTTCCTCCTCAATAGGTGCACCAAGAACGGATTCCACTGCACCGCCAATCTGACAGAGCCTATGGGTTCGTTTTTTACTTTCTTCGGCTTTCTTTCGTTTCAGAAGTTCTTTCTTCTGTGTTGCATATCTTTTCGCCTTTTCAAGGCTTTCCTGTTCCTTCTTTTCCATTTCAAGCATTCGTTCTTCATAACTTTTTGTTGATTTTGCCATGATTACATTCCCCTTTCTTTTGCAAACATAAGTTCTCGGTTGCGTATCAGAAGAAGCACATGGTATAATCTTCTTGCGTGTAGGTATATCATGGCTTCGGTCTGATAGAACCTTTGGCGGTTTCTTTGGAAGCCGCCTTTTTAATTTGCCGCAGTTCTTGTTACGGCTTTTACATTTCCTCTATCCCTCAAATCACGACCTTCATTCGCTTCCATAAACATTTCCAGAATATCGGTTTTAATCAGGACTTTGCGACCAACCTTTAATACTGGAAGTTTCTTCCATTCTACAAGCTGTCTTAAGGTATTTCTGCCGATTCCCGTATAATCAGCAGCTTCTTCGATGGATAATGCAATTTTTCTTTGCGTCATATAATCACCTCCTTATAAATTGCATTATGCAATTCTTGTGATGTAAGTATATCCTTTCCAAATCTTTTTGTCAAGCGTTACGAAATATTAAAAATAATTTTTATATTGCATATTGCAATTTCAGAAAAACAATGCTATAATTCATACATACCGAAAAAGGAGGCAGTCAGCATGAAAGATAAAGAACTACGCAAGCTGATAGGCAGCAGAATAAAACAGCGCCGTCTGGAATTGAATCTGACACAGCCTTATGTCGCAGAAAAGATGGGTGTTACCGCTTCTACAATCCTGCGTTATGAGAATGGTTCGATTGACAATACGAAAAAAATGGTGCTGGAAGGTCTTTCGGAAGCACTCCATGTATCCGTGGAATGGCTCAAAGGGGAAACAGATGAATATGAAACCGACATTACGGATAAGAGAGAATTACAGATTCGTGATGCGATGGGAGATATTCTGGAACAGTTACCGCTTGCCCTTACCAAAGAAGAAGATGCTTTTTCAAAAGATTTATTACTGCTGATGTTAAAACAATATGGTCTGTTTTTGGATTCCTTCCAGTTCGCCTGCAAAAACTTCAAGGGAAATGCTGGTCAGACGGATATTGCCAAAACAATAGGGTTTGAATCGAATGAGGAATATAATGAGATTATGTTCTTAAGGGAAATCACTCCTACCATCAATGCTTTTAATGAGATGGCAGACATTGTAAGGCTCTATTCCAAGAAACAAAAAACAGCAGAACAAAGGCTTGCAAATCTTTTATCAGAAGTCTTATACGAAGATTCCGAATCGGTATAGTAAGACAACCGGAGTTATGATATACTTACACGCACGAAGCATTTCATCAGTTCCGATTGTCTAATATCGAAAGGAGACATACGATTATGGCAAAAGGATCTGTAAGAAAAAAGGAAAGAAATGGTACTACCGCTTCTATGTAGAGGACGCAAGCGGCAATCTTGTTCAGAAAGAATGCGTTGGAACAGAAAGCAAAAGTGGAACTGAAAAGCTGCTCCGTCAGGCAATGGATGATTATGAGAAAAAGAAATTTGTTGCCAAAGCGGAAAATCTCACAGTCGGACAACTTCTGGATGTGTGGGCAGAGGAGGAATTAAAAACAGGTACGCTCAGCAATGGTACGGTGGAGAATTACCTCGGAACAATCCGAAATATTAAGAAACACCCATTGGCAGAACGGAAACTGAAAAATGTAACCTCTGAACATTTGCAATCCTTCTTCGATTTGCTTTCCTTCGGGGGAGTTCATCCCGATGGAAAAGAGAGAAAGGGGTATAGCAAAGATTACATCCATTCTTTTTCCGCAGTCATGCAGCAGTCCTTCCGTTTTGCAGTATTTCCAAAGCAGTATATTACGTTCAATCCCATGCAGTATATTAAACTGCGGTATCAGACGGACGAAGTTGATTTGTTTTCGGATGAGGACATGGACGGAAATATCCAACCAATTTCACGAGAAGATTATGAAAGACTGCTTGCGTATCTTCAAAAAAAGAACCCAGCCGCAATACTTCCAATCCAGATAGCCTATTATGCCGGACTCCGTATTGGAGAAGCCTGCGGTTTGGCATGGCAGGACGTAAATCTGGAAGAACAATGCCTTACCATAAGACGCAGCATCCGATATGATGGTTCAAAGCGCAAATATATCATCGGACCAACCAAGCGGAAAAAAGTGAGGATTGTTGATTTTGGAGATACGCTGGTAGAGATTTTCCGTAATACCCGGAAAGAGCAGTTAAAAAATCGAATGCAGTACGGAGAACTTTATCACACGAACTACTACAAAGAGGTCAAAGAGAAAAACAGAGTGTACTACGAATATTATTGCTTAGACAGAACAGAGGAAGTCCCGGCAGATTATAAAGAAATTTCTTTCGTCTGTTTAAGACCGGATGGTTGTCTGGAACTTCCAACTACTTTGGGAACTGTTTGCAGAAAGGTGGCAAAAACATTAGAGGGATTTGAAGGCTTTCATTTCCACCAGTTACGTCACACCTATACAAGCAACCTTTTAGCAAATGGAGCAGCCCCAAAAGATGTGCAGGAATTGTTAGGACACTCAGATGTCAGTACCACAATGAATGTCTATGCTCACTCCACAAGAGATGCTAAACGAAAATCGGTTAGGCTTCTTGATAAAGTGGTAGGCAATGATTAAAGAAATTCCCTTATTTCCCTTGTAATTATCTCATAAGGGCAAAAATAAGGGAAACTACATATCATTTCACTAATGGACAGGCGGGAAAGCCTATAAAATGGGGAAAGTTAGAGGAATAATTATATAAATTCCAGTTTGGAGAATTGAAAAAAACGGAATTTACCTATTAAGACATATAAACTCTTGACAATAAAGCTCCTATATAGTATGTTTTTAATAAACTACTATATAGGAGCTTTTGTATGGAAATGAATGGAGGATTTCTTGTCACCAAAATAAAACAGCTTGGAGACCGGATTTTTGAGAAGATTCTCAGTGAAAAGAATATTGATGCGTTTAATGGAGCCCAGGGACGTATTCTTTATGTGC
>ENA-OQHA01000267-OQHA01000267.1-human-gut-metagenome-genome-assembly--contig:-NODE-267-length-27645-cov-2.419762_pt1 | contig 27645 bp, 37 predicted proteins | sample MGYA00242558_ERZ504707 | MGnify/ENA primary metagenome ERZ504707 (study PRJEB26092, sample SAMD00036197) | human gut metagenome | host: Homo sapiens | study: EMG produced TPA metagenomics assembly of...
AGGTTCGGGAAATTGAAGATTATTATGACCGTTGTGCTGTTGAAGGTGCAAATGAGCATCAGATTGAGGAAAGCCAGAAGGCGGTTGCTCATATTGATGCGATCATCGGTGATCCTGACCGACTTCACGCAGTTGCGGAGGACTTCATTAACCACTATGAGACCCGCGTTGCCGAAGGAGCTACCGTTGCAGGAAAAGCAATGTTTGTCTGCTCTAATCGCAAGATTGCATACGCTTTTTATCAGATTATAGTTGGAATGAGACCGGAATGGGCAGAGAAAAAGGTTTGCCCTGACAGGGTTCAACTGACGGAAAAAGAGAAAAAGGAACTCAAACCCATCGAGAAGATCAAGCTCATCATGACGCGAAATAAAGATGATGAGCCTGAGCTATATGAAATGCTGGGAACGAAAGAGGATCGCAAGGAGTTTGACCGTCAGTTTAAGAACGTTAAATCAAACTTCAAAATTGCCATCGTTGTTGATATGTGGCTTACCGGCTTCGACGTACCGGCACTCGACACAATCTACATCGACAAGCCCATCCAGCAGCACAGCCTTATCCAGACGATTTCCCGCGTCAACCGCGTCTATACCGGCAAGGACAAGGGCTTGATCGTGGACTACATCGGCATTAAGAAAAACATGAATCTCGCCCTCAAGAAATACACCAACTTTGAGAGCGATGAGTTTGAAGGCGTCGAGCAGTCTATCACGATTGTTAAAGACCAGCTCGATGTCTTGGCTCAGATGTTCCACAACTTCAATAGCACGGATTACTTCAACGGCTCACCGAAAGAGCAGCTTGCTTGCCTCAATCGGGCTGTTGAGTATGTACAGCTCACGGAAGATTTGGAAACTCGCTTTATGGCGGCAGTCAAACGCATGAAACAAGCGTTCAACCTATGCAGTTCAAGTGAGGCTATCTCTGATAAAGAAAAGGACTATCTGCACTTCTACTGTGCTGTGCGCTCTATTCTTTTCAAACTCACAAAGGGTGATGCCCCTGACATTTCACAAATGAATGCCCGTGTCCGTGAACTTCTTGAAGGTGCAATTCAATCTGATGGTATAGAGGAACTGTTTGAGACGGGAAAGCACATCTCTGTTGATATTTTCAGTGACGAGTATCTGGATAAGATCAATGCAATCCAACTTCCAAACACAAAGATAAAGGTGTTGCAGAGGCTTCTTTCTCAAGCGATTGATGAGTATAAAAAAGTCAACCGCATTATGGGCATGGAGTTCTCAGACCGCCTCAAGCGGGTTGTTGATGAGTACAATAATCGCCGTCGTGATGAGGCTTTTGCTAATGAAGTTCTTGACGATGTGGCGGAGCAGCTTGCGAAGCTCCTTGAAGAACTTAAAAAGGAAAAAGATTCCTTCAAGGGCATGGGAATTGACTACGAGGAAAAAGCCTTTTATGACATTCTCAAGGCGGTTGCCAAGAAGTATGAGTTCGAGTACCCGGACGATAAGATGATTGAATTGTCAAAGCGGATTAAGATTATTGTCGATGACAAAGCCAAATACACCGACTGGTCTACCCGTGATGACATTAAGGCAAATCTGCAAGTTGACCTCATACTGCTACTGGATGAATTTGACTATCCCCCGTAACCATTGATGATGTCTACAAGGAGGTTCTGGAACAAGCTGAAAACTTCAAAAAGTACGCTCAATAACCCACGTTCCATCGAAAGGAGTAGATCATGGGCAATTCAGTCATGTTGAATGGCGTCGAATATGCCGGAGAGCAGATTGCTTATAAAGACAGCACCTATGAGCTTGTGTCAAAGGTAGCATATCTGATCGGCGTCCCACTCCGTATTTTTCAAAATGAACACGAGCCGCCGAAGATAGAGATATACAACCGGCTTGAGCAGGATAAAAATGCCCGCATCATTCGTAATCTATGTATTATCCGCACCGCCATTGAGCGCAATTACCGGAAAATAAATGACATCATGCGGATGGAATACCGTGGGCTTCTTTCGATGCCTGAGATCCTTCCAATGTCCAGTATGCAGCAGCTTTCAAATGACGGAATCAGCTTTATTAAAAAGTCGAGTACAAAGCTCTGCCACCACATTATCGAGATCAACCGGCTGATTTCAGACCGCATTAACAACTGCAAAAGCCTCTTTCCAATCTGGATTAACTGGGCGTACATAAAAGAGCTGTTCATTATGCCAAACGGCTTGACAGAGGACGGAACGAAAGATGCTGCGGACATCTATTACGCAAGTCTCTCCTACTACCCCTATCAAATGTACATCAACTGGGTACCGATGGACGAGGGCAATGTCCTCTATAATGACAAGAAGTTTGCAACCCTGCTTTATCAATGGCATTGCGACGCCTTCACGGAATACAGTAAAGTCTCCGATGCAGGGGCTTTTGTAAAAAACAATATCTACGATTTCATAGATGACAGCGAGAAAACCGTATTGGTAGTGGACTGCGAAAACTCCGACCCGTACAAGCTGTGCGCCACGCTCAAAAACCTTGATTATGAAGTCATGCAGAAAATTACGGCGATCATTCTCTTTGATGACGTACACACCGCTACGGCATGGCGGATTCTTGAAACTACACCCGCATCCCCGTTGAACATATCATGATTGAGCGGATCAAGCAGAACAAATCACTGGTAGACATCAAGCTCACCGCAAGAGCCTGTCAGGAACACTACCAGAAGCAAGTGGATTCCTTCGTCATTGTCTCAAGCGATTCCGACTACTGGGGCTTATCTCTTCATTGCCGGACGCCAGATTTCTTGTCATGATTGAGCGGGAAAATGCGGACCGGATATGAAGGCAGCACTTGCAGAATCCGGGATATTCTACTGCTATCTGGATGACTTCTACTCCGGCAACAGCGAGGACATCAAGAAAACGCACTGTTCAAGGAGATGTACCGCTGGATTGACAACTCCGTTCACCTGAATGTCAACGATATGTTTGATGCAGCTCTGCGAAACACGAGGATCGAAATGTCTTCCGCAGAGCGGCGGCAGTTCTATGAGAAGCACATCAGGCACATGACGCTGACCATCGACGAGAACGGAAACGCAGCATTGAGCTGAAACGCGGATAGCCTTGGTTTCTATTCCGGGAGGAATGTGGATGGATAATAGATTATATTTTGGATTCAATACATCGGAGGAACGGAAAAAGCGCAGAAAGGCAGAGCTGTACTCCATGAGTGAGCAAGTCAGCACCTTCTTTTGGGATGAAGCCCCGCAGCATGGATTGGAAATGCGTGAGGGGCAGCAGGATATGTCTTTTGAGATTGTGGACGCCCTCATAAACGATCAGCATTTTGCGATTGAAGCTGGCGTGGGCATTGGAAAGTCCTTTGGCTATCTTGTGCCGGTGCTGCTGTACAGCAAACGCATGAACAAGCCGGTTATCATGCAACCTCGACCATTGCGCTTCAAGAGCAGCTCTGGCGCGATGTCCACGCGGTAATGCCCCTTCTTGGGCTGAACAGAGATGTCATCCTCGCAAAAGGACAGACCCATTATCTCTGCAACAAACGCGCAGATGAGTATATGTGTGACCCGAAGGCTGACCCACCGGACGCGCTCAAAGAAGGAATCCAGCAGGGGTATGAGGAACGCAAGGATTTCCCGGAGGTTTTGCCGCAAGGCGTCTGGGACAAGGTAAATGTGCAGCGGTTCAGCATGAAGAATTGCGGCTCCTGTGAAAAGAAGTGCAAGTATTACAAAGTCCGCGCAGCATTAAAGTTTACGGATGGAGTGGTACTGTGCAATCAGGATTTTCTAACCCAGCATCTCATGAAACTCCGGCGCGGTCAGGAAGGGCTGATTAACGCCGCCGCTGATCTGCTTGTCGTGGATGAAGCACACAACTTGGATGATAAGGTGCGGAGTGCCACAACGGAGCGTTTCGGGCAAGGTATGCTCTTTGGAATGATTAAGAGCGCATTCTATGAGCTGCGATCCTTTGACCAGAGCAGTGTGTCAGGTGAAAAGCGAGAGGCAGAGAGCGCAATCATCGCCTTCTATAACTGCCTGAAAGCACAAGTCCAAAAGCAGATCAACGAGGCAGAGCAGAATATGCGCTACGCTGACCGCTTTTTCTTCGACAACAATGGCAGTGCGATTGAACTGCTTACCGAGATGAACGCCGCCATACACAACCTTTCGTCCAGCATTCAGATTTATTCCAGCATGGATTTCAGAAACAACCGTTCCTTTGCTGCCTCTGATGATTTGGATGCCGTCATCGAGTCCCTTTCAGAGCTTCTTGACCGGATAGATGATATGTTGATCTGGATTGAGCAGCACGGCAGCAACACGGAACTCGTCTATTGCCCTAAAAACACAAAAGAAATTGTGAGCCGCCTATACTTCAATGGTGATGAAAGAACCATCTTGACCTCTGCCACGCTGACGAACGCCACGAGCGGGTCTCTGGAAGAACAGTATTCTTACTTTATCAGCAATACCGGCTTTCCCGCTGGTGATCGCGGCTGCTTATCCGAGCCAAAGCCTTCCCCATATCCATACGATGAACACGCCATGATCTACTATTGCGACGATCTCCCGCACCCGACCAGAGAACATGAAGCCTTCATTGAAAAGGGCGTGGAGCGGCTGCTTGAGATCCTGAACATTTCCAATGGAAAGGCACTCGTGCTGTTTACGGCAAAGACCGACATGGAAGAGGTCTACTCCATTCTCAGTGAGAAAAATCTTCCGTACAAAATCTTGATGCAGCAGCCGGGATCGTCGCAGGACAAGGTGCTGAATGAGTTTAAGGAAGATACGAACTCCGTGCTTCTGGGGACGGGTGCATATTGGAAGGTATCAGCATTGAAGGAAAAAGCCTTTCCAATGTCATCATTTTCCGGCTTCCGTTCCCTGTCCCCGATCCAATTATCGAGTATAAGTGTTCCGTCGCAAAGGACGCTCTGATGGATGTCCGCGTTCCCGAAATGATTATCAAGCTCAAGCAAGGTATCGGGCGATTGATCCGCAATTTCACAGACACCGGCATTGTCTGCATTATCGACCGAAGACTGCGGGATGAGCCGCCGGAACGCTATCATGACATTACATGGGACTCCCTGCCTATCAAAAATCGGACAAGCAGTTTGGGCGAACTTAGGAAGTTTTACGAAGGTCTGCCCTCAGCCAAGGAATGATGATACAAACGACAGTCTCTTCGGAAACATAGAGCAGCCCCCCAAAAAACGACAATCAGAAAACGGAGGTGTATCATGTTGTACAATGAAAATCTGCACGAAGAAGAACAACATCTGATCCAGCAGATTGCCGAGCAAACAGAGAGAGGTAAATCGGCTGGGAACTGACGGAGTATAATCCGCTGTCATTTCTGAATGAGGACAAGATAGACAAAAACCCAGCAGTAATCTGTCAGTCCTTCTCCTTTGAAGCGATCATCGGCGGCTCCCGTTTCGAGCTTGATGTCATGGAGAATATTGATGTGCCGTCCGGTATGGGAGACTACACCATAACCTTGACGCGGGATGAAACCGAAAATTATCTTAAAATTGAGGATGCACTTTCCTTTGACTGTGACCGCTATGAATGCACACCGGAGGAAGTGGCAGAGCGATTTGCGGACAGCCCCATTGTCCGCCTCTGCAACGCCATCATTCCCGCCACGCTTGGGCAGGAGGATTTAGAAGAGGTCTTCACATGGGCAAGGTTTTTCAACGAGACTGGCATTTCTGCAAAGCTGATGAATCATCCTCTGACCAAGCTCTGTGAAAAGCTGTTCGACGAACACCGTCTGATGGACTTCCATCGCTGCGTCTTGGATGTGGACTATCGAAAGCTGCTCCTAAATAAACTGGCTCATAACTAAGACACGGAAAAACGCCCCGACACTGTGCCAGACGCACAGTGCCGGGGGGCGTTCCCGTTTCCAGCGATTTAATTTTCTCCCGACAAGGGACTGTTCATAAGGTGACACTTTCCGTTTTACGAAGCCGTGAAAATTCGATGTGTTCCGTGGAGATGTTCACTGGGCAGCATACGCCGTACACGTTTCCAATAATCACCGAGTAGTGCAATGTGTATTCACTATCGGGAAATACTTCACGGTTTTCACAACGCTTGATTCAGGAGTGGGATTTTTGCCTTATTCCCGCGTGACATCAAGGGAAACCGGATTGATAACGATGATAGATTTGCCCTTTTTGTGGGCATATCTCACGGTGTTCCCGGTACCGCTGGGGCATCCATTCCATACTGCGAGAATATAATCGGCGTGATCGACCATGTACCGATTTCTCTTGTCCATGCAGTCCGACGTGTACTCCCGTTGCAGCATGGTCTCCTTGTCACACTTTGCCGCGATATTATAATACCGTTCCCGTGAAGCCACAGACCATTTGATCGCTTGTGTCTCACAAGGGATTGCACTTTCCAGAGTAATGTGAGGGTATTTTGATTTCAAATCGAGTACAATTTCCGCAGCGTACATATCGACGCCAAGAGCCATGCCGGTAATAAAATGTGTGACGCCCTTGTTCTCGATGAGTGCTACAATCTGATCCCGCATAACAGATTTCAAAGAAGTACAACGCTTATCGGATTCATCAAAGCCGAACGGAAGACTCTGCGGTCTATGACCGGTAAACGCACAAGTCTTGCCTTGAACGGATTGCTTTTCAGCTTTTTGAGCAGACTTCTAAACTCAATAATGCGCGACATGACACCCCTTCTTTCACTCTTTAGGTAGGTAACTCCATTCTATCACCCTCATCGCGGACAGTCAACGCATTGTCGTTAGTAAAATCAACGACGGCGTACCGTGGATAATGACACCGCCGTTAGGTACACTAAATGCAAAGGTGGTGAGGCTATGCGAGAGAAGAAGGACATCAATATTGAAATCGGCGGCAATATTCAAGTGGCAAGAGAACAGGCGGGCTATACGCAGGACACGCTCTCAGAAATGCTTGGCATGACGCCGAATCACCTGAGCGCTATTGAGCGTGGTGCTTCCGGTATTTCTCTTGAAGCCTTACAGCGTCTTTGCCGTTTGCTGGGCGTCAGTGCGGACCGAATTATCTTTGGGACCGATGAGCCAGAAGCGGAAGCCCTTGCGCTTGCCAGACGTATTTCGGATATAAAGCCGGAATACCGGCAACAGGTTCAAGAGCTGCTGTCCGCAATTTTGAATATGTCATAAAAAAAAGAGCCTCTGCCGATACCCAAACCGGGCATCGACAGAGCTCTTGGTTCGTTTTCCGGGCATTCAAACAAGTGCCGAAATCGACACTTATTTCCGCGCTAAAGATGAAACCACGCAGGGAATACAATCACTTAGGTTGGTCAGTTTGCACCGCTCTGGGGCTTGCAATCACAGGCTTTTTCGACCCCTAACTGTCTACATTGCGATGCCTTGCGGGAGAAGTGCGGACAGGCGATGAGATCCGCACGGAAACTCTGCTTGCAGCTATGGACGCAGCGGACGCAGAAGCGGTTATACTTCCGGCGTCCGCTGTCCCCGATGAAGAACGACCACTCCTGCCTCCATTTCTGACTTCTGCTCACAACTCAATCTCTCCTTTGTGCTTTTTGGGAGGGCAGCATTCCTTCTGCTTTTCAGCCTTTGCGGACTTGAGCCTGTCCATGATGGAGGACTTTTCGCCGGTGTCGGGAGCTTTGGCATCAAGGTCTTGTCTTCCTTCGGACCGTTGTTGATGATCCCATCAATCATGCCGTAGTCATCCTCCATCGACATCTCCGCTGCCTTGAGATAGTTTTCCTTCTCAAGTGCCGCCATCCAGCTTTCCTGCTGATACCGAGCATTCCGCCCTTTGCCGCATGGTCGGCAATCTCTTTTGCATCCACGCACAAGCCCTCGGTGTTATCCGAATAGAGACGGTAAACCTCGCAGCCCTTCTCCAAAGCCTTCTCAGCCGCCTCCTGACCGGCGGGAAGGACGCCAGCCCATGCGTAGCCGTAGTCCTTCATATCCTGAACGGAGAGCGCAGGATCGGGCATCTCCGGCACTTCCTTGACCTCAAGGTCGAGAAGGCGGAGCGTGTCATCGTCAAAGCCGTTGTAGACATCATCGAGAACGAGCTTGCCGCGCTCATCGACGATGATGCAAGCCGCTTCATCGCCGTAGGTGTCATGCTCCATCAGATAAAAGCTGTGACCGCCGACTTCGTGCTGGTCAATGGTGTGCCATGTCCCGATGTGACCGGCAACCATCAGACCGGAGGTGTCGGCATTCATCTCAAAGTCCTTCTGCTCGGTAGCTTCCTGCTTCTGCTGCTCCTTCGAGATCATGGGAATCGCCACAATCTTATCGCCCAGCTTGACAAACTGCTCCGGCACTTTGAAGTGGTCAGAGAACTTCTGCATCTGCTCTACGGTCAGAGAGCCGAAGCTGTCATCCGTCAAGCCGACTACCATGAATGTTCCGGCAACAACGTCGTAGATGTCACCGTCCTCATCACGCAGAGCGCGGTTCAGAGGTAGACCTTCCAGCTTGCCTTCCTCGTTGCAGACTAAGGCAACAGGGTCTTCGTAGGGATAAATTGCCTCGATGTAGCCGCCGACCTCATGCTGCAAGGACTCCAGACCGGAGTCAATCTCCTTCACATAAGGCTCCTTTCCCGGCTCAACAACGAGAACTGCAATAGTGCTGTCACGCTCGGCGGCTTCTCCTGAGCCGGTGATCCGGTATTCGTCGGGAATATCATCAAGATCGCCGTTGAACTGTCTGTCCCACCTCTCGCTTGCGACGCGGACATAGCCTTCATCGGTGAAGCGTCCCTGCTCATCCATCGCAATGTCGCGCCCATAGCGTTCATAGTCGATGTAGTTTGCCAGAGGACCGAGATCCTTTTCAGAGTAAATACCGGCTTCGTGGGCGTAATAATAGCGAGATCGGATTCGTCGTTGATACCGGGCATGATGTCGTAGCAGTCCAGATTGAACGTCAGGTTGATGAGATCGTCGATGTCGCTGACCTCATCGCAGCCAGATTCCATAATGGCAACGAGCTTTTCCTGATCGCTCAGGGAAAGCTCGTCAATCAAAGCGGCAAGGTAGTTGAGCTTATCAAGGCTCTCGTACTCGCCAAGCATCTTCTGGACGCCGTAGATCGGGCATTCGTAGTCGGTGATAAACCACTCTTCATAGGGCTGACCGAACTCATCCTGCTTGCCGATTCCGATGCGCTCAAAGACCTTCTGCATCTCTTCTTCGGTGGTAGGCAGCTTCACCCACTCACCGACCAGCATACCTTCATTGTACTTGCCAAGGTTTGTGACAAAGGCTTCAAAATTACCGTCTAATACGGGCATAGGCATCCTCCTTTCAGTCATCCATCATGCCGTCCGGCATGATATACAGTTCCTCAAACTCTGCGTCCGTCATGGCTTCGAGCTTCCGGATGGTCTTATACATCAGCTCTGCGATCTCGCCGTCCATGTCGTTCAGGGTGATGCCCTTCATATCGTCGATCAGCCGCTTCCGGCTGGACGTGATGAAGCAGCACATCAGGTTGATTTCTTCCACGGTAAAAATCTTCATATCAGAGTTCCATATCCTTTCCTTTGTTTTTCTGCGGCTTCGGTGTGTGAGGCTGGGCTTTCTGCGCGGATTTCAGCTTGTCGCGGATGGATTCACGGGCAGCGGGCTTCTCCGGAACAGTGTCATAGACGGTAATACCGGCATCTTCCACATAAGAGCGGACATACTGGATGCTTTCCGAAAAACGGATGGGGCGGTTCTTGTCCTCGATGTTTGTCAGCCGGACTTCATCAGCGGCAAAATCAACCGCATCAATTCGCACTTGATCCCATCCACATTCAGCGTCGCGCCGACAGGAATGTAATCTGCGGCTTTGAGTTCCTTGAAGGTCTCGCCGTCCTTGCTGAGAAAGACATCCATGCCGGACTTCCAGAGCTTGTGAGAACCGGCTACCCATGCGCTTTCACGGAAGCCGGTCACCGGCATGGAGGGCTTGCCGCGCACCTTCTTCTCAAGGAGCTTCGTGCCGAGCAAGGGTGCTGCTTTTTCCGCGTCCTTGCCGTACAGCTCAAATAGCCGTTCTGTGCAAAGCAGACCAGCGCGTCCGGATGCGCCTTTTTGACTGCCTCATACTTCCGAAGTTCTGCAACGGGCAGAGGCGATAGTGCCTCTGTCCTTTCTGCCTCCGGCAGTCTGTCACGGCGGCTTTTCTGCTTGGACAGCACTTCCGCCAGAGCATCCGCGTCCTTCGGGAGCGTCTGGTGGGTTTTGACGCCTCCATGCTCACCGACCAGAGCCATTGCTGCATCGAAGCTGCTGCGGCAGGGGGCTTCCAGCACAAAGCCATCCGCAAAGGTCAGCCGGTCATGATCCGGCGCAACAGAGTTCTGCGCTACGTTTGCCACCTGTTCCCGGTAGTTGATCTCAAAGACATCTCCGAACACCTTGCCGCGCTTGACGGCTTTCGGGACAATGACGCGGGCAATGCACTCGTCGTAGGTCTGCTCTGCGTAAAACGGAAGGTGTTGTGATCCCGCGTTCCCTGAATGAATACCTGATTTTCGTTGAGGCAGTGCGTTCCGTGCGGGCGACAGAACCACATCAGCGTCTTGTCTTCGGGATTCTGGCTTTCGGCGGCGCGGCGGATGATGCGCTTGTCGATGTCGAAGTCTTCCTTGTAGCTGTCTACATGACTGTCCACGAGCTTCTGCAGCTCCGCGATGATGTCAACATCTGTGTATTTCTTCATGCGTCTCCTTTCTCACAACTCCATGTCGTGCGTTTTGGATTTGACCGGAGACTTCTTCTCCGGCTGCGTTTTCGCGGCAGCTTTGAGCTGATCGCGGATAGAGGCTTTTCCTGCTTCTGCTCCTGCTTGACGTATTCCAGCGTCGGCATCAGCTCACGGTAACAGCCTGTGTTTTCCGCGCCGCATGACGGCGATGGATTTTGAACAGCGGCTCACCGTTCTGCGTGACCGTGTTGCCCTCAATTTTGACGCCGTTCCGTGCCAGCAGATTGAAGGAGTGGTTAGAGGCGCGGTAGGAAGCCCGCATCCCGTCATTGTGATAGGCAATCTGCCCCTTGAGCGTGTCCATGACGGCGGCTTTGATTTCCTTCTCTTCGGCAGTCAGGCGGTGTCCCTTCGGTGCTTTTGCCGCTTCCTCCGGTAAGGGAGCAAAGGGAGACTTGACCTCCACGGTTTTTACCTCAATAGAGGTAATCTCATCGTTCTCCCATGCAACGACCTCCGGGTCTCTTTCCTCTGTTTTCTCAGAAGTGACTTCCTTCTGGGGTTCGGTCTGCTGACGGAACGCATCCACGAAAAGTGCCGTCAGTCCGGGATTGGGTTTATCCACAAGGAAGCGAGAGGCATTCTCCGGGCAGACCTCAACGTTCTTCGCCCATTCCTTGAGGGGCTGGGGAATGCGCCCGTCAAAGTCTTTCTGCTGAATGGTGTTTGCGAGGACATACCGGACGCGCTCCGGAGAGAACTGCTCAAGGACGCTTTTCACGGCAGCTTCCGCATTCAGGCGGTTATCTCCGTAGTTGGAGCTGATCGCCGCTTCAATCGCACGGCGGCATTCCACGTTTGCAGTGAGAGAAGCACGATATGACTCCAGCTCACCGGCTTCATAAGCATAATTCGCCGTCTCGCGGTAAACGGGGACTTCCGGCATCGGCTCTGCGGGGGCTTCGGTATCTTTCTCTGCGGACTGCGCTTTCTCTGCCAGCAGCACCTTGAGCTTGGCGTCAATGCCCTCGATCATTTCAGCCGCCGTCTTGCGGATGGTGTCCAGAGAGCTTTTCAGTTCTTTGGTTTCCTTGCCGGAAGACCAACCGGCGATGTAGCCGAAGGAGTAGTCCGAGGTTTCAATGCCGTACCGCTGACAGACAGTGTAGGCTACGCTTTCTGCCTCAACCTCCTTGGTATGACGATCCTTCTTTTCTTCGGGGGCGGTTTTCTCATCCGGCTTGACGGCGTGGAGCTTTGCGTGAGCGATCTCGTGAATGGCGGTTTTGACCGTCTGGATTTCGCTCATGCTTTCCTGAATGGCAATGCGGCTTTCAACCGGCGAGAAGAATCCCTTTGCACCGCCCGGAATGTCCTCAAAGGAAATGGGGACGGGAGATTCCTGCTTGAGCGCATCGAAAAACGCCTCGTAGTTTCGACGGTGCCTTTCAGCTCATCGACGATGATGTCCGGAAGCTCCTTGCCGTCCGTCTGGGAAACATCAAAGACACTCACCACTTTGAAGGCAGGACGCAGGACATCAACCGTTTCCGTGACAGCCTTCCCATCTGCGCCGATCACCGGCTTCTGCGTCGCGGGGTCAATCTTCTCACGCTCTTCCTGCGCCTTGTACGGCGCGGGTGCAAGAATCTTGATGCCCTTTTCGCCCTTCATGACCTGACGGTCAAAGTTCCGCTGCCACGAGGTATAACCGGCAACATAGGTTGCTCCGGCTTCTGCATCGCAATGAGCAGCGTGTTGTTGAAGGAATAGTTGTAGAACTTGGACATCGTGCGGAGATATTCCTTGAACCGCTCGGATTCAAAAAGCTCCTTGATGCCCTGTTCCAGCTTGTCCGTGATTTCGCGGACTTGCTGTGCATTTTTGTTTTCAGCCATCTCAAACCTCCATTTCTTATTTGCTTTTGGGCGAAGAAAACCCCGTCTGGGATTTGCTCAGTAAACGAGCCTTTACCTCAGACGGGGTTTCTCTGCGCGTCAGCCGACGATGAAAGATGTTATCCTCCTTCTCCCATTCAATCAGTCTGTCAAACATCTCCGGGTGTTTTGTAATCATGTGCAGCAACTCTTCATCGCTTGCATTGGGACAGAACCAGCAGCCGTTTCTCCGGCAGTGAGCGTAGATCGGGGAAAGCAGCCCGTGTTCCGCACAGAGCTTGTAGCGTCCGCCTCGGTCATGCCGTATTTGGCAAGCAGACTGACCTTCGTTACTCCATCCAGCCGAGCAAGGCGTTTGGCTCATCCTCCGCGATGCCGACATAGCTCACGGTATCCGGAGAAAGCGCAGCATTGAACTTGCGGACTGGCGGGATTTTGCAATCCCGATTGACCGCGCACATCCCGGCCCACGCAAAACCGCGAACCTTGCCCTTATGAGATCCGCGGGTGATGACATGATGGAACACATTATCGTAGGTCTTGTCTGCATGAAGAATGGTAAACTTGATGCCCAGCTCCTTTTCGCAGAAGGCTTGAGCCGGTCATAGATGAAGTCCCGGTGTTCCGGGACTTCACCGCTTGTGTCCTGATCAAACATGACTTCGCTGAAAACCGCCTCGTCAAGCGGCTCATTGTGCTGTACTGCCAGCAGGAGCGTCGCTACGCTGTCTTTTCCTCCGCTGCAAGAGGCAACATACTTCGGACGGTTCATCGGTCAAACTCCATTTTGAAGCTGACGTATTTGCCGCCGCTGTCATCCAGCTGGATCACTGCATCGTAGAGCTGGGGCTTCTTCGGCGTGTAAAGCCCGGTCACTCGGCACCAGCTTGTCCAGCAGCTCCTTTGCAATCCTCTTGGTCAGCTTCTTTTTCTTGCTGGAAAAGAACTTGTTGTCTTCCCACAGGCAGAAGGAGCATTCTTTGTTCGAGCAGTAGAAGTTGCCCTTGCGACATAGACCGGAGAGCCGCAGCGGGGGCATTTGCCGATTTCCTCCTTACCCGTGCCGAAACGCTGGGCTTCGGCATCGGAGAGGAACGGATAGCTTTCACGAGATCCCCGGTCATCCGGACAATGCCGCTGAGAAATGTGTCTGCATCCGCATTGCCGCGCTCAATCTCCATGAGCGTGTTTTCCCATTCCGCAGTCATTGCGGGAGACGTGATCTGTTCCGGCAGAACACAGACGAGGTTGCAGCCGTCCTTTGTGGGAATGAGGGATTTGCCTTTGCGCTCTGCAAAGCCGGATTTCACCAGCTTTTCAATGATACCGGCACGGGTCGCGGGTGTTCCGAGACCTTTCTTCTCGGTGTCATCGTCAAACTGATCGTTCCCGCAGTCTCCATTGCAGACAGGAGCGTGTCTTCCGTGTATAGCTTCGGAGGCGTCGTGAAGTGTTCCGTAACGCTGGCGGACACACTATCCAGAACATCACCCTCGTGGACTTCGGGCAGGGACTTCATGGGATCGTCCTTTTCCTTCGTCTTGAGGGAAGCCTTGAACAGCTCTTCGATGGCTTTCCATCCGTTTTGAACGACGGTCTTCCCCTTGGTTTTGAACTCGTAGCCCTCGCAGGAGAGCGTGATCTGCGTTTCCGCGTAGGTGTGCTTCTCGCCGGTCGCACACAGAAGGCGCATTCCGACAAGATTGAGGATTTTCTGCTCCGACTGAGGAAGCGCGAAAACATCCTGCTTTTCAAGCTGGACGGTCGGGAGAATGGCATGGTGATCTGTGACCTTGCTGTTGTCGGTTACGCGGGCAATGTCCGGAGTGATTGAAACGCCGGAAAAAAGCGGAAGCTGGCGGCAGACGATGGAAATGACCTGACGGGCAGTGTCCTCCATATCATCCGTGATGAACTGACTGTCCGTGCGCGGATAGGTCAGGAGCTTCTTTTCGTAAAGTGTCTGAACGAGATCGAGCGTCTGCTGGGCAGTGAAGCCGTAGTATCGGTTTGCCTCACGCTGCAAAGTGGTCAGATCATAGAGCTTCGGAGGATTGACGGTTTTCGTCTCCCGCTTGAGAGAAGAAACGACGGCTTGCTTTTTCTCGCAAGCCGCCGCAATTCTTTTTGCTTCCTCTTCGGTTTTGACCTTTTCCAGATCGGCGGTCAGATCGCCCTTGCGACGTGGACGTTGAAATACTTCTCCTTATGGAACGTGGAGATTTCCCGTCACGCTCCACCAGCATTGCAAGGGTCGGCGTCTGGACACGCCCGACCACCAGCTTCTTGTGATAGAGCGTGGTGAAAAGGCGGGTGCCGTTGATGCCGACAATCCAGTCCGCCTTCGAGCGGCTGAGTGCCGCTTCATAGAGGCGGTCATATTCCTTGCCGTCCCGGAGATGGTTGAAGCCTTCGCGGATGGCGGAGTCCTCCAATGAGCTGATCCACAGACGCTTGAAGGGCTTGGTGCATCCGGCTTTGTCGTAGACCAGCCGGAAGATCAGCTCACCCTCACGCCCTGCATCGGTTGCGCAGACAAGCTCGGTGACGCGCTTGTCCTTCATGAGAGAGGACAGCACCTTGAACTGCTGTGCTTTGTCCTTCGTGACCTCAAACATCCAGCTTTCCGGAACAATGGGCAGATCGTCATACCGCCACTTGGCATACCGCTCATCGTAGGAGCTGGCGTCTGCCAGCTCCACCAGATGACCGAAGCACCACGAAACGATGTAATTGCCGCCTTCCATGTAGCCGTCCTTGCGAGACGTCGCGCCCAGCACCTTTGCAATGGACTGGGCAACACTGGGCTTTTCAGCAATGACTAAGATCAATCTTCATCACCATCCGTTTCAGCATCCTCCGCAATCTGCGGCTCTTCATCCTCGTTGATGTACGGCTCTTCCTCGTAGCCTTCATCGTCGAAGAAGTCCAGATCCTCGTCCTTGGGCTTTCTGCCCTTGACGAACTTGATGTAGTAATAAGCTGCACCCGCAGCACCGGCAAGGGCAAAGATGACGAGGATCATGCCGATGTTGGATTTCTTTTCGGGTTTAGGGGCGGGGGCATCAGTTTCCGCATCCTTGTCCGGCTCAGGTGTAACGGGGGCTGTGCCGGTGCATTCGCTCATATTGGTCTTGCAGACTGAGCAGTCGGTATTGACTTGACCGGCAGCGCATTTTTCCTTGCAGTTACAGGTGGTCAGAGCCGCCGCAGTATCATCATCCAGCAGCGCAAGCAGATCGCTTTCATCGACCATGTTGAGGAAGTACGTCTGATACTGTTCCTCATCCTCATTGATGGGTGCATCGTAGTCAATGACGATATAGAAGGTGTTGCCGTTCTTCGTCTGGATGGTGATGAACTGCTTGTTGGTTGCCTTGTCATAGAGCAAGTCGCGGGTGTAGGCGTTGCCCTCATCGTCAATCGGCTCACCCTTCGGCTTTTCCGGCGCGGGAGTAGTCTCAGGCTGCTGTTCCGGCTGGGTTGCCTCTGTGACCGGAAGGTTCTGCTCGGTATCATCGGCGTAGGCAAACGCCGTCACCGAGAAGCAGGATAGAACCATGACGCAGACCGCAAGGACGGTCAAAAAACGAAACTTCTTACGCATTGTCGATTACCTCCGTATTTTCAGCGGGCTTGGTGCCGCCCTTCATGGAAGACAGGAACGTCATGATCTGATCCTTGTCCATCACCATAGAGCGCACGGTGTTGATGATTTCAAGGTTTTCCAGCTCTGTCTTCTTGTCGTACAGCTCCTTGAGCTGACCTTCGATTTCGGACTTCTTCTTTTCAGCCTTCTCAATGTCGGAGAGGACTTTCTGATACTTGGGATTCATGCAAAACTCCTTTCTTTTAATAGGCGGGTCTTCCAAAGGCGTAGAAATGCTGCTGCCAATAGGAAGAGTTGATGGATGTGTACTGAATGGGATCGCCGCAGTGAATCATGACGCCATCACCGACGTAGATGCGACGTGGGACACACCGGGGGTGTCATACGTCCCGACGAAAAAGATAAGATCACCGGGCTGTGCATTCGCCTTTGAAACTGGCGTACAGACATTGTAAAGCCCCTGTGCGCCAAGCCGTCCGGTATTCACAAGTCCGCTGTTCGTGAGAACATAGCTGACAAAGCCGGAGCAGTCAAATGACGTGTCGGGATTGGAGCCGCCCCACACATACGGATAACCGAGATACTTTTCCGCCTCGGTAATCAGCGTTGCAAACTTCTCGTCGTTCAGGTATTCCGGGTTGACATCGTAGTCGGCGGGAGGATTGGTGATGTACTTGTCCACATAGGGAGAGTCACCGAACAGATCCTCGCGGTTGCCCAGCACCGACATATACGTTGCGTACATGGAGAGCTGTTCCTGAGACATGATGTAGACCGGGACGTGGGAGAGATTGAAGTTTTCGAGCTTCACGTTGCAAATGTAGTAGTCATACGGGACGCGATAGGTTTCCGTGTGCGTGTTGCCGTCTGCGTCCGTCCATGTGTCGGTTTCCGTGCGGTATCTCGTTTCGACGATGACCTCTTCGGTGAGGATGTACTGCTTTTCAAACAGCATTTGGAGCATACCCTGCACCTCATCCAGCGTGAACTCGCCCTCATGGAGAGCCGAGAGAATGGAGATCAGCACATAGGGGTCATGCTCAATATCGTCCAGATCAAAGTGATACTTGTCATAGTCATGGGTGCTTTCGTAGTTATCCAGATAGCGTTGCAACTCTTGCTCCATCCGGCAATACTGCGCCTCCGCGCCCAGCATCGCGTCATCCTCACTGAGATAAGAGGAAGCGATAACCGACGAGCCGGTAGAGGTGAGCATCGAACACGAGCTGATTCCGGCACCGAGCAAAACGAGAAGGGCAATTCCGACGCCGATCCAGATGAAGACCTTCTTGTTCTTCTCAAAGAACTCCTTGATCTTGTCGGACGCCTTCTCACCGAGCTTCTTGCCGGTATTCTTTGTGGCAGTCCCGGCGGTCTGAGAACCGGCATTTCGAGCGGCGGCATATTCCTTCTTGATGCTCTGCTTCTGATAGTGCTTGTTCATGTTCTGCTTCTTCATCTCAGGATGCTCCTGCTGATTTTTCTCATATTGGAGCTTTGCATCAGCGACATCAGCCTTGTGTTCCAGCTTGGAGACCTTCTCATAAGGCTTGTTGACGCTGCTTTCCCGATGATGGCTGAAATGCCGAGCGGCAGTCTCAGCGGCGATCTCCGTTTTATGCGCCGCCTCAACCGCTGAGTTTCCTGCTCGACCTCATGGATTTGCCGTGAATGCCGGAGACGAGGGTGTCACCGACCTTGCGGACGGTTTTATCTGCTTCAAATTGCAGCTTGCCTTTGCCTTTGGGCTTTTTCAGCTCATCCTCAAAATGAAGGCGTGTTTTGCCCTTGCCGGTCTCTTCATCGAAGACACGCTCTTTCTTGAGAACCTTGTGCGTGGGCAGCTTTTCACGGGCGGCATCCAGACGCTCATGCGCCTTCTCGGACTTCCTTTCGAGCTTCTGCATCCGCTTCGTGGGCGGGACGGCATCGTCGATGATCGGCTTTGCGGAGGCAGTCTCCGCCGCTTGGGAGAGAACGGCATCCGCGTCAACGGCTTCAACCGCAGAGGTCTTACGCAGCTTGTGCGTAACAACCGTTTCGGCAATCACTGTGCCGGTATGAGATGAAACGCCGTGCTGCTCCAAAACAGGAGGCTTGAACGGCGTTTCCGGCGAGGGCAGCGGTTCAGGTACATTCTGGGGTGGATTTTCTGCCCTTTTCTCTTCTGTGACGGACGTTTCCGAGGGCGGCTGAGTGTTATTATCCTCAGCGTGTTCCGCCTGAACTGATGCTGCTGACGGCGCATCTGCACCTTTTTCTGTTCCTCCGGTGAAAGTGCCTCGGAAGGCTCGGCTGTCTCAGTGAGCTTTACCAACTCTGGTTTTTCCAGCCGCTTTGACACACGCTGCTCGGTACCAGCCGTCAGGTTTTCCTCAACCGCGCCCTCCCGCGTCATCCGCACGACTACCTTGTCGCGGGCTTTGAGTTCCGGTTCCTTGGACATCAGATTTCACCTCCAATCCGCTTGTAGGCAAGCTCGGTGTATTCAGGGTTCAGCTCGATGCCGACGAAATGACGCCCCATCTGTGAGGCAACCATGCCGGTTGTGCCGCTTCCCATAAAGGGGTCAAGCACAATGCCGCCTTCGGGACAACCGGCAAGCAGACAGGTTTCAACCAGTTTCGGAGGGTAGGCGGCGTAGTGACCGCCCTTGAAGGGAACGGTGTTGATCTTCCAGACATCGCGTTTGTTGCGAAGCGGATTGATGTCACAATCCTTGATCTCGCCATGCTCACGGGGGCGGTTGATGGACTGCGGCTGAGGCTGACCGGGAACGGGCTTGCCGTATTTGTTGCCGCCCTTCATGCCGCGCTTGAGGCGTTCTGCCGTTGCGGGAGCAATCGGCTCTGAGATCGCCTTGTAGTCAAAGAAATACTTCTTCGACTTGGAGAACAGGAAAATATGCTCGTAGCAGCGGGCGCAGCGGTCTTTGACGCTCTCCGGCATGGGGTTATCCTTCATCCAGATGATGTCGTTGCGCAGATACCAGCCGGTATCGCGGAGGGCAAAAGCAAGCATCCACGGAATACCGATCATGTCCTTCGGCTTGCAGCCTCAACCTTGTTGTTGAGAGCCACAGCCTGACCGTTTCTGCCGTTGGGTTCTTCGGGTCAATGAATCTCCTGATTACCCTTTCCGGCGTAGGTGTCCGAGATGTTCAGCCAGAGCGTTCCATCCGGACGCAAAACGCGCCTGACTTCGGTAAACACTTCCGTCAGGCGCGAGATATATTCCTTCGGCGTTGTCTCTCTGCCGATCTGAGCCTCCATACCGTAATCACGGAGCGCGTAATACGGAGGGGACGTCACACAGCAATGAACGCTGTCATCGGGCAGGGTTTTCAGGATTTTAAGGCAATCGCCGGTATGAATGATGTCAAGCTCTATAAAAACCAGCTCCTTTCTTCGGATTGAGCGCATATCAGTCGGAGTAATACTCGTCCGGCTCATAGTCCTCATCTTCCATGAAGTCCTCGTCGAGATCGTCAATCTCGTCTGCCCAACGGTCGAAGATTTCCTCGGCTTCCTTCGCCGCCTCACGATAGAGGCTCAGGCGGTTCTTCTCAAAGGCGGCAAAGGCGGGGACGAACTTGCCGAACTCGCGGATTGCCTTCACATCCTGCGTGCGCATATCTGCGACGCACTGGATGATTTCGGACATCGTGAGCAGATCGTCGATCATCAGCGCATACTCATCCTTGGGGATAGATACGGTTTCATCATCCGCCGCGTCAGCGAAAGGGGTATTCTCATCGCTGTTGCTGCACTTGGGAACATCAACCTTGAAGTAGAAACCGATCATATCCACAGATACCTTGGTCATAATCTGACGCGCCTCCTTGACCTTTTCGTCGATGTCCTCCCTCACATGGAGGTAGGCGCGATGATGCTTCTTGAGGTCGCTTTCCAGTCGGATCAGATCGGTCAGCTCCCACAGAGCCTTAAACAGCGCGGAGGTGTTCTCTCCGTATTCGATAGCGTCCGCATAGGGAATGGTAATCATCTTGTTGGTCATATTCAAAAATCCTCCTATCAGTTCTGTACGGTTTCTTCTAAGCGGGTGGTCATGATGCGGTAGAGCTGGGTGTCCTTCGGGAAATCGTCCTTGAAGGGAACGATGGTCGAGCCGTAGAAGATCAGCCCCTCACCGGCGTTGGAGTTGGTGATGTAGTTCTGCTGGCTGGGCGAGATGTTCAGCGCCTTCGAGAGAATCTGCCGGTCGCCGGATGCCTGATTTAGAAGGTAGACAAAATCCGAGTTTTCAAAAATGTTCTCCACCTCGCGGGAGGCAAGAAGATCCTTGACGTTCTGCGTGATTCCGGTCGGGATGCCGCCCCATTTTCTGAAACGCTTCCAGATTTCCACGCTGTACGCGGCGGTCTGTTCCTCTTTCAGCAAAAGGTGGAACTCGTCCATGTAGTAGCGCGTTGCCTTGTGCTGGGCGCGGTTGATGGTAACTCTGTTCCACACCTGATCCTGCACGATCAGCATACCGAGCTTTTTGAGCTGCTTGCCGAGTTCGCGGATGTCATAGCAGACAAAGCGGTTGTTGACATCCACATTCGTTCTGTGATTGAAGACGTTCAGAGAGCCGTGAACATAGATTTCAAGGGCAGTTGCAATGCGCTGTGCCTCCGGCTCCTTCTGATTTCTCAGAATGTTGTAGAGGTCTTCGAGGATCGGCATTTTCTCCGGCTTGGGGTCTGCAAGGAACTCCTGATAGACCATACGGACACTGCGGTCAATGATGGTCTTCTCAACCGGCTGCAAGCCGTCCTTGCCGCCGACAATCAGCTCGCACATGGAGAGAATGAAGTCGGATTTCAGCGTCAGCGGGTTTTCCTCTTCGGAGTAGTTCGTGTTGATGTCCAGTGGATTGATGTAATCCGTGCTGACCGGCGAAATGCGGATGACCTGACCGCCGAGCTTCTGCACGAGGGGAAAATACTCGGCTTCGGGGTCGCAGACGATGATGTCATCCTCCGTGATGAGGAAGGCGTTCGTCATTTCGCGCTTGGCGGAGAAGGACTTACCGGAACCGGGCGTACCCAAGATCAGCCCGTTGGGGTTTTTGAGCTGCTTGCGGTCAACCATGATCATGTTGTTGGACAGCGCGTTCAGCCCGTAGTAGAGAGCTTCGCCGCCCTGAAAAAGCTCCTGCGTGGTAAACGGCACGAAAACCGCTGTGCTGGAAGTAGTCAGCCCGCGCTCGATCTCCACCTGATTGACGCCGATAGGCAGAGAGGACATCAGCCTTCTTCCTGCTGGAAGTCAAGACGCTTGAGCGCACAGTTGTACTTCTGGGCGATGGCGGCGGTCTGATACACGGCGTTCTCAAGCTTCTGACGCTGGATGCCGTGTTCATGATGAGGATGGTCACGAGGAACAGTCTCTCGTTGCGGGTCTGAAGATCCTGCAACAGACGCTTTGCCTCACCGCCGAAGGTGGCGAGGTCGGACGGGATGATGTCCATATCGTAGCCGGAGCGGACTGCCTTTTTCTGCTCTTCAATCTTCATCTTGTCGAGGTCGGTGATCTTCGACTTGATGCTCTTGATTGCCTTCGCCTGGTCAATCGTCCGGATATGAAAATTGACCGTAATGTTGCTGTCCATCTCAAGGAAGTCTGCAAGCATACGGTCATTGAGTTCCGGCGCGAGGATTTGCAGGAAGCTCACCGCGCCGATGGTTTTGCCCATCTTGAAGCACTTGCCTTCACGGAAGTCAAAGGAAGTGGGAGCGATGAAGTCCTTGCTGGAAAGCCCCGTCCGGGCAATCATATCGAAGGAAAAGCGGAACGGCTCATTGCTGTCCATATTGAACACATCATGAAGCACTTTCAGCCGTTCGTAGCCAGACAGCGGCTCGGTTTTCACGCCGAGGGTTTTGAAGTTGTTGAGGATGTCGGTTTCAATGCGTTCGAGCTTCGGCTTTGCCGTGCGGAGGGAGTCCGCCTCAATGCCGAAGGTGATGTACTTCTTCTTGATCAGCGTTGTTGCCTTGGTGAGCTGGCTTTGCAGCATACCGGAATACTCGGATCGGATGTCGTTGAAGGCGTCCTCCTGCGCTGGAATGTTGATGCGCTTGCGGAACTCATTGAGGCTTGCCTTCTGATTGATGAAGGAGAGCTGGACGAAAATCGAGCTGTCAAAGTAGTTCAGAAAGTCGCACCAGTTCTCAAAGATGGCAGTTTTGTCCTCGTTCTGCGCAAGCTGGTAGTTGATGTCCTCAAAGGCGATGGACTTCGTGTAGAGGCGGCTGTTCACCTTGCAGATACCGTCACGGCACATCTCCACATAGGGGATGGTCTGCTGGGCGGACTTGCGGACCTTCTTTGCCTTTCTGTCCTTTTTCTTCTGCATGACAATCCGCTTCTTTTCCTGAGCGGAAAGGGCATCGCCGTAAACGACACCGTTTTTGACTGTCATCTTAGGCTTTGCCTTTGCTGTGCTGTTGTTCAAGCTGCAATTCCTCCTGTTCTTTGATTTTCTGCTGAATTTCAGCGTAGAGATTGTTCGTGCGGTAGGGACGCACCTTGTCCCGGATGAACATGGACTGTACGATGTGGTACAGATACCTTTCGGCGGGCTGTCCGTCCTTCTCGTAAAGCGCGAAGAAGATGAACGGGAGCATGATGACCACCATCAGCATTGCCGCCGTAGACAAGTCGAGATGCGCCTTTGCCAGAAAGAAGATCGGGACGCCGACCGCCGCAGCAACAGAAAAACAAATGAGCTGCCGCTTTGTCAGGTTGAACATGACCTTCGTTTTGACGCGGTTAAGATCCTTCGGGACCGGAACAAATGCCATTGACTGAGTCCTCCTTTCTAAGCTGCTTTTCATAGCGCAGCTTCATTTGTGCGGGATATTGATCCTCCTTCGGTTGACGCTTGCCTGTCCAGCGAAGCCCACCCGCTTTGCCTTGACAGATCCATCCGGAAGCCCGAAGGCTTGCACCGTTTTCGCTTTCCAGCGTGTATGTGATGATGCGCTTATAGCCCATAGCCGCAGCAGCTCTTGCCGCCGCGCCGTAGAGAAAGCTGCAAGCGTTCTTCGCTCCGTTGGTGCATAGCCTTGTAACCTCCAATGTGAAGCCATCATCCAGATACCGGCTGACGGGACGCCCGGCGATGATTACACCGACAAGCTCACCGTCTGCTTCACAGCCGATGGAAAACTTGTGACCGGCAACCGGCTTATGATGCCGGTGATGCTGCCGGACGTACTCGTTGGCGTCACGAAGAGAGATGGGTTTTAGCCGCAGCATGGTGTTTCCTCCATAGGAAGATGCGCCGTGCATTCGACCTCGTTGCCCAAACATCCCAGCCTTCGGGAGACTGACGGGCAAAAAGCTCTACGCGGGGAAGGTCTCCCATGAGCCGGACAATGCGTTCCCGCGCCTCATCGGGCTTTTTGGAATGCTCTTCGATGTGGCTGAGGATGACCTGACGCACACCGGCGTCAACACGCTTCGGATGTCCCTTCGTAGCAAGGATGCAGATTTCGGCGTTTGCCCTTGTCCAATACCCCATGCCGGTGAAGAGATCATCGTTCTTGCGGTTTTGCTTCACCCATACAAAAGCCACGGTCTTATAGGAAAAGCCCCATGCCGTCAGCACTTCAAGTGCTTCACAGAGGCACGGAACGTGATCCAAAGGAACAGGCGCAGTCCTTCGCGGCAAGCTCACCGACCGGAAGCGCTTGATGTCCTCAATGCACATTGTCGGTAGTGGCTTTCTGCGACCGTCCTTGTCCCTTCTTGGAGTAAGTCCGATACGCCCAAGGGGGATCGGCGTAGATGATGCTGTACTTCTTCATGCTGCCGACCTCCTTAGTGCGCATGGAAAATGGATTTTGCGAGGCTTCCGGTCTTGAACAGCGAGAAACACAGAATGACCGTGTACGCCGCCACAGAGAACAGAGCCGAGTGAATGTTGTCTGCAATAATCATGCCGTTGATCAGCACCGCATAGATGCCGACACAGACCATGATGAGGAAGCCCTGAAATGCCAGAGCGAACAGACCTTTTAGATAGTTCGTGCCGATGCTGCCCCATTCGCGGTTGCTCATGGTTGCGATGGGAATAGGCGCAATGCTCACGGTGCAGTAAATCTCAATCATGCGTCCGTAGAGGATAACCGTAATGAGGATCGCCATGATTTTGAGGCACAAGCTGATTAGAAGTGTTTCTATCGACAGTCCGAGCAGTTCTCCGACGCCCATGTTCTCCATGCCGGTACGCATCTGCGCAATCGTCGCGTCAATGTCAATGCTCGTATTGCCGTGGATTACTCCTGCTGCACCGGAAACCACATTCTGCCCGATGTCGAATACTGCCATCACGATGTCAAACGTGTGCGTCACGAGGTAGATCGCCACAGCCGCCTTGAAAAACCACTTGAAGAACATCCATGTGTCCATGTCGTGAAGGTTGTTTTTCTCGGTGATCATGGAAATCAGTTCATAGCACAAAACGAAGGTGATGATGATACCAGCGATGGGGACTATCACGTTTTCGGATAGTCCCCGGATCATCTGGTACACGCCGCCGTTCCAGCCGGACGGGGTTTGCCCAACCTCGGCGGCAATCGTTCCTACCTTCTCGTTGACATCGGTGAACATATTGGTCAGGTTGCTCTCGATCCAATCCATCAGCAGGTCTTTGAGAGCCTGTTCGATCTTTTCTAAAATGCTGCCCAATATTTCACCACCCTTCGGTTAAGCTGGGCTTGTCGTGGATTAGCCGAACAAACCGGAGAGCAGAGGGATAAGTGTCGTGCCGATCAGCACCACACCACCGCCAGCCATGAGCTGCTTGATGCCCTGAGACTTCGCGCCCGGATTATCGTTGCCGTAGCCTTCCATGAGGTTGACAACACCCCACACCGCAAGACCCGCGCCGAGGGCGATAACGAGCGTCTGGAGAACCGTAACTGCCTGATTGATAAATGCCATACTTGAATTTCCTCCTTAAATCGTTGGTGAATTGTGAGGGGCGAGTGTTTTTCTGCACCCGCCCCGATGGTTTCTTCTGCACGGCTGCCGGATTAACCGAACAGACCGGAAAGCAGAGGGATGAGGGTCGTGCCGATCAGCACCACACCACCGCCAGCCATGAGCTGCTTCATGCCCTGAGACTTGGCACCGGGGTTGTCGTTGCCGTAGCCTTCCATGAGGTTGACAACACCCCACACCGCGAGACCGGCACCGAGGGCGATAACGAGCGTCTGAAGAACCGTGACAGCCTGATTGATAAAAGCCATAGATTTTTCCTCCTTGAATCGATGAAAGTTGAGTGTGTATTTTTGAAAATGGGCATAAAACTTCATGCCGCATTACATGCTTGCACCACGATGAATGAAAACCAGGTGCAGCAGGCAGGACAGCATGGTAAAATATAGATGCACGGCACAAGATCGGCTTTTTTGCCGCTATGAGCGCGCGCATAAAACTGGTTTTGCTCTCCTGTTGAACCACAAATTGTCCCAGCCAAACGGCAGTAAAGGACGTATAGCAAAATAATCGCTTTTAGGAGAGCGCGCCGTGACAACTTTTGTGGGAGTGTAGGGCTATGGAAGTTGTCTATCGGTGTTGTTGTGGGATTGATGTGCATAAGAAGATCATCGTGGCCTGTTTGAATCAGGGCGGAGAGCAGAGCCTGCGTGAATTCGGCACAACGACCAGCGAAATCAAGTCTTTGGCAACCTGGCTCACAGAATCAGGCTGTGAAATAATTGCCATGGAAAGCACGGGCGTATTTTGGAAACCACTGTATAACCTGTTTGAGCTGATGGATTTGGATGCCATAGTTGTCAATGCGGCGCACATGAAAGCACTGCCCGGACGTAAGACAGATGTGAAAGACGCAGAATGGATCGCGGATCTGCTCCGCCACGGACTGCTGAAAGCAAGTTATATCCCAGCCGGGAACAGCGGGAGCTACGTGAAATTACCCGTTACCGAAAAAGCCTGACAGAGGAACGGTGCAGAGAAACCAACCGTCTACAAAAGATTCTGGAAGGCGCAACATCAAATTGGACTCTGTGGTCAAAGACATCAACGGAAAGAGTGCCAGAAAGCTGTTGGAAAAGATCATTGAAGATGATGTCCCAACCAGTGAGGAGGAAATATCCAAGATGATCCACGGGCGGATGCGCTCCAAGCTGGGACAACTTGTGACGGCCATTGAGGGAATCACTACACCGCTTCAAAGAAAGCTGCTGGCACAGGTCATAGACCATATCGACGATTTGAATAGACGTATTGCCGACTTGGACAAACTAGTTCAGGATTACATGGATGAATATGAAGCGGCAATTACTGCTCTTTGCGATATTCCTGGCATCGCCCGGCGCAGCGCGAGGTGATTCTGGCGGAAATTGGTCTGGATATGAGCAGATTTCCCAGTGCTGCCCATCTTTGTTCCTGGGCTGGGGTTTGTCCTGGCAACTGCCAGAGCGCGGGACGGCGAAAGCACGGAAAAACGACAAAAGGAAACAAGCCGCTCAAGACGATTTTGACCCAATGCGCAAAATCTGCACGTTCTGTAAAAGGGTCTTATTTCTCGGCGCAATACCAGCGGATCGCAGCAAGGCGAGGCAAGAACCGTGCTACACTTGCAGTCGCTCATTCCATGTTAATCGCCATATACCACATGCTTAGAAACAACGTGCCATTTCGTGATTTGGGCTCTGACTATTACGATTCTTTTAATAGGGACAGAAAATACATGGTTACCTGAAACGCCTGAAAGCACTGGCTGGGAACCTGATGCCCTGCCCGGTTCCGCCTGAACCAACAACTTATACTGTCCTTTAGTCTGCCCTCTGGGCGGGCTGGGTCGTTGCGCCCTTCTGGGGGAAGGTTTTCATAACAAAAAAGAAGCCCCGTCGCTGTTCTGCTTTGGGTTGAGCCATCAGGCTTTACCTACTGCGCAGTGCAGCGACGGGGCTTTAATCCGCTTCGACCTCGCCCATATCATAGAGGTCGAATGTGTCATCAGGCTTGACTACCAGCTTGTGCTGCCGGTACTTCTCGATGTCAAAGGCGTTCCGCTTGTTATAGTCGGAGAGCTGCCGGTACTTTGGATGCTTCGTAATGTTGTATTTGTTACTGAGAAAAGGTCTCACGCCTCGAAGCTGCAAAATACACTTGGCTCCGTCCATGACGGCGATCTCATCCTGAGACATCAGTTCCTTGCCGGTTTTTCTGATAATTCAAGCCGTAGGAGTTGTTGTTTGAACGGGTTTCTGAGGTGTTGTAAAGGTCGATTGTCTCCTTGCCCAGCACCTCGCTGATTTCCTTGAGCGTGGATTTCTCCTTGCCGCCGAGAAAAGTGTGCAGTCGCAGTTGCCCGTGATGGTGTCCGCCGCATCCTTGTACGATGGTCTTGAGCTGAGACTGGACTGA
>ENA-OQHA01000268-OQHA01000268.1-human-gut-metagenome-genome-assembly--contig:-NODE-268-length-27535-cov-7.028860_pt1 | contig 27535 bp, 35 predicted proteins | sample MGYA00242558_ERZ504707 | MGnify/ENA primary metagenome ERZ504707 (study PRJEB26092, sample SAMD00036197) | human gut metagenome | host: Homo sapiens | study: EMG produced TPA metagenomics assembly of...
TTGACTGAATGGAGCTTAGTTTATCATAATACTCTTTCATATCAAAGATTTTATGACCTACACTCCATTCATTATGATCATCTTGAAGGACTGCACCAATTAATCTAATAATAGATTCCGTATTAGGGAAAATCTGAATGACCTTTTCTCGTCTTCTGATCTCTCTGTTTTCACGCTCTATTATGTTGCTGGTTCTTAATGCAATACGATATTTTGAAGGTAATGCCATGATTGTAATGCTATCTTCAAACCCTTCATCAAGGATAACCATTGCTTCATTTGCAACATCCTGATATTCATCGTATATTGATTCTTTTAGGCGACGGGCTTCTTCAATAGTAGTTGCATTGAACATATCTCGCAATTCAGAAGCTAAACCAGTGCTGTATTTTTTGGGACACTTATCTATGATATTTCTAGTAAAATGAGCCTGACAACGCTGCCATGAAGAACCAGAGAAGCATTCCTTTATTGCTTCAACAAGCCCTGCGTGTGCATCTGATATCACAATATCCACGCCACGTAAGCCACGACTTTTAAGACTTTCAAAGAAGTCCTTCCAGGTGTTTACTTTCTCAGAATCGTATACTTCAAAACCGAGTACTTCCTTGTGACCTGTATTGTTTATCCCAATAGCGACAAACAATGCTTTGGACTTGACACGATGATCTTCGCGAACTTTTAAATATATCGCATCAACAATAATAAATGGATAATGTTCCGGTAATAAACGTTCTTTGAAATGTTTAATTGGAACATCAAGTTCCTTACAAATTTCAGAAACAGTAGATTTAGAGAAAGACTCTCCACAGAGTTCTTCAGTTACTTTTTTGACATTTCTGGTTGATATACCCTGCACAACCATTTCCATCATGGTTGTAATTAAAGCTTGCTCATTACGCTGGTAATTCTCGAATAAGGAAGTCTTAAATGGGACATTACGATGTCTAGGAACTTGTAATTCAATCTTTCCGATGCGAGTAGTTAATGACCTTGTCCGGGTTCCGTTTCTGTAATCAGAACGTTCTTGTGAACGTTCATAGTTATTAGCACCAAGTTGTTCGGTAGATTCAGCTTGAAGAACCTGATTAAGTAAAGCTTCCATAAGCTTGCCAAATGCTTCATCTTTAGTTTCTGAAAAAAGTCCTACAAAAAAATCACTATCTAATGTAAAATGTAATTGAGCCATGAGTTTCATCCTTTCAATTATGTTTTTGTGTGGTAACTTAATTATAACTGAAAGATGAGCTCTCGGCTCTTTTTATATAGATTTGTAATTTACACCATTATATAGACATTATCGATTGGCAATGGGAAAAGATATTTCTTTCACTTATGTTTTACTAAATTTAATCTTTACCCCAAATTTACATCCACCCCATTTCGACTTTACAACTTTAAGCTATAGTAATTTCAGCAGCTGTGAAATACACTAACTTATTTTTGTGGAGGAAAATATGAGAAAGAACAAGAACATACTGAAGAAGGGCATGATCCTTGCAGCAGTTTCAACAATGGTAGTTACCATGGCACCGGCAATTCCGGCTTATGCTTATGGTGAAGCGGATTCAAAAACAGGTCAAGCGAAATTTAATGCAGCAACAACAGAATCAACGGATTATCAGAGCTGGTTAACCGGTACATGGCAGGGTGGTACACAGGACTTTGCCAATACCAATAAGATTGCACTTACACCGGGCTCTACAGCCAAGGATCTGGGCTTTGCATGGTATTCAAATACCAAGGGCACACCGGCTGTGATGGTATGGAAGGATGGCTCAAAGGCAGGTGCGCAGATTGTAAAGGTACTGCAACAGATATAAGCGCAGAAAACTGGCAGGGGGAAGTCTATGCTGCTTCAAATAAAGTAAGCATCAATGGTTTTTTTGAACCGGATACAAAGTATGTTTATCAGTATACAGACAATTATTCTGACAACGGTGATACCGTATGGTCAGCTGAGTATACATACACCACACACGCTACAGATACATTTTCTGTAATCCTGACAGGAGATCCTCAGATTGGAGCATCAGGCAGTAAAAGTGATAAAGATGCAAACGATATGAGCATTGCCCAGGATGCTTACAACTGGAACAAGACAATGCAGAAGGCTATGGAGATTGATCCGGATGCATCATTTCTTTTATCGGCTGGAGACCAGATAAATGAGTCAAATGCAGGATCGGAAGAGACGAAGAAGACAAGAGAGAGCGAGTATGCCGGATATCTTTATCCGTCAGTGTTCAGAAGTCTTCCTATTGCAGCTACAATCGGAAACCACGATAAGGATGGCTCTGACTATACTGCGCATTTCAACAATCCAAATTCAGAGGATAATCTGGGAAGCACCGGTGCCGGCTGTGATTTCTACTTCAATAACGGAAATGTATTGTTCATTTCTTTAAACAGTAATAATCGTAACCAGACAGAGCACAGAGAGTTTATGAAAAAGGCTATTGCAAGCAATCCGGATGCGGCATGGAGGGTAGTTGTATTCCACAGCGATATCTATGGCTCAGGACAGCCACATGCAGATACAGATGCTACTACAAACAGAATTATCTTTGCACCGCTCATGGATGAGTTTGATATTGATGTATGTCTTACAGGCCATGATCATACATATTCAAGAAGCTATCAGGTGCAGGACGGAAATGTTATCGACTATGATTTGAGCAAAGGTTCAGTTAACAATCCTGAGGGAACTCTTTATATCACAACAGGCTCAGGCTCAGGTTCAAAATACTATAATCTGTTAAATTACACACCATACTATATCGCAGAGAGAACCAATGCGTGTCTGCCTTCATTTTCTACTATAGATTTTTCAAGTGGAGCAATGACAATAAAGACATATGACTACAACGGAAATAAATATGCTGATGATTTCACAATCACAAAGACAACAGATGCGCAGAGTGCCGATGAGGTGATTGCGGCAGCAGATGCTCTGGTAAACAGCACAGATGTAGCATACACAGATGAGAGCATGGAAGCATTAAAATCAGCACTTGCCTCTCTTAAGGAGCTTAAGGCTTCCGGCACAACAGCAGATGATCCGATGGTAAGTGATATCACAACAAACTATGGAACAGCAAATGACCGTGTTAAGGGATATGGCTCTATAGCAAACGATGATGATAAAGATGGTGCAAAAAATCGTTTCAAGAAGGGAATTTCTACACTTCTTGACAAGACAATCTATACTCAGGTAGCTGAAGGCAAGGAGGAAAACCTTTCTGATTACAGTACTGATAAGGCTCCTGTTGTAAAGGGCATCGATGAGGCAAAGAAAGCAGTTGTAAGTGCAATAAATGCTTTACAGGTTAAACAGACTGCTCCAAATGGGAACCAGAATGGAAATGCTGACCAGAGCGGAAACGGAGCACAGGACAGCACAAACCAGAACGGAAACGGGGCACAGGGTGGCGCAGGCCAGCAGATTGCGGGAAACAATGCAGGCGGATCAGGAAGCCAGAATGTCAGCACAGCAAATACAGGTGCAAGCAAGTCTGATTCTGATGGCGTAAAAACTTCAAAGAGTGCTAAGGTAAAGACAGGAGATGTTAACCATGGCGGCATGTATGCAGCACTTGGAGTATTAGGCGCAGCAATCCTCGCAACAGTGCTTGGAATGAGAAAGAAGGGTAAGTTTTGGCAAAAATAATTGACACATTAGGCAAATACCTTATTGTGGCTCTTATTACACTGGCAATGTTTATATTCTTTCGAAGCGTTGAAAGAAAACCGCTTCTTGCAGATGACAATACATCGTTTGTGAGAGCGGTGGTTACGCAAAACGACAATGAAGACCTTCAGGCTGAAGCCTCACTGGATAGCGGTGACAGCCAGAAGGTTGTTTTGCTTATCAAGTCAGGAAGCCACAAGGGTGAGACAGTTGATGCATACAGCTTAAACGGATATTTATACGGTGCCAATTGTAAGGTAGGCACAAGGGTTATTGCGAGTCTGTCGGAGTACGATGCAGTCTGTCAGCAAATGTTTATAACTACGACAGGGAAAATGAGATATGGGTGCTTTTAGCGGCGTTTTTTGGACTTATGTGGCTGGTTGGAGGAAAGAAGGGCTTTAATTCAATTCTTGCGCTTATATTTACCTTTGCTACGGTAATATTTTTGTATATTCCGCTCATGTATATCGGGGTTTCTCCGTTTATTGCGGCAACAGCTTCGGTCGTAATTATCACGGTTGTCACGTTCACACTAATAGCAGACTGGCAGATGAAATCTATAGGTGCTATGCTGGGAACAGTTTTTGGAGTTGTAGTTTCCGGAATAATCGCATTGCTTTTCGGACACTTCGGACATGTGACAGGCTACAATGTGGATGATATTGAAAATCTGATTTATGTTGGCCAAAATTCAAAGCTTGATATCGGTGGCATGTTGTTTTCCGGTATACTCATTGCATCGCTTGGAGCAGTGATGGATGTGGCAATGTCTGTAGCCACATCGCTTCATGAGATAAAAGAAAAAAGCTCTGATATATCTGCAAAGGAGATATTTAAGTCGGGCATAAATATAGGTCGCGATATGATTGGAACTATGTCAAATACGCTTATTCTTGCTTATGTGGGCGGAAGTCTCGGACTTGTGATGGTTATATATGCATACTCGTATCAGATGCACCAGATACTTAATATGTATTCTATGGCAATCGAGATAATGCGAGGCATATCAGGCACAATGGGAATTATCCTGACTGTGCCGATTACATCGCTTATTATGTCTTTTCTTTTGACAAGGAAAAACAAGGAGTGAGCAGCTGAAAATGCTAAACAATCACAAGCCCGTTACAACAAGGTATATCACACCAAGCACCCAGCTTGAAAATATGCCGTACAGTATCACAGGACCTGCAATCCTGAATATCTGACAGCCTATGCCAAATACCTGCCCCTCCACCTGAAATTCACATGCGGATGAGCATACTCCGTTTGCAAAGCCTGTTATAGGAACGAGAGCGCCTGCGCCTCCCCAGTTTGCGAGTGGTGCATACAGGTTTAGCGCTGTCAGTATGCAGCTTATGAGAATCAAAATCATGCTGCACCAGGCAGAGGCTTCATCGCTGCTGAATCCAAAGTATTGCGTGCAGGTATTTACTATGAGCTGTCCGATAGTGCATATGATTCCGCCGAGTATAAATGCCTTTAGCATGTTTGCAGAAAGGCAGTGAGTAGGTGTGACGCGCTTTACATATTTGTTATATTCATCATTTCGTTTTTCTTTTTGGTCAGTAGTCATGTTTTCAGACCTCCTTTTTTATAGGATGACCGTATTTTTTAAATGTATTCATATATGTGATTTTAGTTATTTGATTTGGGTATAGTTACTTATTAGAATTAAATATGAAGGATATATCAAATAATCCTTGCTACTTTCTGCTTTAAATAGTAGAATTGTAGCAAGGATTATTTTTGCGCGGTAGCGCATCAAAGTAATAAATTACAGCAAAGCATATAATTGCGATAAATAATGCAAGTATTTTGCAATAAAGAAAAGGAGACACATATATGTATACACTTGACGACATCAAGAAAGAAGATCAGGAGATTGCAAGCGCCATCACAGACGAATTTGAGCGCCAGAACAGCCACATCGAGCTTATTGCTTCTGAGAACTGGGTAAGCCCTGCTGTTATGTCAGCTATGGGAAGCATTCTCACCAATAAGTACGCTGAGGGATATCCGGGAAGAAGATACTATGGAGCTGCGAGTGCGTGGACGAGGTAGAGGAGCTTGCCAGAGAAAGAGCCAAGGAGCTTTTTGGCGCAGAGTATGTAAATGTACAGCCGCACTCAGGTGCTCAGGCCAACATGGCAGTACAGTTCGCCATCTTAAAGCCGGGCGATACCATCATGGGAATGAATCTTGACCACGGCGGACACCTCACACATGGTTCACCGGTCAACTTCTCAGGCTCATATTTCCATGTAGTGCCTTATGGAGTAAATGACGAGGGCTTCATCGATTACGACAAGGTAGAGGAGATCGCCATTGAGTGCAAGCCAAAGATGATTATCGCAGGTGCATCTGCATATGCGAGAACTATAGATTTCAAGCGTTTCAGAGAGATTGCAGACAAGGTAGACGCAGTGCTCATGGTTGATATGGCTCATATCGCAGGACTTGTAGCCGCAGGACTTCATCCAAGTCCAATCCCATATGCACATGTCACTACAACCACTACACACAAGACTCTCCGCGGACCTCGTGGAGGAATGATTCTCTGCAGTCAGGAGATGCAGGATAAGTACAATTTCAACAAGGCTATTTTTCCGGGAATCCAGGGTGGACCTCTCATGCACGTTATTGCTGCAAAGGCAGTCTGCTTCAAGGAGGCATTACAGCCTGAGTTCAAGGAGTATCAGAAGCAGATTGTAAAGAATGCACAGGCACTTTGCAAGGGTCTTCAGAGCCGTGGCATCAAGATTGTATCAGACGGCACAGACAACCACCTCATGCTCGTAGATTTAACTCCGTTTGGTCTTACAGGAAAGTCTATCGAGAAGCTTCTCGATGCGGCTCATATCACAGCCAACAAGAATACTATTCCTAACGACCCACAAAAGCCATTTGTCACAAGCGGTATCCGTCTCGGAACACCTGCTGCTACATCAAGAGGCTTAAAGGAGGATGATTTCGACAAGGTTGCAGAGGCAATCGCTATGATCATCAAAGAGGGCGAGAGCGCAGTTGAGCCTGCAAAGGCTATCATCAAGACACTTACTGACAAGTATCCTCTTGCATTTTAAGGGTTTTCAGAGTAAAATGTTATAAGTTATAAAAACATAATACTTTGGAGGAATTATGATAGACTTAAAGTTTTTAAGAGAGAATCCGGATCTCGTAAAAGAAAATATTAAAAAGAAATTCCAGGACCACAAGCTTCCGCTTGTCGATGAAGTAATCGAGTATGACAAGAAGGCCAGAGAAGCACAGCAGGAGCAGATGATCTTCGTGCAAAGAAGAATCAGGTTTCTAAGCAGATTGGTGCTCTTATGGCACAGGGCAAGAAGGAAGAGGCTGAGGCTGTAAAGGCTGAGGTAGCACAGATTTCAAAGCGCCTCACAGAGCTTGAGCCACTCGAGAAAGAGTATCAGGACAAGGTGCTTGAGGATATGATGAAGATTCCAAACATCATCGATCCATCAGTCCAATCGGAAAGGATGATACCTTCAACGTGGAGAACGAGAAGTTTGGTGAGCCTGTTGTTCCTGATTTCGAGATTCCTTATCATACAGATATCATGGAGAGATTTGACGGAATAGACCTCGATGCAGCAGGAAAGGTTGCAGGAAACGGTTTCTATTATCTGATGGGAGATATCGCACGTCTTCACTCAGCCATGACAGCATATGCGCGTGACTTCATGATTGGAAAGGGCTTTACATACTGTATCCCGCCATTCATGATTCGTTCAAATGTCGTAACAGGCGTTATGAGCTTTGAGGAGATGGATGCCATGATGTACAAGATTGAGGGAGAGGATCTCTACCTTATCGGCACATCTGAGCATTCAATGATCGGTAAGTTCATCGATACAATAAACGATGAGTCAAAGCTTCCATACACACTCACAAGCTATTCACCTTGCTTCCGTAAGGAAAAGGGTGCACACGGCATTGAGGAGAGAGGTGTTTACCGTATCCATCAGTTTGAGAAGCAGGAGATGATTGTTGTCTGCAAGCCACAGGATTCAAAGGAATGGTATGAGAAGATGTGGAAGTACACAGTAGAGCTTTTCAGAAGTCTTGATGTGCCTGTCCGTACTCTTGAGTGCTGTTCAGGAGACCTCGCAGATCTCAAGGTTAAATCATGCGACGTAGAGGCATGGTCACCAAGACAGAAGAAGTACTTCGAGGTTGGAAGCTGCTCTAACTTAGGCGATGCACAGGCAAGACGTCTTAAGATTCGTGTAAAGGGCGAGGATGGCAAGAAATACTTTGCACATACTCTTAACAACACAGTTGTTGCTCCGCCACGTATGCTTATCGCATTCCTTGAGAACAACCTGAATGCAGATGGCTCTGTAAATATCCCTAAGGCACTTCAGCCATACATGGGTGGTACAGAGAAGCTTATTCCGAAGCACTAGTTTTTGAAATAAATTAGTTCATGTAAATAATTAATACATGTAAATATAACAGCCGTAGCTGCGATTGAAAAAGAAAATCGTGGTTACGGCTGTTTTGTAGTTAATGACCTTATCAATATTTATGTCAGAGATGATAAGCAAATACAGAAGGCTTTTGACAAAAAACGGTCATGCAAAATTTTTTGATAAACGGCATTGACACCAAATGTGATACCACGTATAATATAGATAGGAGGTATTCAGAATGTCAAAATGGGATAAACTATTAACGAGAATATGTGCTTTGTCAAAAGACCTCCGGTTTGATGAATTGCGTAAGGTATTGGAAAGCTATGGATATGTAATGAATGCCCCAAAGGGCGGAAGCAGTCATTACACGTTCAGAAAAGCCGGATGTCAACCGATTACGATACCGAAGCATGAACCTATCAAAAAAGTGTATGTAGAGATGGTAAAGCAGATTGTGGAAAGTGAGGCGGTGAATGATGAAAACGCTGAATGATTATTTTACAATGAATTATCGTATGGAAATTGTAGAGGATAAGGATGAGGGTGGTTTTGTGGTTTCATTTCCGGAGCTCCCGGGATGTATTACCTGCGGAGAAACAGTAGAATCCGCTGTCGCAAACGCTTTAGATGCCAAGAAAGCATGGTTAGAAGCTGCTATGGAAGATGGTATTGAAATCCATGAACCGGACAGCTTAGAGGATTATTCTGGACAGTTTAAACTTAGAATTCCACGAAGTCTTCATCGTTCCCTTGCAGAACATTCTAAGAAGGAAGGTATCAGCATGAATCAGTATTGTGTATATCTTCTTTCCAGAAACGATGCAGTTTATTCAAAATTATAGACTAAATGAAATAGGGGGTGTTCTGTTATGTTTTTTCTTATAGCGAAGGATAATGAATGGGCTGGATTGCTTAGTAGTCTGGATATGTTTTCTGATGATTTTAGGGAAGAAGGACGGATACAGCCTGAAGTACAGGTAAGGGAAGATTTTTAATGAATTTACAGAGAAGAAAATCCCTTACCAAATACTTCACTGGTGCTCATCACAGACATAAAAGCATGCAGCTTATTCTGATGTATGAAGCTTCTAAGCTCTATGGCCTGCTTCTTTGTGAGAGTGCTGAAAACGATATAGTTTCTCTCACCGGTGTAAGCACCTCGTGCCTCCACATATGTGGCACTTTTCTCCAGCGTGTTAGTAATATAATCGCATATCACATCCTTGTCATCGCAGATAAGCATTATGGATTTTCTGAGCATGATATTTTCGATGATTGCATCAATCATAAATGATTTCACAACAAGTCCGACAAATGAATACAGAGCAGTCTTTATGTCAAATACAAAGCAGGCGATGATAATCATGACGAGGTCGGTGAGAAATAAAGCCATGCCGATATTTTCTACATGTGCATATTTTTTTACAATCATGGCGATGACATCGGTTCCGCCACTTGAAGCACCCACATAGAAAAGCAGTGCAGATGCGATTGCAGGAAGAGCGATGGCAAAAATCAGCTCAAGCATTGGCTCGTTTGAGAGAGGATGAGTGAGCGGGTCAAGCTTTTCAAGTACCAGGAGCTCAACAGACAAAAGTATTGTGGCATAGGTGGTCTTAATAGCAAAGTCTTTGCCAAGGAAGAAAAAGCCCACTACAAGCAGAAGCATGTTCACAATAGTAGAAAACATACTCGCTGAGAGCGGTGTTATCTTTGCAAAAACAACTGCGGCACCGGTTACGCCACCGAAGGTGAAGTTGTTTGGGAACTTGAAATAGTATACACCGATTGCCATGATGGTGATACTGAGTGTCATTATCAGAAAATTTTTTATCTGTTTAAGCATTTGTTGTTCTCCTTTATGATTTGACAGCTTGTCAGGTATTTATTGCAGTGCTGTGTATCATAGCTTTCTTTTGTATTATTAATTGTATTATTAATCGTTCAAATCTAAATATTTATTTGCATGGATAGTGTAGGACGATGAATGTCTGATGTCAATATAATCCGTGAAATAAATTATAAGTATTATTTCTATAAAAGGTATATTATATTAGTAAAACTAATAAGAATAATTACAATATATAATTGGAAAATTTAGCACTATGAAGGTATACTATAGGTATTGAACGAATTGCAGATTATTAGGAGGAACAATAATGGATTACAAGAATTCAGGTGTTGATATCGAGGCAGGTTACAAGTCAGTAGAGCTTATGAAAAAGCATGTAAAGGAGACTATGAGACCGGAGGTGTTAGGTGGTCTCGGAGGCTTCTCAGGAGCGTTCTCACTTGCTTCCATCAAGGATATGGAGGATCCGGTGCTTTTATCGGGAACAGATGGCTGCGGAACTAAGGTAAAGCTTGCTTTCATCATGGACAAGCATGATACAATCGGAATCGATGCAGTTGCCATGTGCGTAAATGATGTGGCATGTGCAGGCGGTGAGCCATTATTTTTCCTTGATTATATAGCATGTGGAAAGAACTATCCGGAGAAGATTGCTACAATCGTAAGCGGTGTGGCAGAGGGCTGTAAGCAGTCAGGCTGTGCACTCGTTGGTGGTGAGACAGCAGAGCATCCGGGTCTTATGCCTGAGGACGAGTATGACCTTGCAGGCTTTGCAGTTGGTGTGGTTGACAGAAAGGACATCATCACAGGCGAGGGATTAAAGGATGGTGATGTACTTATCGGAATGGCATCAACAGGCGTACACTCAAATGGATTTTCACTTGTCAGAAAGATTTTCAAGATGGACAAGGAGACATTAAATACATATCATGAGGAGCTTGGCACTACACTTGGAGAGGCACTTCTTGCCCCTACAAGAATCTATGTAAAGGCTCTTAAGGCTGTAAAGGATGCAGGCGTCACAGTAAAGGCCTGCAGTCATATCACAGGCGGCGGCTTCTATGAGAATATTCCACGTATGCTCATCGATGGCAAACGTGCCGTAGTTGAGAAAAACAGCTATCCTGTTCCAACAATCTTTAAAATGATGGCTAGAGAGGGAAATGTCGAGGAGCAGATGATGTACAATACCTACAACATGGGACTTGGAATGATTGTCGCAGTTGACCCTGCAGACGTGGACAAGACTATGGAGGCTATGAAGTCTGCCGGAGATACACCATACGTAGTCGGAAAGATTATTGACGGCGAGAAGGGTGTAGATCTCGTATAATAACATTCAATATATTGTTAATAATTGTATACATCGTTGCGAGGAAAAAGAATGAAAATTGCAGTATGTGTATCGGGTGGCGGCACCAATCTTCAGGCCATCATAGATGCAATAGATAACGGAACAATTACAAACACACAGATAGAGGTTGTTATCAGCAACAACGCAGATGCATATGCGCTTGAGAGAGCTAAAAAGGCAGGAATAAAGGCAGTATGCATCTCGCCAAAGAGCTATGAAAGCAGAGCTGCCTTCAATGAAGATTTCTTAAAGCAGCTTAACTCATATCATGTGGATTTAGTCGTACTGGCAGGCTTTCTGGTAGTGATTCCACCTGAGATGATAAAGCAGTACAGAAACAGAATCATAAATATCCATCCATCGCTCATACCATCTTTCTGCGGCACAGGCTACTATGGTCTTAAGGTGCATGAGGGAGTGCTTGCACGCGGTGTGAAGGTGACAGGTGCAACCTGCCACTTTGTGGATGAAGGCACAGACACAGGCCCTATTATTTTACAGAAGGCAGTCGAGGTAAAGCAGGGCGACACACCTGAGGTGCTCCAGCGCAGGGTTATGGAGCAGGCTGAGTGGAAATCATGCCACACGCTATCGACCTGATAGCAAATGGCAGGGTGTCAGTAGAAGACGGACATGTTATTATAGATGAGAAGTAATGACAGTGCTGTAAGTAATTAGTATGTAAACACAGGTAGATTATGATTACCGGACAATGAAAAGCTTATGTATAGCTTAGGTATAGGAGGCAAAAATGAAGGTATTAGTAGTAGGAAGCGGCGGAAGAGAACATGCAATATGCAGGGCTGTTGCAAAGAGCTCACGCGTTGACAAGATATACTGTGCACCGGGCAATGCAGGTATCGCTGCACTTGCAGAGTGTGTGCCAATCGGTGCGATGGAGTTTGATAAGCTCGTATCATTTGCAAAGGATAATGCCATTGATTTTACAATCATCGGATGGATGATCCGCTTGTAGGTGGTATCGTTGACGAGTTCGAAAAGGCAGGGCTCAAGTGTTTCGGACCAAAGAAGAATGCAGCTATTCTTGAGGGCTCAAAGGCATTTTCAAAGGATCTCATGAAAAAGTATAATATCCCTACTGCGGCATATGAGAATTTTACTGATGCCAAAGAGGCACTTAAATATTTAGAGACAGCAAAGTTCCCTATCGTGTTAAAGGCAGACGGACTTGCTCTCGGAAAGGGTGTGCTTATCTGCAATACTCTTGAGGAGGCAAAAGAGGGTGTCAGAACCATCATGGAGGATAAGAAGTTCGGAACAGCCGGAAACACCATGGTAGTTGAGGAGTTCATGACAGGCCGTGAGGTTTCGGTGCTTTCATTTGTAGACGGAAAGACTATCAAGATTATGTCATCTGCGCAGGACCACAAGCGTGCAGGCGATGGAGATACAGGTCTTAATACAGGCGGCATGGGCAATTTCTCACCTAGTCCGTTCTATACCAATGAGGTCGATGATTTCTGCAAGAAGTATATTTATCAGGCAACTGTAGATGCTATGGCTAAAGAGGGCAGACCTTTTACAGGAGTTATCTTCTTCGGACTCATGCTCACAGAGGATGGACCAAAGGTGCTTGAGTACAATGCAAGATTCGGAGATCCTGAGGCACAGGTTGTGCTTCCTCGTATGAAGAATGATATCATTGATGTGATGGAGGCCTGTGTAGACGGAACTCTTGACACAATAGATCTTCAGTTTGAGGACAATGCATGCGTATGCGTGGTTCTGGCATCAGACGGATATCCTGTCAAGTATGAGAAGGGCTTTAAGATAACTGGCTTTGAGAAGTTTGACGGCAAAGAGGATTATTACTGCTATCATGCCGGCACCAAATTTGATGATGAAGGAAATATCGTCACAAACGGAGGACGTGTGCTTGGTATTACTGCAACAGGCGCCACACTCAAGGAGGCCAGAGCCAAGGCTTACGAGGCAACAGAGTGGGTACAGTTTGATAATAAATACATGAGACATGATATCGGAAAGGCAATAGATGAGGCATAAGGGTATTATTTTTGATATGGATGGCACTCTCTGGGATTCAGCAGAGAATGTGGCAAAATCATGGAATAAGGCCATAGCAGATTATGGCTATGAGAGGGCACCTATCACAAAAGAAGATATGTATTCAGTAATGGGAAAGACAATGGATGTACTGGCATCCATTATCTTTCCTAATTGTACTTGCAGAGATGAGTTAATTAATGTATGCTATAGAGAAGAAAACGATTACCTGACCGTTCATGGGGGAGAGCTTTATCCTGATGTTGAAAAGACACTTGATGAGCTGTCAGAAAGATATGACCTTTATATAGTCAGCAATTGCCAGCGTGGTTATATAGAGTCTTTTTTTGCGTACCACGGACTTGGCAGGTATTTTAAGGATACTGAGTGCTACGGCAACAATGAGCTTGAGAAGTCAGAAAACATAAAGCTTATTGTAGAGCGCAATAATATAGATGAGGCAGTGTATGTAGGTGACATACAGGGAGACTACGATTCCAGCAAAAAGGCAGGAGTTAAGTTCATCCATGCAGCATACGGGTTCGGCACAATAGATGACGATGTGCCTGCTATTCGCAAATTCTCTGAGCTGCCGCGGGTGGCTGACAGAGTATTTGAGGAAATTGAAAAGCACTGATAAGAATTTAGTTTGAAGCCGTTTACACTTGATGTTTTCACGAGTGAGTTCGTGGAAAAACAAGGAATCAATTGTGATTCAAAATTTTATATACAATGCAGCTATTAAAAGGCGCCTGTAGCAGGAAAGCGGATAACAGCTGCAAAAAAAGATAAAAGGAAAGGAAGAAAAATGTTAGAAAAAATCTTCAAACTCAAACAAAACAACACAACGGTCAAGACAGAGATTCTTGCCGGTCTGACAACATTCATGACCATGGCATACATCATTGCTCTTAACCCAAACCTCCTCACCGGATTTGGTGCTGAGGGAACAAAAGCACTATGGAACGGAGTGTTCCTGGCAACATGTATTGCTTCGGCAGTCGGTATGTTTGTCATGGCATTTCTTGCCAACAAGCCATTTGCACTGGCTCCGGGTATGGGACTTAACAGCTTCTTTGCTGTAGTAGTTGCCAATATCGTAAGCATCACAGGCCTGTCATATGTTGATTCATTCCAGGCTGCACTGTGTATCATCCTTATTGAGGGTATTTTATTCTTTATACTTTCAATATTCAATATCCGTGACAAGATAGTAGATGCCATTCCTTATGGTGTCCGCATGGGTATTTCACCGGCTATCGGTCTTATGCTTTTAAATATCGGCTTTGGCTCAAATGCCGGTGTTTACTCAAAGGATGGCGGACCATTTTTTGTGATGAAGGATTTCTTCGGTGCACTCACACCGGGACTTGCCAAAACAAATATGACAGATGGATATTCTTCAATGGTGCTCACTGTTGTGACTATGTTCATCGGACTTTTTGTTATCATTATTTTAGCTCATAAGGGCGTCAACGGAGCAGTACTTTTTGGTATGCTTGCAGCTGCGTAGTTACTGGGCAGGAGAGGCTATATTCTTTGGAACAAATCCTTTTGCATCACTTGCAACAGCTTCATTTGTGCCACAGTTTAAGGATATGGCAGATACAACACTGTTCAAGTTCGATTTCAAGGATTTCATCAGTATTGGATGGTTTACAGCAATTTCACTCATCATCACATTCTGTATCATAGATATGTTTGATACCATCGGAACACTTGTTGGTACTGCATCACGAGCAGGAATGGTTGATAAAGAGGGAAATATGCCAAACATGAAGGAGGCTTTGGTTTCCGATTCAGTTGCCACAGTGGTTGGTGCCGTAACAGGTACATCTACAGTAACAACTTTTGTTGAGTCTGCATCAGGTGTAGAGGCCGGTGGACGAACAGGTCTTACAGCTTTCACAACAGGTATCCTGTTCCTTGCATGCATCTTTATAGCACCGCTTGCAGCAATCATTCCTGCCGCAGCAACATCATCAGCACTTATCTATGTTGGTATCCTGATGCTTGGCGGTCTTAAGAAGGTGGATTTCGAGGATCTCTCACAGGTTGCTCCGGTAGCACTCATGCTTATTGCAATGCCTATTTCCGGATCTATCGGACATGGTATAGGTCTTGGACTTATCACATATACTGTACTCAAGGTCTTTACAGGAAAAGCAAAGGAGGTTTCTATCCTTACTTATGCTATTTCGCTTCTTTTCCTTGTGAAGTTCTTCCTTGTAGTGTAGTGTTTTAAAGCTTAGTGACATATAACGCCTTGCCCCGCCATCCTTGGCGGGGCATTGTTGTGTGCGGATATAATTATAACAGCCACTAAGTGACTGCGTAAGGCTTACAGATACATTAAACTGTGCTGTAGTGGCATTTTCTTATGTGGTGACAAGAATTCATATATACAAACATATGTTCTTGACAATTGAGCGTAATCAATGTAGAATTGCAGTATGGACAAGCATAATGAAGAGCACATTTATGTGGCAATAGATTTAAAATCATTTTACGCATCAGTAGAGTGCAGAGAGAGGGGAAAGGATGCTCTGACCACTAATCTGGTCGTGGCAGATCCAACCCGCACGGAGAAGACTATCTGTCTTGCAGTATCGCCGGCTCTTAAGGCATATGGCATACCGGGCAGGGCGCGCCTTTTTGAGGTGGTACAGCGTGTGAAGGAGGTAAACAAGCTGCGTCTGTCGAAGCTTATGGCGAGTGGACATGCTGCCGGGACAGTGGAGAGAAGTCGACAAATTGAGGGCGAACAATCTGATAGAAAACAATCAGCAGGTGAACAGCAAAAAAGAATTCAGACTGAGGGCAATCCGGATGAAATAAAAAAATATGTAACAGAAATTGATATAGCAGAAAATGATATAACAGAAAGCACAATGGCCGGCTTTGATTATGCATCATATAATGCGAAGCTGCTTGACGCACATCCTGAGTATGAGCTGACATACATTGTTGCCCCACCGCGTATGGCCTTGTATATGGATTACAGTACACGCATATACAATATTTATCTTAAGTATATCGCACCTGAGGATATCAGTGTTTACTCGATAGATGAGGTTTTTATGGATGTGACACACTATCTTCGCACTTATCACATGACGGCAAGGGAGCTTGCGTCTAAGATGATAGACGATGTCCTTAAGGATACCGGTATCACGGCAACCTGTGGCATTGGTACCAATCTGTATCTGTGCAAGATAGCCATGGATATTATGGCAAAGCATGCCATGCCTGATGAGCGAGGAGTGCGTATAGCAGAGCTTAATGAGAATAGCTATAGGCGAAAGCTATGGGACCACAGGCCGATTACCGATTTCTGGAGAGTGGGAGCAGGTTATGCCAAAAAGCTCGAGGCAGCCGGCATGTATACAATGGGAGATGTGGCCAGGTGCTCAACAGGTGGTTCGAATGATTTTTACAATGAGGAAAAGCTGTATAAGATGTTTGGCATCAATGCAGAGCTTCTTATAGACATGCATGGGGGTATGAGCCTGTTACAATAGCTGATATCAAGGCATACAGGCCGCAGACCAACAGCATCAGTTCAGGCAGGTGCTTCAGGAGCCGTATGATTATGAGAAGACAAAGCTTATTGTGCGTGAGATGACGGACCTTCTTGTGCTTGATCTGGTAGATAAGAGGCTGGTTACAGACCAGATAGTACTCACTATAGGGTATGATATTGCAAATCTGTCTAATAAGGCTGATAGCTGTTTGGGCAATAATTATGACCACGCAGTAAATAATAAAGGCAGAGACAGTATTGACGGTAAGAAAGGTACACACAGAGATTATACAGGTGAGATTACCATAGACCGATACGGCAGAAAGGTTCCAAAGCATGCACATGGTACAGCAAATTTAGGGCGTTATACGTCATCCACGCGCATCATCATGGATGCGGTGATGGAGCTTTATGACCGTATCATAGATCCTTCTCTTCTGACACGAAGGATTACTGTGGTGGCAAACAGGGTCTGTGATGAGAGCAAGGTGCAGGAAAGTGAGCAGTTTGAGCAGCTTGATTTATTTACAGATTATCAGGAGAGGGCTAAGGAAAAGCATAAAGAGGATGAGGCGCTTTCCAAGGAGAGAAAGCTTCAGGAGGCTATGATTTCCGTCAAGAAGAAATATGGAAAGAATGCCATGCTAAAGGGCATGAATCTTGAGGAGGGGGCCACAACTATTTCAAGGAACAATCAGATTGGCGGACACAAGGCATAGCAGCAACCGCTGTGGTTCTTAATCGGATTTTTCTTAGTGGTTTAAAATAGTTACGAAAAAGTATATAAGGAGCATGGCATGGGAAAATATGATGATATTATAGATTTACCACATCATGTGTCAAAGGTACATCCGCAGATGTCTATATGGGACCGCTCAGCACAGTTTGCACCTTTTGCGGCACTTACAGGTCATGAGGAGGCTATTGCAGAGACAGCGAGGCTGACAAACGAGTGGCATGAGCCTGATGAGGACAAAAAAAGAGAGCTTGATGAGAAAATGAATGAGCTCATGATGCTTTATAGAAAGCGTAATTTCAATTCAGACAGTTTATATGACGAAAATGTCATAAACGCCATGGCAGAGAATTATTTTGAGGTGACATATTTTGTGCCGGATGAGCACAAGGAGGGTGGCAGCTATGAGCATGTGACAGGGTATCTTAAAAAGCTTGATAGCATAGGGCACCTGATGATAGTTGTGGATGATAATGGTACAGAGACGGTAATTGATACAAGAAGAATATATGATATCGATTTGAGATGATTTTGTTAGGAATTCATTACTTGTAAATGTGGTATAGAAAGCAGGAAATTATAAAGATGGACAAGCAGATAGAAAGAGCCGGTGATGACAATAAAAATAATATTGGTGTGTTATATGGCATCGGTGTAGGTCCGGGAGATCCCGAGCTTATGACTTTAAAGGCTATTAATACAATAAAAGCATGTGATATAATTGCAATCCCTGCAGTTTCAAAAGAGGAATGCTATGCGTACAGCATAGTGCAGGCTGTTTTACCGGAGATAGAGAAAAAACATATTATGTGCACTCCGTTTCCCATGATAAAGGACAAGGAAAAGCTTACTATATCACACAATAAGATATACAGTGACATAGTAAGTGAGCTTGAAGCAGGCAAAAATGTGGCAATGCTTACAATCGGCGATCCAAGCGTGTATTCGACATATATGTATATCCATAAGCGTGTCATGCAGGCAGGTTTTACGGCAGTGATGATAAGCGGTGTGCCGTCGTTTTGTGCAGCTGCAGCGCGGCTTGGCATTTCGCTTGGTGAGATGATGGATGAGATACATATCATACCGGCTTCGTATGATGTGAGGGATACTGTGGGCTACGGTGGAACCTGTGTATACATGAAATCCGGAAAGAAGCTTGCAGAGCTTATAGAGGTGCTTCGCACAGGAGATGCTATCAGGAAAAAGAAAATGACAGTGTATGGTGTGACAAACTGTGGCATGGAGTCTGAGCGTGTGTACAGGGGGCTGGATGAGCTTACCGAAGCAAAAGGATATCTGACAATAGTTATAGTGAAATATAGCTAAAATGGGAGTTTACTTTTTGTGCACAATTGCTATAATAGTATAGTGGACCGAATATATATTTGAATATAGAAAAGAGCTGAAATATCACATGAGTATAGTGGATAAATTTGGAGAAAAAGTAGGCGAGATAGCAGAAAACGATCCTGTCAAGGCGAGGAAGCTTTTACTTGCAGGATATAGATTACAGGAAAAAAGATTAGCATTATTTCCGGACAGAAAGCTTCCGATGTCAGGGCAGTATGTGGCAAAGATTGTCATGAATAATATCATACAGGCACTTGCAAAGCCTGAAAATGCCGCCATGGTCAGTATTTTTGTACCGGGCGAGCTTTTGACGGCGGCAGGTCTCACGCCATATTCGGTTGAGGCATTATCGTGCTTTATTGCAGGAACTAAATGCGAGCAGGCCTTTCTAAGGCAGACTGAGAAGGAAGGCTTTCCGGAAACTATGTGCTCGTATCACAGGGTTTTTCTGGGCGCAGCCTTAAATGGTATAGTGCCAAAGCCAAAGTGCATGGTGTATACAAACCTGGCATGCGATGGCAATATGATGACATTTCCGTATCTAAAGGAGAGATATGAAATACCAAGCTTTTATATAGATGTTCCATACGAGAAGAATTATGACTCTGTTATGTATGTAGCAAAGCAGCTTAGAGAGCTTAAGAGTTTTTTGCAGGATGTCACCGGCAGAGAAATCACAGAGGAGTCTGTGAAAAAGGCTGTAGACAAGAGCAAAATTGCATCAAATAATTATTACAGGCAGCTTCACCTGAGAAAAGGACATGATATTGCGTCGACTCTCACAAATGAGCTGTATGCGCTTTTCATGTGTCATCTGCTTGCAGGAACTGATGAATCAGTCAGATATACACAGCTTCTGAGAGATGATGTGAGACGTGCACCGGCAGGTGATGGATTTCATGTACTTTGGATGCACACCATGCCGTTTTTGCAGGATGCAGTGAAGGATGTGTTCAATTACAGTGATACAATCCATATCAGTGCAAGCGATTTTATAGCGGATGGTTTCAGAAGCATGGAGTCGGATGATCCTTACGAGGCACTTGCCGAAAAAATGGTTTACTGCATTTATAATGGCAGCGTGAACCAGAGAATAGAGGAGGCAAAGGAGCTTGCCGACACAGTTGGAGCAGACGGTGCTGTACTTTTTGCGCACTGGGGCTGTAAGAATACAATCGGTGCATCAAGCCTTATAAAGCGCTCACTCGAGAGGGAAGGGCTTCCAACTATGGTTTTAGACGGAGACGGCTGCAACCCGGCAAATGCCAGTGACGGACAGATTTCCACAAGGCTTCAGGCATTTGTGGAGATGCTTACAGAGCAGGAACGTAATTAGAAATAATACACCGGTTATTGCGTCTGGTGTGTGGATATTTACTATAAACCAATTTCAGAAAGTGGAAAACAGATGATAAATTATGTTTGTAAATATGCTCCGGTAGAGCTGTTTAAGGGCTTTGGACAGGACTGTGCTGTGCTTGAGGAGATGCCGGAGAATTTCGATAAATCAGATAAGATAGCTCATGCGAATCTCTGCGGATTCGGCAAATCAGTCATACAGGCTGTGCTCGAAGGCAAGGTAGAGGAGCTTGTGCTCGTGAACTGCTGTGATTCAATGCGCAGAGTCTATGATATCATAGAGAATACAAAGAAATGCAAATTCCTGTATATGCTTGATCTGCCTCATGAGGATAACGAGTGTGAGAACATAAAATTTGCACAGTCAATTCTGCGTTTGAAGAAAGCATATGAGAGATATTCGCACAGGACATTTGACAGGGAACTTTTTATAAAGTCATTTGCAAAACCTGAATCTGAGCGCAAGCCATATATAGGTCTTATGGGTGTGCATGTGAGCAGTATTCTTGAGAAGACAATACGTGAAAATATGCAGATGGATGTAGAAAATATGACATGCACATCCGGCAGAAATCTCATTATTTTACAGAAAGATCTTACAAATATGGATGATGAGACTCTCTTTTTAGCATATGCAGAGAGTCTGCTCGGACAGATGCCATGTGCCAGAATGAACAATAATACAAGAAGAAACCAGCTCTTTTTAGACCCAAGCCTTAAGGGCATCATATATCACACGATAAAGTTCTGCGATTACTATGGCTTTGAGTATGCAAGCATAAAGAATAATATTAAGGTGCCTCTTTTAAAGCTTGAGACGGATTTTACAAGTCAGAGTGCCGGGCAGCTTCTGACAAGAATACAGGCATTTGCAGAGACAATAGAGGGCTCAGATGATATGGACCCTACAAAAGGCATAAGCGAGGAGGCAAGAAGAAGGATGGAATCAGGAGTCTACTATGTAGCAGGAATTGACAGCGGCTCAACAAGCACAGATGTGGTGATACTGGATCAGGATGGAAAAATTAAATCGACAATGATTATTCCGACAGGTGGCGGTGCTATGATGAGCGCCGAAAAGAGTCTGGAGAAGGCTGTCGAAAAGGCCGGTATATCAAAGGATGATATTGTAAGGATTGTTACAACAGGATATGGTCGTGCATATATCAATAGCGGTGATGACAGCATCACAGAGATTACATGCCATGCAAAGGGCGCGCATTATCTGAATCCCAACGTGCGCACAGTTATTGACATAGGTGGACAGGATATAAAGGCAATCAGCATAGATGAAAATGGTGCTGTGAAGAATTTCCTGATGAATGACAAATGTGCGGCAGGAACCGGGCGTTTTCTGGAGATGATGGCAAGGACACTCGGACTTTCACTTGAGGAGATGAGCACCATGGGACTTGAGTGGAAGGAAAACATTGTGATTTCAAGCATGTGTACAGTTTTTGCAGAGTCTGAGGTAGTATCGCTGGTGGCACAGAACAAGGCTGTTTCTGATATTATCCACGGACTAAACATGTCTGTAGCTTCAAAGGTAGGCGCACTTGCAGCAAGGCTTGGGCAGGATAATCCGGGAGAGTATATGATGACCGGCGGAGTGGCAAAGAACAAAGGCATCACAAATGCACTTGAAGAAAAGCTAGGCGCAAAGCTGTATATTTGCGATGAGGCACAGCTTTGCGGAGCGCTTGGTGCAGCACTTTTTGCATATGAGAAGTGCAGGGAGGCTTAATAGAGGAGCTATAGCAAACCACCAGTTGAACTGGTGGTTGCTGACTTTACTCCATGATTTTTCCGTCAATACTTATTGTTACAACTTGCCATGGTATGAATTTTCCACTAGCTTGAAGAGCTTTTTTGGCCGCAATCTCCAGGCCGCCACAGCAAGGAACTTCCATTCGGACAATAGTTACACTTTGAATGTTGTTATTTTGAATAATAGCAGTCAGCTTTTCACTATAATCCACCTGATCTAATTTAGGACAACCAATTAAAGTTACCTTGTTTCGAATAAAATCCTGATGAAAGGCGGCATAAGCGTAAGCAGTACAATCAGCTGCGATTAAAAGCTTTGAGCCGTTAAAATATGGTGCATTAACAGGAGCCAGTTTAATCTGTACCGGCCAGTTTTGAAGCTTTGATCCTGAATCTGCGGCTGAAGTGGCTTTTACCGGCTCAGATGTTTCAGTTCGTCTGATCTGCATGATTTTAGATCCAGGACAGCCGGAGTGAGAGGTCATTGCCCGGTTTTTGGCAGCTATTTTCTTCTGAGCTTCTTTTACGGCTTCTTCATCATATGCAGGTGCTTCTCTCTCCTCAAATGAGATGGCTCCGGTAGGGCATTCAGGGAGACAATCTCCCAGTCCGTCGCAGAAATGTTCTCTCACCAATTCTGCTTTTCCGTCAATGATATCAATGGCGCCTTCGTGGCAGGCAGATGCACAGGCACCACAGCCGTTACATTTTTCTTTATCAATCTTTATAATCTTTCTTATCATTTTTAACCTCCGTCAATAGTATTTAGCGTTTGTTTATGCTAGAATTATAGTATTATAAATACAACTAGTATGTTTGATTTCCAACAGGGAGGAACTATTTTGCAAAAATATTTATCAATCCTAAGAAACAGTCCATTTTTTAAAGGTCTAACTGATAACGAGATATTATCCATATTGCATTGTGTAAACGCAACAACGATTTCTAAAAAGCGAGATTCTTATATTTTCAGAGCAGGTGATATTACCGAAGTAATGGGGATTGTGGTGTCTGGCTGCGTCCTCATTATTCAAGAAGACATCTGGGGACATCGAAATATTTTGTCAAAATGTCACGCAGGAGATTTTTTGGTGAGCCGTATGCAGCAAGCCAGAGAGCTGTCTTAAATATCAGTGTGGTAGCAGATGAGAATTGTGAGATTATTCTCTTAAATGTCAAAAGACTTCTGATTACCTGTCCAACTGCGTGTGAGCATCATCAGAAGCTGATCCGTAATCTGGTCAGTGTCCTGGCAAATAAGATACTGATTCTGAACGATAAGATCACACATGTTGGGAAGCGAACGACGAGAGATAAACTATTATCATATCTGTCGGCAGAATCTATCAGACATTCGTCGTTATCTTTTGATATTCCTTTTGATAGGCAGCAGCTGGCAGATTATCTTTGTATTGATCGTGCAGCAATGTCTACAGAGATATCAAAGTTACAAAAAGAGGGCTTTATAAAAACAAATCGAAATCATTTTGAATTAACTGTTTCTGATGATGCGGATTCACCCATTCCAGGACGGAAACGGTCGTGTGGCAGATTGATTATGTTTAAGGAGTGCCTAAAATACAATATTATTCCGTTTATCATTGAGGACAATTTGAAGATGTTCTATTATCGTGGATTGAAGGAATGGGATAACGAAAAAGGATATCTGGATTATTTTATAATTGCATCATAACAAGTTAATTAGTCATTTATGCTTAAATGACTAAATTGAACTTGATTTTGATTAAATTAAATGATATAATTCAATTAAGTCATTTTGTTTAAAAGACGAAATTAAATTCGAAATGAGGCAATTAAAATGAAACAATTTGATTACATGGAAAAATGGAAAAAATTGCTTACACCACAAATTGTAAGTTATCTTACAACAATTCATGAGTACAAAGGTAAACAGCACTTGATTGCTGAACGTCATGCTGATGTACTGGAAAATCTTGTTGAGATAGCAAAGATTCAAAGTACAGAAAGCTCTAATAAAATTGAGGGTATTTATACTTCTGATGAACGATTAAAAAAAATTGTTTTGGATAAGACAATGCCCAAGACAAGAAATGAACGAGAAATAGCGGGATATAGGGATGTGCTCAACACAATACATGAGAATTTTCAACATATTCCGATTCGTGATACATTTATATTACAATTACATAGAGATTTATATAAATTCGAGAATGCCTCTTATGGAGGAAGATTCAAGACAGCTGATAATATTATTGAGGAAGAAGATGAAAGGGGCAATAAGTTTGTTAGGTTCAGACCATTACCTGCATGGGAGACGCCAGACGCAATCATTAATTTATGTACAGCTTATAATGAGGCAATCAACAAAGGCGAAGCAGACTCACTTTTGTTAATTCCCATGTTTATTATAGACTTCTTGTGCATCCATCCGTTTGATGACGGAAATGGAAGAATGAGCAGATTATTGACCTTATTATTGTTATATCAAAATGACTATATTGTTGGAAGATATATAAGTTTGGAAAAACTAATAGAGCGAACAAAGGATAGTTATTATGATGCTTTACAGTCAAGCTCGCAAGGCTGGATAGAAGATGAAAACAGTTACGAGCATTTTGTAAAATATATACTGGGAATTATTACGGCTGCGTACCGGGAGTTTTTTGACAGGGCACATATTGTAGAAGAAAAGAAAGTACCAAAACCAGACAGAATAGAAGAATTGATAAAGAATCATTTAGGTACAATCACTAAAGCGGAGATTGTTAAAGAAGCGTCAGGAATAAGTACAACGACAGTGCAGCGGACACTAACAGATTTAGTCAAGGCAGAGAAGATAATAAAGATTGGAAATGGCCGTTATACAAAGTATAAATGGAACTGGGATAAGGAGACTTAAAAAAGTGATAACAGGTGAATTAAAAAATAAAATAGACAGTTTGTGGGAGATTTTCTGGACGGGAGGTCTTACAAACCCGTTAGATGTAATTGAACAGATGACATATCTTATGTTCATTCATGATTTAGATGTATCAGATAATACACATGCAAAAGAAAGTGCCATGCTTGGGCTTCCGTACGAAAGTGTATTTGCAAAGGAAGTAAAAATTGGAGAGAGGACTATTGATGGAACACAGCTTAAGTGGTCTGTTTTCAGGGACTATCCTGCTGATAGAATGTATTCTGTAGTGCAGGAAATGGTATTTCCGTTTATCAAGAATCTGCATGCTGATAAAGATAGTGCTTTTTCAAAATATATGGATGATGCAATCTTCAAGCTGCCTACACCATTAATGCTTTCTAAAGTTGTGGATGCAATGGATGATTTATATACGCAGATGGCAAAACTCAATGATTCAGATGCTAGGGGAGATGTGTATGAGTATCTTCTTTCAAAACTAGCCACAGCAGGGGTAAATGGTCAGTTTAGGACACCTCGTCATATCATTAAATGATGGTAGAACTAATGAATCCTAAAGCCGATGATGTAATCTGTGATCCAAGCTGTGGTACAGCAGGATTTCTTGTGGAGGCAGGAGAATATCTGTGGGCTAATAAGAAAAATGAAATTTTTTATGACAAGCAGAAAAAAGACCATTTTATGAATCATATGTTCTATGGCTATGATATGGACAGAACGATGCTCCGTATTGGCGCTATGAATATGATGAATCATAGAGTAGAAAGTCCGTTTATAGAATACAGAGATAGTTTATCAGACCAGAATACAGATAAGGATAAATATTCACTGATTCTGGCAAATCCTCCTTTCAAGGGAAGCCTTGATGCAGATATCGTATCAGCAGATTTGTTAAAGGTGTGTAAAACAAAGAAAACAGAACTTCTTTTCTTAGCATTATTTGTTCGAATGCTCAAAGTAGGTGGTAGATGTGCTGCATCGTTCCTGACGGAGTATTATTTGGTTCTTCAAAGGCACATAAGGATATCCGAAAAGAAATTGTGGAAAATCAAAGACTCGAAGCAGTTATCTCAATGCCATCAGGAGTGTTCAAACCATATGCGGGAGTATCGACAGCTATCTTGATTTTTACAAAGACAGAGCATGGTGGAACGGATAATGTATGGTTCTATGATATGCAGGCAGATGGATTTAGTCTGGATGACAAGCGGTCTCCAATTGCTGATAATGATATTCCGGATATTATTGAAAGATTCCGCAATCGTGATGCTGAGTCAGACAGAAAACGTACAGATAAGTCATTTATGGTGCCTAAGCAGGAAATCGTTGATAATGCGTATGACCTTAGTATTAACAAGTATAAAGAAGTGGAGTATATACCTGTGGAGTATCCGCCTACATCTGAGATTATGGCTAATATTCGTGAGATTGAGATTGAGATTGGGAATGAGATGGAAGAGTTGGCAAGATTGTTAGGAGAATGAAATCATGGCGAAAGTAAGTAAACGAGGTGGATTTTCAGATAGAAATAAAATCAAACCGGAAAATACAGAGATTCAGTTAAAAGAATTTGATAAGAGAACTAGAGTACAATTGCAAAATATGATTAGCCAGTTTTATCAGGAGATATATGGGGATGAATATTATGGTGGAGAAAACATACAAGAATTTTTTTAGATATGTTATCGGAACCGTTTATTCAGAACCAGTGGATACTAGACGGACTTATTGCGATGATGATGTGTTAAAAATGATTAATAAGACCATACAAGAAGATGATTATGATGATGTTTTGACTTTAATTGAAGCTATTATTCAATATTGGGAAGACTATCGGACTGATATGCAAGGAGTTATGTATTACAACACTTGTTTTGAACAATATCCGATTAAATCCATGTATCAAGCTGCTAATGATTTTTTTAGAGATGAGTATATAGGATATCGGTTTGTGGATGATATAATTGTACCAATAAGTGATGAATATGAAGTTGCAGAAGTAAATCAAGCGTTAGAAAACCCATATAGCCCAGTATATGAGCATATATCTAAGGCAAACAAATTACTAGCAGACAGAAGCAAGCCTGATTACGAGAATTCTATCAAAGAAGTATTAGTGCAGTTGAAGCGTTATGTGAAATACTTACTGGAATAACAGGGAAAGAGGCTTCATTGGGAAAACTGTTGAAAAAATTAGAAGATAATGGTGTAGTAATTCATGCAGGACTGAAAGCGGCTTTTAATATGCTATACGGATATACATCAGATGCTAATGGAATAAGACATGCTGGCAATATTGGCGGACCATCATCAACATTTGAAGAAGCAAAATTTATGTTGGTGTCGTGTAGTGCTTTTGTGAATTATTTGATTGCAGTTAGTGCGAAATGATAGAATAGAAAGGAAGACAAATTCGTGTTTGTAGAAGGAAAGCATAGATGAGAAAGAAACTAAAAGATGTCTGTATGTTTTATAGTGGGACAGGTTTTCCAATACAGTATCAAGGACAAACAAAGGGAGAGTATCCATTTTACA
>ENA-OQHA01000271-OQHA01000271.1-human-gut-metagenome-genome-assembly--contig:-NODE-271-length-27403-cov-9.338466_pt1 | contig 27403 bp, 29 predicted proteins | sample MGYA00242558_ERZ504707 | MGnify/ENA primary metagenome ERZ504707 (study PRJEB26092, sample SAMD00036197) | human gut metagenome | host: Homo sapiens | study: EMG produced TPA metagenomics assembly of...
TTAAAGGTCTTCAATTTTCATTGAAGCGTTCTGATTGATTCTCAAAATCTTTCAAGGTTTCTCACTGTTCAGTTATCAATGTTCTTTGTTTTGCTCTCTTGCGACAGCTTGATTATTTTATCAAATCACTGTTCGTTTGTCAAGCACTTTTTTACTTTTTTGAACTCTGTTTTAAGTTCTCTGTCTCGCGACAGCTTGTTTATTCTATCAAAATGTTTTTCATTTGTCAAGAACTTTTTTAAATTATTTTATGTAGAAGATAAAGCGGAGAAGGAGGGATTTGAACCCTCGCGCCAGTTTCCCGACCTATACCCTTAGCAGGGGCACCTCTTCGGCCACTTGAGTACTTCTCCAAAGTCTTTACATAAATTATTTAAATGTTTTACGCACTTACGTGACGCATTGTTTATTCTATAAAATTTTCTTTGTTTTGTCAATAGTATTTTTATATTTTTATAAATTCTTTTATTGAAGTCTCGTACAGATTGTTTCCTTCACTGTCTATTACCACAATTACCGGGAAATCTTCTACGTATATCTTTCTTATTGCCTCTGCACCGAGATCATCATAGCAGATTACTTCTGATGATTTTATGCATTTTGAAAGGAGAGCGCCTGCTCCACCGACTGCGGCAAAATACACTGCTTTATTGCGAATGACTGCATCTATTACTTCTTTTGATCTTTTTCCTTTGCCAATCATTGCTTTTTCACCTAAATCAAGCAGTCTTGGGGCATACTTGTCCATTCTTGTTGCTGTTGTAGGTCCGGCTGAGCCAATTGGACGACCATCTCTGGCCGGTGATGGTCCCATATAGTAGATTGTCGAATCCTTTATATCTATTGGCAGTTCTTCTTTACGGTCCAGCGCCTCTATCATTCTTTTATGTGCAGCATCTCTTGCCACATACATTTCACCTGTTATGTATACATAGTCTCCTGATTTCAGGTCTTTTGTTATTTTCTGTGTGATTGGAGTTGTTATATGTTTTTCCATTTTTTTCTCCTGATTCTTTTATTTTTACTGTATTTTTATTTTTCCAGCATAATATAACCTGTAACTATTATAGCTTTTTAATTACGGTTCACATTTCACTGTAGCTGTAACAATTAAAATTGCCATTTTCTTTCTTCTACGCAGTAATTCTTTACAATTCCTTCACTACATGGCGATTTACGTGACAGCAAATATTTACCGCAACCGGCAATCCTGCAATGTGGGTTGGATATGTGTTTATGTTTACTGCGAGGGCAGTAGTGCTTCCGCCGAGTCCTCCAGGCCCTATACCCAGATTATTAATTTTTTCAAGCATCTCTTTTTCAAGCTCTGCCACATACTCTATGTCTGAATGTATGCCTGCTTCTCTTGTCAGCGCTTTTTTTGCCATTATTGCGCATTTTTCAAAGGTTCCACCGACTCCGACTCCGACAACCATAGGAGGACATGCGTTTGGCCCTGCATCTGAAACTGCTGTCAGAATCGCATTTTTTACTCCCTCTATACCATCTGCCGGCTTTAACATAAATACACGGCTCATGTTTTCGCTTCCAAAGCCCTTTGGTGCAAAGGTTATTTTGACTTTGTCGCCGGAAACTATTGAGTAATGGATGACTGCAGGTGTGTTGTCCTTTGTATTTTCCCTGATGAGCGGATCCTTTACCACTGATTTTCTCAGATAGCCGTCGGTGTAACCCTGTCTGACTCCTTCATTTATGGCATCCTCCAATACGCCTCCTGTAAAATGGACATCCTGGCCTATTTCTATGAAAAAACTGCCATTCCGGTATCCTGACATATCGGTATCATATCCTCGCCTGCTATTTTTAAGTTTTCCTGTAGCTGGTTTAATATTTTTTTACCTAAAGGTGATTCTTCATTTGCTGTTGCAGCTTTAAGTGCCTTGTCCATGTCCGGCGAAAGAAAATGATTTGCCTGTATGCACATTTCCTTTACTGCAGCTGTTATTTCTGAAACGTTTATTTCCCTGATCATTTCTTTTCCTCTCTTTTTATTCTCTGTATTTTAAATTCCGGCTCCTTTTATCCACAATTCAAGATTATTTTTTGTGTTTTTGTGGATAAACATATTTATTTTTCCGTATTATGTTTATTTATTACTTTCAAAGTCTCTGAAAACGCAAATATGATGCATAGTGCTTGCATGTAAACATTTTTTCGCAATAAGGCCCGGATAGTATCACCACATTCGCAAAAAGCAGGATCTTATGACCCTGCTTTTATGAATTTAGTTATGCTTCTGTGTTATTTTCGATAGCTTCAGCATGTGAATTATTATTCTCTGCTGAGTCTTCGTCACTATTTTCTGATTCGTCATTCTCTTCCTTAGCTTCCTCAGGTGGCATGAGAGTCTTATCCTCTACTACCTTTGCGATGCTGGCTACGCTCACTCCTTCTTTCAGGTTGATGAGCTTGACACCTGTTGTGATTCGTCCAAGCACTGTTACATCACTTACCTGGATTCTGATGATAATGCCCTCTGTTGTAATGAGCATGAGCTCATCATCGTTTTCAACTGATTTGACTCCTACGAGATTGCCTGATTTTTCTGTAATCTTGTAGCATTTTACTCCCTTACCGCCACGGTTTTGTGTGGTAAATTCGTCAATTCGTGTACGCTTTCCAAGTCCGTTTGATGATACTAAAAGCACTGCCTCACCCATTGATGCGGTCTGCATTGCGATTATTACATCATTTGGTGCAAGATTCATTCCGATAACACCCATGGTTGTACGGCCTGTTGAGCGCACATCTGTCTCCTTGAATCTGATACACTGTCCGAATTTGGTGAAGAGCAAAATATCCTCTGAATTGTCTGTGACCTTGACCTCTATGAGTTTGTCGTCCTCTCGCAGATTGATTGCTGCAAGTCCGTTCTTTCGGATATTCTCATAATCCTTTATCGGTGTTTTCTTGACTATTCCGTTTCTTGTAGCCATGAACAGATACTTGTCATCCTCGTATTCTTTGATTGGAATCATGGCTGTTATTTTCTCGTCAGGCTGAAGAGGTATGAGATTGATGATGGCTGTGCCTCTTGATGTACGGCTTGCCTCAGGTATCTCATATGCCTTGATTCTGTATACTCTTCCTGTATTTGTGAAAAACATCAGGTAGTGGTGTGATGTGGTCATGAGCATCTCGACGATATAATCATCCTCGATTGTCTCCATTCCCTTTATTCCCTTGCCACCGCGGTGCTGAGCCTTGAAATTGTCAGTGCTCATGCGCTTTATGTAGCCTACCTTTGTCATTGTTATGACTGTATTTGTCTCAGGAATGAGATCCTCCATCGACATATCATACTCGTCATAGCCTATCTCTGTTTTTCTGTCGTCGCCGTATTTATCTGCAATTGCGATGATTTCCTCCCTGATTACTCCAAGAAGCTTTTTCTCATCGGCAAGAATTGCTTTAACTGCGCAATCTGAGCCATGAGCTCCTTATACTCAGCCTCGAGCTTTTCTCTTTCCAAACCTGTCAGAGCCCTAAGACGCATATCAACAATTGCCTGTGACTGCTCATCAGTCAGGCCAAATCTCTCCATCAATCTGGTCTTTGCCTGCTGTGTAGTCTGGCTTGAGCGGATAATACTTATTACCTCGTCTATGTTGTCCTGGGCAATAATGAGACCCTCTACAATATGTGCCCTGGCCTCTGCCTTGTCGAGATCAAACTTTGTACGTCTGGTCACTACATCCTTCTGGTGGATGAGATAGTAGTTGAGCAGATCGTATAGATTTAATACCTTTGGCTCTCCGTTTACGAGTGCAAGGTTTATCACTCCAAACGTATCCTGGAGCTGTGTATGCTTGAAAAGCAGATTTAAAACTACACTCGGGTTCACATCTCGGCGAAGCTCTACCACGATTCTCATTCCCTCACGGCTTGTCTCGTCGCGGAGGTCTGTTATTCCATCTATCTTTTTGTCCTTATGAAGCTCGGCTATTTTCTCAATAAGACGAGCTTTGTTTACGTTGTATGGCAGCTCTGTCACTACAATTCTGTTTTTGCCGTTTTCCATCGGCTCGATATTGGTGACAGCACGGACTCTTATTTTGCCGCGGCCTGTTCTGTAAGCCTCTTTGATGCCACTTGTTCCGAGAATTATGCCGCCTGTAGGGAAATCCGGTCCCTTTACCACATCGATAAGCTCATCAATTGTGGTTTCTTTGTCCTCGATATCGTTGTCGATAAGGCGCACTACGGCATTGACCACTTCACGCAGATTGTGAGGTGGGATATTGGTTGCCATACCTACCGCGATTCCCGTGGTTCCGTTTACTAAAAGGTTCGGATATCTTGATGGGAGCACTGTCGGCTCTTTTTCTGTCTCATCAAAGTTTGGCTCAAAATCTACTGTATTTTTGCGATATCCTTGATTAATTCAAGAGAAATCTTTGAGAGTCTCGCCTCTGTGTATCGCATGGCGGCGGCTCCGTCTCCATCGACTGAACCAAAGTTTCCATGACCGTCCACGAGTGTGTATCTCATAGACCAGTCCTGTGCCATATTTACGAGTGCTCCATAGATTGAGATGTCTCCGTGTGGATGGTATTTACCCATTGTATCACCGACAATACGCGCACATTTTCTGTGTGGCTTGTCAGGTGTATTTCCGAGCTCGACCATAGAGTAGAGTACTCGCCTCTGAACAGGCTTTAGTCCGTCCCTGACATCAGGGAGGGCACGGCTTGCAATAACGCTCATCGCGTAATCTATGTAGGAGCTCTCCATTGTTTTTTTCAAATCGACCTGCTGTATCTGGTCAAAAATTTTGTCGTCCACTTAAATTACTCCTCCCTGCTAGATGTCAAGATTTGTTACATACTTGGCATTAGCTTCAATAAATTCTTTTCTTGGCTCTACTTTATCACCCATCAGTGTGGTAAATGTCACATCAAGCTCAGATGAATTTTCTCCGTCTATCATGACCTGTTTCAAAATTCTGTGATCAGGATCCATTGTTGTCTCCCAAAGCTGATCAGCATCCATCTCTCCAAGTCCCTTGTATCGCTGGATCTTGTTATTATTGTCACGGCCTATGTCATTTAAAATCTGCTTGAGCTCGTCATCATCGTAGGCATACCATACACCCTTGTTTTTCTCCACCTTGTAAAGTGGCGGGGTAGCCAGGTATACATGTCCCTCCTTGATCAGATCAGGCATGAATCTGTAGAGGAAGGTGAGCATGAGAGTAGCGATATGGGCACCATCTACATCGGCATCTGTCATGATGATTATCTTGTCATAACGCAGCTTTGTTATATCAAAATCCTCATGGATTCCTGTTCCGAATGCTGTAATCATGGCTCTGATTTCTGCATTGTCATATATACGGTCAAGTCTTGCCTTTTCAACATTCAGTATCTTGCCTCGCAGAGGTAAAATTGCCTGTGTAGCACGGCTTCTTGCTGTCTTTGCAGAACCGCCGGCTGAATCTCCCTCGACTATAAAAATTTCACAGTTTTTAGGATCCTTGTCTGAGCAGTCAGCAAGCTTGCCCGGCAGAGTACCTCCGTCGAGAGAGGTCTTTCTTCTGGTCAGGTCTCTTGCTTTTCTTGCGGCCTCTCTGGCTCTCTGTGCTAAAAGTGATTTCTCACAGATATTTTTGGCTACATCAGGATTCTGCTCGAGGAAATATGTGAGCTTTTCCGATACAACTGCATCTACGGCTCCTCTGGCCTCACTGTTTCCAAGCTTCTGCTTTGTCTGTCCCTCGAACTGAGGCTCCTCAATCTTGATACTGATGATTGCGGTAAGTCCCTCACGGATATCATCACCTGTCAGGGCCGGATCTGAATCCTTAAGTATCTTTTTCTCACGCGCATAGGCATTGAAGGTCTTTGTCAGGGCATTTCTAAAGCCTGCGAGATGAGTACCTCCCTCAGGTGTGATTACATTGTTTACAAAGCTGAAGGTTGAATCATTAAACGAATCATTGTGCTGTAATGCAACCTCTACATAAACACCGTTTTGTGTTCCCTCACAGTAGATTACCTCATCATATAGAGCCTCCTTGCCACGGTTAAGATACTCTACAAATTCCTTGATTCCTCCTCATAGTGGAATACATGATTGTGATGGCTGTTCTCACGCACATCCTTTAAAGTAATCTTAAGTCCTTTTGTGAGGAAGGCTGTCTCTCTGAGACGCTGCTTTAAGGTATCGTAGTCATACACTGTCTCCTCAAAAATCTCCGGATCCGGCAGAAAATGCACCTTTGTACCATGAAGCGACTCGTCACACTGTCCAACAATCTTTACAGTATCGTCGGTTTTGCCACGCTTGTAGCTTTGTCTGTAAATATTTCCGTCCTTGTAGACTCAACTGTCAGCCATGTTGAAAGAGCATTTACTACAGATGCACCAACTCCGTGCAGACCGCCTGATACCTTATAGCCTCCACCGCCGAATTTACCACCTGCGTGAAGCACTGTAAAAACAACCTCAAGTGCTGATTTTTTGCTTTATGATTGGTTCCGACCGGGATTCCTCGTCCATCATCCTGTACTGTTATGGAATTGTCCTCCTCGATTGTGACCTCGATATTTTTACAATAACCGGCTAAGGCCTCATCAACTGCATTGTCCACTATCTCATAAACCAGATGATGAAGTCCTCTCGAAGACGTACTGCCGATATACATACCCGGTCTTTTTCTGACCGCCTCAAGACCCTCAAGTATCTGAATCTGGTCAGCTCCGTATTCCTGATTGTTCTGCTGTATTTCTTTACTCATCAATAACCTCCACCTGGCCCTTCACGACATGAAAGACCTTGTCCACCTGAAATCTATTTTTTACAAATTCATCAAGTCCCGTACAAGTGATAATGGTCTGTGTATCACTTAAGCTGTTGAGCAGATAGTTCTGCCTGTTGCCATCCAGCTCTGAAAGCACATCATCCAGTAAAAGCACGGGAGTGCTGTTTATATTTTTCTTTACAAGACTAATCTCAGAAAGCTTGAGTGAGAGAGCAGATGTCCTCTGCTGACCCTGCGAGCCGTATTTTCTGATATCCACACCGTCCACTGAAAAAGCATATCGTCCCGGTGCGGTCCGACAGTTGTCTGGCACAGCTTCAAATCCCTGCTTCTTGCCTTAAGCAGCTCGTCCTCGAAAAAATATCATCAATGCTCGGCTCATATTTGAGTATAAGCTTCTCCCTGCCTCCTGAAATATTGCTGTGAATGTCCTGTATTATCTCATTTAGCTCATTAACAAACTCGCGCCGCTTTTTTATAACATGCCTGCCATACTCAAGAAGCTGCATATCCCATACCTGAAGTGTATCAATCAAATCAGGTCTGTAAGCTATATCCTTTAACAGTCTGTTTCTCTGAACTAATGTCTTATTATACTTACTCAGGTTAGACAGATATATTTTGTCAAGCTGGCAAAGCTCCAAATCTATAAATCTGCGCCTCTCGGCAGGACCGTTTTTTATAATATTGAGATCCTCAGGAGAGAAAAACACAATATTCAAAATACCAAACAGCTCACTCGCTTTTTTGATCGGCATTTTATTGATGGCCACACCCTTTGCACCGTTTTTGCGCAGATGCATGTCAATCCGGTATTCCTTGTCATTTTTTCGACAATTGTCCTGATATGTGCCTCATCCTCGCCAAACCGGATCATTTCCTTGTCCTTGCTGCCCTTATGGGACTTTGTAGTGCCGCTCAAATATGCAGCCTCAAGTATATTTGTCTTTCCCTGGGCATTATCGCCGTAGATTATGTTTGTTTCACTGTCAAAGCTGATATCCAGTTTTTCGTAATTTCTGAAATTACTCAGTTGGATTGACTTAATAATCATTATTTAACAACCTTAACTGTTTCTCCGTCATATGAGAAAACATCTCCGTCGTGAAGCTTTTTTCCTCTCTGAAGCTCAGTCTCACCGTTTACAGTCACCTGACCATCCTGAATAACAATTTTTGCCTCAACTCCCGAGCTCACAATGTCGGCCTTTTTAAGAGCCTGTCCCAGCTTGATAAACTCGTCCTGTTCTCTTATAGAAATCTGTTTCATAAAATCTCCTAGTTTGCTGCTGTATTAAAATTTACCGGAAGAATGAGGTAAATAAACTTGCCCTCATCATCCTTAATGAAGCATGGTGCTTTTGGATTGACCATGTATAAATTAACCTCCTCCTCATCGATAACACGAAGTGCATCTATGAAGAACTTAGGATTAAAGCCTATCATAATATCTTTTCCATCTTTGTCGATATCGATGTCCTCATTCATGGAACCGATAAATGAATTGATGCGAAGCTCCATATTGCCATCTGTGATATTCATGATAATAGGCTTCTTATCTCCCTCCTTGACAAGAAGAGTAGCACGGTCGATACATTCAAGAAGCTCACGCTTATTGATGCGAACCTTAGTGTCGTAGTCAGATGAAAGCATCTGGTCAATCTTGAAATACTCACCCTCGATAAGACGTGAAACAACAGTAGTATTTTCAAATTCAAAAACAATATGATTGTTAGTGATATAGATAACCACATCCTCATCCGCTGAACCCGGAATAATCTTGCTTATTTCCTGCAGAGTCTTGCCGGGAACAACAACCTTCTTGCTGTCATAGTGATTTTTCATCTCGATATATCTGATAGATATTCTGTGTCCGTCAAGAGAAACAACTCGAAGCTTATTCTCCTCAATCTCAAAAAGCTCACCTGTCATCAGTTATTGTTGTCATTGTCAGCAATTGAGAAAATTGTCTGTCTGATAACCTCTTTAAGGGTAAACTGTGAGAGGACAATAGACTCATTTCTCTCAACATATGGTATGTAAGAAAAATCATCACCTGATTTTCCGATGATATTGAACTTGGCCTTTTCACATGATATGACGGTCTTGAAGGAAGCATCTGTCTCAATTGTTACATCATTGTCAGGAAGCTTTCTCACTATTTCTGAAAAAATCTTGGCATCAAGAGCGATAATTCCTCTCTCTTCGATAGTTCCGTCTATTATTGTTTCGATTCCAAGCTCCATATCGTTAGCCATAAGCTTAATCTCGTTTGCGGATGCATCAATAAGTATGCACTCGAGAATTGCCATTGTAGTACGTGTAGGTACTGCCTTCGATACGATATTAACACCTTTCAGTAAATTTGCTTTTGAACAAATAAGTTTCATTTAGAAAAACTCCTTCCTGCGCGTATATATAAATATTTAAAAGATATTCGTAATATTCTTCTTAGGGGCTGTTAAAAAGTTTAAAACCCCTTCAAAGCCTTTAAAGACAAGCTTTAAGCGGCTTGATAACTTGCTTAAAAACCTGTTGAAGTAAAAATGATAAAAATTGATAACTTTTTATTCACTTTCCTTCAACCTGTCATTAACATGCTCATGTGGAAATAAAAGCAAGGTTATAACCAAATTATTAACATGCAAATGAGCACATATATAAATAGGTAGAAACTAATTTGGATTAATCTTTTTCTTGATAGTTTCTATGAGAGTACGTGTACTGTCATTCTCCTCGTAATCCTTGGTGACTTTCTTGATGCCGTGGATGATAGTAGAGTGGTCTCTGCCGCCCAAAAGCTGGCCGATTACATCAAGTGAATCAGAGGTCATGGTCTTGCAGAGGTACATGGCAATCTGTCTTGGACGTGCAATCTCGCTGCTTCTGGTCTTTGAAATCATCTGGTCCACAGAGATGTGGAAATGCTCTGAAACGACCTCAATGATGAGCTGTGCAGTGATTTCCCTTGGCTTGTCCGGCGTGATGATATTGGAAAGCTCCCTCTCAGCGATATCCATAGTGATGTGAGTATGCTCGAGATTGTGGAAGGCTAAAAGCTTGTTTAAGGCTCCCTCAAGCTCACGGATGTTGGAGCTGATGTTTGAAGCAATGTAGTTTAAAATATCATCATCTATATCAAAATTGTCAGTTTCAGCTTTCTTACGGAGGATAGCCATCCTCGTCTCATAGTCAGGAGTACCGATATCAGCCATCAGTCCCCACTCGAAACGGGAACGGATGCGCTCCTCGAGAGTCTCCATCTCCTTAGGCGGCTTATCAGAGGTAAGGATAATCTGCTTGCCCTGTGTCTGCAGTGTGTTGAAGGTGTGGAAAAACTCCTCCTGAGTACTTTCCTTTCCTATGATGAACTGGATATCATCAATCATGAGCACATCTACAGTCCTGTATTTGTCACGGAACTTTGTCATGGCAGAAGAATTACCGTTACGTATAGATTCGATAACCTCGTTGGTAAACTCTTCAGAAGTAACATAAAGCACCTTGGTATCAGGATTCTGGTCAATGATGAAATGACCTATTGAATGCATAAGATGAGTCTTGCCAAGTCCCGGACCACCATATATATATAGCGGATTGTATGCTTCACCCGGGCTTTCTGCCACTGCAAGAGAAGCAGAATGGGCAAACCTGTTATTATTACCTACGACAAAGGTGTCAAATGTATAGTTAGGGTTTAAGTTTGAGTGATCCCCCTTTACAGGAGTCTGTGGCTCAAGCTGAGGGGTATCGTTGTTTTTAAACTTAAGGCTCTGAGCCTGATCCGGTAAAATAAATTGGATATCATACTCGATACCTGTCACCTCACCTATAGCTACCTTAAGAGGAAGATAATATTTTTTGTTGATATAGCTGAGCCCCATCTGCTCAGACGGAACGAGAATATACAGTGTATTGCCGTCTATGGCGAACACCTCAAGCGGTTTTATCCACGTATTAAAGGAAACGTCTGTCAGACCATGCTCTTCCTTGACCATCTGTAGTATTTCATTCCACTTTTCCATTACTTTATCCATCAAAGTTCTCCATTATTTAACATATAAAGAGTATATTAGGGGAATGTTCTCCACAATCCCATACATACTATATAGTACACTATTTTTGGCATTTAGGCAATGTAAAAAGATTTACAAAAATGCTTTATTAACATTTTTCAACCACAATTATACAAAGTTACCAACATGTTATTCACATATTGTGGATAACTTTTTGATATCTTGATAACTTTCCACAATATGTTGGTCACAATAGGTGGTTTATATCAAAATATAGACGGTTATCAAGAATTATTATATATATAGAAGAAACTCGTTTTCCACATTTTTATTGTGGAATATAAACCGATAAAAAAACATATGTAGAAATTTAAAGAAAATTGAGAAAATCCTTGACACAACAGGAATTTTTGTTATAATTATACCGATGTTTTTTAACGTAAAGGAGGTGGATATATATGAAGATGACATTCCAACCTAAGAAGAGACAGAGAGCAAAAGTTCATGGATTCAGACAGAGAATGAAAACTGCTGGCGGAAGAAAAGTAATCGCAGCCAGAAGATTAAAAGGAAGAAAAAAATTATCAGCATAGGCCACAATTTTTGTGGTCTTTTCTTCATTTTTGATTGTTTTTAGAAGGACAGCGTCAAATGAAATTTTCAGATTCGTTGAAAAAAAACAAGGATTTTCAGAATGTGTATAATAACGGTGTATCGTTTGCTAACAGATACCTCGTTATGTATGTTCTGAAAAATAACACAGAAAATAATCGTATAGGTATATCAGTTAGCAAAAAAGTTGGAAATAGTGTTATTAGACATCATATTACTCGTCTCGTGAGAGAGAGCTACAGACTACATGAGGACATGTTCGATAGTGGTTTGGACATCGTAGTCATCGCAAGAGTTGCAGCGCGGCATGTGGGTTATAAGGAAATAGAAAGTGCTGTTTTACATCTTGGAGGTCTTCACAGGATTATTAAGAAACAAAATATTTGAATAATGAAAAAGAAGATGGAATCGTTTTGAAAAGTATCTTAATATTTTTGATTAAATTTTATAGGAAGTATATTTCCCCGATGAAATCAACGAAATGCCCATATTGTCCGACCTGCTCGGAGTATGGTTTGCAGGCTGTGCAAAAGTACGGTGCCATAAAGGGTGGTCTGCTTGCGGCATGGAGGATATTGAGATGTAATCCTTTTTCAAAGGGTGGGTATGATCCGGTTCCATAGCAGCAATGGAGGTTTTTATGTCGGACATTTTATTAACCGCATATCCAGGCTCTATTCTTGGACCAATTGCCAAGCTTCTCGGTATCCTGATGGATTGGATATACAGTGGTATATCTAATATTACAGGTGGAAGAGTTGAGAGCGTTGTACTAAGTATTGTAATTATTACGATTATAATCTACATGTGTCTGTTGCCACTGACTATTAAGCAGCAGAAGTTTTCTAAGCTATCACAGAAAATGCAGCCTGAGATGCAGGCTATCCAGGCTAAATATAAAAATAAAAAGGATCAGGCTTCAATGATGGCCATGCAGGAGGAGACACAGCTTTTATACCAGAAGTACGGTATTTCTCCGATGGGAAGCTGTGTGCAGATGCTTATACAGATGCCTATTCTGTTTGCACTGTACCGTGTGTTCTACAATATTCCTGCTTATCTGAGCGGAGTTAAGAGCTCTTTTACAGGGCTTGTTGATTCAATTCAGCAGACAAGCGGATATCAGAATACACTTGTCAGTCTGATGGAAAAGTATAATGTTGTTACATCAAGCGGTCTTAACGCTTCAAATGCGGCTTCAAAGCTTGCCGATGCAAGTGGTGATACTTTAAGCAATTATATCATTGATATCCTTTATAAGCTTCCTTCAAAGGGCTGGGATGCTCTTATGGACGGTAAGTTTTTTGATGGTATCCAGAGCGCAGTTGAGAAGACGCACGATGCGTTACTTCATTTCAACTACTTTTTGGGACTGAATATCTCAGATACACCTTGGTATATCATAAAAAGCAACTTTACGGACAAGCCTGATAAGTGGTTACTTTTTGTAATACTTGCACTGCTTATTCCTGTACTGTCATATCTGACACAGATGCTTAATATCAAGCTCATGCCACAGGCTACAAACGGCAATGATCAGATGGCAAGCCAGATGAAGATGATGAATCTCATGATGCCATTTATGTCATTTGTTATCTGCTTTACAGTTCCTGTAGGTCTTGGTATTTACTGGATCTGCTCTGCACTTGTAAGAGGTATCCAGCAGTTCTTCGTCAACAGACATATAGAGAATCTTGATCTTGAGGCTGTTATGGCAAAGAACGAGGAAAAGGCAAAGAAGAAGAGAGAAAAAATGGGACTGTCTGAGGATTATATAAAGAAGGCAGCTCAGATTAAGACAAAGTCAATTGACAATAAGGCAAACGTATCTGTATCAGCAGGCACAGAGGAGAAGCTTGCAAAGGCCGCTGAGTACAAGGCTAATGCAAAGGCAGGCTCACTTGCTTCAAAGGCTAATATGGTTAAAGAGTTTAATGAACGCAATTCACGCAAATAGGGGGAGAAAATAGTGGAATACATTGAAGTATCTGCAAAAACAATTGACGATGCTTTGACAGAGGCATCTATTAAACTTGGAACAACAAGCGATAAGCTCGAGTATGAGGTAATTGATAAGGGAAGCAATGGTTTTCTTGGAATTGGCAGCCGTGATGCTGTCATCAAGGTTAAAAAGGCCGAGGCAAGTGTTGAGGATGAGATTCGCGAATTCCTTGACAGTGTGTTTAAGGCAATGAAGCTTGAGGTTACTATTGATATCAAAGTGGATGAGGACAACAGAAATGTTGATGTTGAGCTTAACGGTCCTGAGATGGGCGTTTTAATCGGCAAGAGAGGTCAGACTCTCGATTCACTCCAGTACCTTACAAATCTTGCTATCAATAAGCAGTCTGAGAATTACTACAGAGTAAAGATTGATACTGAGGATTACAGAAAGAGAAGAAGAGAGACACTTGAGAATCTTGCCAAGAATATTTCATTCAAGGTTAAGCGTACAAAGAGACCTGTTTCTCTTGAGCCGATGAATCCTTTTGAGAGAAGAGTGATTCATTCTGCACTTCAGAATGATAGATTTGTTGAAACACACAGCGAGGGTGATGAGCCTTACAGACATGTTGTTGTGACACTTAAGAAATAATAGATATAAATCATTAAAAGGGTATCTGGTTTCAGGTATCCTTTTTGAATATATATTATCTTAGAATTTTTGAGGAATTTCATATGCAAAATGATACAATAGCGGCTATTGCCACAGCTATGTCTCCGTCAGGAATCGGAATTATCAGGATAAGCGGAGATGATGCACTTTCGGTAATAGACAGGATTTATAAAAGCAAGAATAATAAAAAGAAAATAAGCGCCTGTCAGTCACATACCATTCATTATGGTTTTATATATGACGGCGATGAGAAAATAGATGAGGTTATGGTGCTTTTGATGAAAGCTCCAAATACATACACTAGGGAGGACACTGTGGAGATAGACTGCCACGGTGGTGTGTATGTGATGAAGAGAGTGCTTGAAGCAGTAATCAAAAACGGAGCAAGACCGGCAGAGCCCGGAGAGTTTACCAAAAGGGCATTTTTAAACGGCAGGATTGATTTATCCCAGGCAGAATCTGTTATAGATGTAATAAATTCAAAAAATGATTTTGCGCTCAAAAGCTCTTTAAGCCAGCTAGGCGGAGCCGTGCTCGGAAGCATCAGGCAGATAAGAGAGCAGCTTTTGAATGAGATTGCTTTTATTGAGTCGGCACTTGACGACCCTGAACACATTTCTCTGGATGGTTATCCACAAAAGCTGCGTGCAATTGTTGATAACGAGTATGTGGAGATAGATGGTCTGTTAAAAACCTCAGATAATGGAAGGATTCTGAAGGAAGGAATAAACACAGTAATCATTGGAAAGCCAAATGCCGGAAAGTCATCCCTTTTAAATGTGCTTGTCGGAACTGACAGGGCAATTGTCACGGATATAGCCGGAACCACGAGAGATGTGCTTGAGGAGCAGATTAATATTGGTGGAATCACCTTAAATCTCGTTGATACTGCAGGCATCAGAAGCACTGAGGATGTTGTTGAAAAAATTGGTGTGAAAAAGGCAATGGAGCATGCCGATGAAGCTGATTTAATCATATATGTGGTTGATTCGTCAGTTGCACTTGATGATAATGATTATGATATTATCAATTTTATTAAGGATAAAAAGGCAGTCATTTTACTAAATAAGTCGGATCTGGCTTCAAAGGTGTCGGCAGATGATATAAAAAAGCTTGTGGATAAAACGGTTATTTCGGTTTCTGCAAAGGAAAGCTTGGGAATAGATGAGCTTTCTGATACAATAAAGGAAATGTTTTTTGATGGAGAGGTCTCATTCAATGATGAGATTTATATCACAAATATCAGGCATAAAAAACTATTGTCAGATGCTAAGGAAAGTCTTAAGCTTGTTATGAACAGTATTGATGATGATATGCCGGAGGATTTTTATTCGATTGATTTGATGAGTGCGTATGAGTCACTCGGACTCATAATCGGAGAATCGGTTGAGGATGAGCTGATGGATGAGATATTCAGTAAATTTTGTATGGGAAAGTAGGCAGTTATGTGCAGTAAGTTTGTTGAAGAAAATTATGATGTTGTTGTAGTTGGTGCAGGACATGCGGGCTGTGAGGCAGCACTTGCGTGTGCCAGGCTTGGACTTGAGACTATTGTTTTCACGGTAAGCGTGGACAGTATAGCGCTCATGCCATGTAATCCGAATATCGGTGGAAGCTCGAAGGGGCATCTCGTCAGGGAGATTGATGCACTTGGCGGCGAGATGGGAAAAAACATTGACAAGACCTTTATCCAGTCAAAGATGCTAAATAAATCAAAGGGACCGGCTGTTCATTCTCTCCGCGCGCAGGCAGATAAAGCGGAATATAGTATGCAAATGAGAAAAACCCTTCAAAATACCGACCATCTGACCATCAGGCAGGGCGAGGTTTCTGAGATTGTTAACGATGAGAATAATAATATAGTTGGTGCAAAAACTACTTCGGGAGCTTTATATCATTGTAAGGCGATTGTGCTGTGTACCGGTACATATTTAAGAGCCAGATGCTTAACCGGCGAGATGATCACTCATACAGGTCCGAATGGACTTTTGGCAGCCAACCATCTGACGCAGTCGCTCATAGATCACGGAATTGAGATGCGCAGATTCAAAACAGGAACTCCAGCGCGTGTGGATAAGAGAAGTCTTGATTTTTCCAAGATGGAGGAACAGTTCGGTGACGAGAGGGTAGTGCCGTTTTCATTTACAACTGATCCTGAAAGTGTGCAGATTGATCAGGTTTCATGCTGGCTTACATATACGAATAGTAAGACCCATGAGATTATCAGAAACAATCTAGACCGTTCGCCGATTTATGCAGGTATCATAGAGGGAACAGGTCCTAGGTATTGTCCTTCAATAGAGGATAAGGTGGTTAAGTTTGCGGAGAAGGAAAGACATCAGATATTTATTGAGCCGGAGGGACTTAATACAAACGAGATGTATGTCGGAGGAATGTCATCTTCTATGCCTGAGGATGTACAGTATGAGATGTACCGCACTTCCGGGACTTGAAAATGTGAAGATAGTAAGAGACGCTTATGCCATAGAGTACGACTGTATCAATGCAAACCAGCTATATGCATCGCTCGAGTTTAAGAAAATACATGGTCTGTTCAGTGGTGGACAGTTCAACGGTTCATCCGGATATGAGGAGGCAGCCTGTCAGGGACTTATCGCTGGCATCAATGCAGCCATGAAGATACTTGGCAAAAAGCCATTGATACTTGACAGGTCAGAAGCGTACATAGGTGTGTTGATAGATGATCTGGTTACTAAGAAAAATAGAGAACCTTACCGCATGATGACTTCTAGAGCGGAATATCGTCTCCTTTTAAGACAGGATAATGCAGATTTGCGTCTCACCGAGAAGGGATACGAGGTTGGTCTGATTTCAAAGGAAAGATATGACTATGTATGTAAAAAGAAAGAGCTTATTGATAAGGAAATAGAGAGAGTGTCGCATGTAAATATCGGTGCAAGGGCTGATGTACAGGAGATTCTGAAGAAATACAACAGTATAGAGCTAAGCAACGGAACCACACTTGAGGAGCTTATCAGAAGACCTGAGCTGGATTATGACAAGCTCGCTCCGATAGATCCCGACAGACCTAAGTTATCTGATGACATGAGGGAACAGATTAATATTCTTATTAAGTACGCAGGGTATATTTCAAGACAGATCAAGCAGGTCTCTCATTTTAAGAAGCTTGAGAAAAAACTGTTACCTACTGATTTTGATTATAATACTATTTCGGGTCTGAGAATTGAAGCACAGCAGAAGCTGAATGAATTTCAGCCGCTTAGTATAGGTCAGGCATCCAGAATTTCAGGTGTCACACCGGCTGATATATCGGTTTTACTGGTATTTCTGGAACAATTAAAATACTCAAATCCTGATTTATTTTCTAGATTAAACCCAGATAATATAAGCGTTGAACAATAATAATGGAGAATAAAATATGAAATATGATTTCACACACTTTACTGATGAATTATCAAAAATTAAATGTACATTAAATAATTCACAATTAGAGCAATTTGAGCTATATTATGACATGCTTATCGAAAAAAACAAGGTTATGAACCTTACTGCCATCACAGATTTCGACGAGGTAATAGAGAAACACTTCCTTGATAGCTTATTTTTATGCCACACATTAGATTTAAACGCGGAAAAAAATATCATTGATGTCGGAACCGGAGCTGGTTTTCCCGGTATTCCTCTTAAGATAGCTTTTCCCCAGCTTAAGATTACTTTATTAGATTCACTTAATAAGAGAGTAGGATTTTTAAATGAAGTTATTGAAGCGCTTGAGCTTAAGAATATTGAAGCAGTTCATGGCAGGGCAGAGGATTTTGCCAGAGATAAGGAACACAGGGCAGCTTATGATATTTGTGTATCGAGAGCAGTTGCAAATCTGTCTACTCTTTCAGAATACTGTCTGCCGTTTGTGAAAATGGGAGGCTGCTTTGTGTCATATAAATCAGGTGAGTGCGAGAGCGAGGTGGCAGATGCAAAGTCGGCCATTTATCTGTTGGGAGGAAAGCTGAATAAAATAGAGCAGTTTGGATACTCGGATAATCATCGCTCATTTGTCATAATTGATAAGGTTATGAATACGAGCAACAAGTATCCGAGAAAAGCCGGACTGCCTTCAAAGAAACCATTGTAAAAAACCGTTATAATTGTTGAAGAATAGTTATAGGCGGTGCCTTATTTTAGATTAAAGTATAGAATTAGTTAGTAACAATTTTTTTAATAATTGAAGCTGTCTTCTCCGGTAACTCTAACTGAGGATAAAGCTTTGCATTTGCAATATGGATGATGTCGCATTTACTATTTAGCTTATGGTAATTGTTGATAACATCCATATTATTTTTTATTCCTGTTGATGCTATAATTGATACATCCTTGTCCAGGTTCTTGAGAGCGGGCGCGATATTAGTATTGATGTAGTTTGATAAAATGCTTGAGTAAAGATATTTGCCGCGGCTTTGCCCTTTATGTGCGGACTCATAGTATGCATCCTTCATATTATCTGATATGAGCTGGCCTCTTGAAATAAACTTATTTCTGAAGAGTAAATCTACTTTAATAGGGCTCATAAGCTTATTGTATATAAATGTACCTATGATTGGCAGATTAATTATGTTCTGCTTAAATTTGGTGCTCTTGTCAGGTATACATTTAAGCTGTTGCAATGATACAGGGTTTATAAGTATTATTTTATTAAATAAATCCTTTGACAGAGCATTTGCCATGATTACAGGAGCTGTTGACAGATTGGTTGCAGCTACGTTAACAGGCTTTCCGATTACGTCATTTACAAAAGCTGTGATAATCTGTACATACATGTAGCTTGTATATTGGATGGAAGGCTTGTCCGAGCGGCCACATCCAAGCAAATCAATAGTGTATACGGTATTGTTCTTTGCAAGCTTTTTAGCTACTTTAGCCCATTCTTCACCGGATGCTCCGGAGTCGGTATCGTGTATTAAAAGTATTGGCTCACCGGTGCCGGTTTTTGTATAAAAGATATTTCCTTCTTTCCATTTGTAGTAGTGGCCATTGTCTACTTTGAGTGCATTTTTTCTTTCGGCATTAGAGTCTACAACTCTGTTGTATATATGCATTCCGGCAATCACTGCAGATGTGAGAAAAAGTAGATTTTTTGTACTTTTTTCATGTTATAACCTCCTTGTTTTTATCTGAAAAATTTGATATATTGATTTTGTATTCTTATAACTATATTATAACAAAAAAGAAGTTTTATACAATTATTTTTTATAATTGCTTTTAAATATAGTAAAAATGATATATAATTATATCGTAGATAAATTAATTATACAAACAAATGTTCGGTGATTATGGTTAAAAAATATTTAGAGAAAACAAGAGATGAATTTTATGACAGCAAGTATGCGCTTATAGAAAAGCTTACTGCCGCTGAGAATCATTTTAAAGAAAATATCAAGATTATCCAGATGCTTGAAGGAAAATCCGATGAAAGCTTTGAGGCTTTTACTCCACGTGAAATCAATTCATATAATAAGAGTAAAGTTAAGGAACTTAAGGAAGAGCAGAAGCTGATTGAGCCTCAGATAAAGTCTTTACACAAACAGATATCTGATATTGATTGCAAGATTGATGAAATCAACAGTGTTATCAGAGTGTATAATTCTGATGAGACAACTAATGAAGTAGAAATTTCAGAGGCCATATCTGATGTTATCAACGAAGAGGATAGTGATGCTTTTAAGAGGGTGATTTTACAGACTGTTGAGAGTGAGAGACAGCGTATCGCTCGTGATTTGCATGATTCTACTGTACAGAGTCTGACATCACTTACTCACAAGACAGAGCTTTGTCTTAAACTTATGGATGTTGACCCTATCAGGTGCCGGCTTGAGCTCACGTCTCAGGGAAAGATACTGAAGGATATTATCAATGAGCTTCGAAATATGATTTATAATTTAAGACCTATGTCATTTGATGATATTGGATTTAATATTACTGTTGAGCGTGCGCTTGATAAGCTTCGCAATTCAAATAATATAAGGTGCAATTTCAAGACATCCGGTGATGAGTACATGGTAGACAGTCTTGTGTCACTAACCTTACTCAGGGTCATTCAGGAGGCTTGCAGTAATTCTATCAAGCATGGTCATGCCAAAGAAATTAATGTTTCATTAAAGTATGAACCAAAATCACTTACTTTGACGATAAAGGATGACGGAGATGGTTTTGACACATCTGCTATTCCTGAGTTTACAAGAGAAGATAATTCAGGCTTTGGATTGTCTATGATGAAGAAAGAATTTATCTTCTTTCCGGTAAAATATCTATTTCATCAAAACCCGGTGAGGGGTGTATAGTTAAGGTAATTATACCTGTAAATAAGGAGGATTAAATTATGGCTATTAACATTATGATTACAGATGATCATTCTATGATCAGAGAGGGACTTAAAAATCTGCTGGAGCTCGACGGTGATATCAAGGTTATTGCTGAGGCAGAGAATGGTGAGGATTGTCTTGATAAATTAAAGACCTTTAGACCTGATGTATTACTTTTGGATATCAATATGCCAAAGATGAATGGTCTTGAGGTATTAAAAGCTTTAAAGGACAGAAAGTCTAAGGTAAAGGTACTTGTTCTTACTGTTCACAATGAGACAGAATATCTTATGAAGGCTGTAGATATCGGAATCAATGGATATGTATTGAAGGATTCTGAGTCTGCTGAGCTTAAAAAGGCTATTTTCACTATTGCTGATGGTGAGACTTATATACAGCCAAGTCTTATTCCGGCTCTTAATTCTAAGATGATTCAGAAAAATGAGGATGAGCTTAAGATAGATGCTCTTACTAAGAGAGAGATGGAAGTACTTAAAGAAATGGCTGTTGGTAAGTTTAACAGAGATATTGCTAAGGAAATGAAGATTAGTGAGAGAACTGTTAAGAATCATATTTCAAGTATTTTCAAGAAGCTTGAGGTTACTGATCGTACACAGGCTGCGGTATTTGCAATCCGTAACAACATTATTCAGATTATGTAATATACGTTTTATATTTTATTGGAATTTTATTAGAGGAATGTTTCACGTGAAACATTCCTTTTTGATTATTTAATATAGTTTATTGGCAATAGTACGGAATCCGTCATGCATATTCATTCCGCACTCGTTTTACTCCGCAACTAAGAGTATGTAAGAAATCACATATAGGTTGAGACAATAGTACGCAACCGTCCATATTCGCCATCGTGGCTCAGTATGGACTCGCTCGTACATCCGTGTACGAGCGTTGCTATGTGTTGAAGTGATTTCAAACATACTCTAAGTTACTGCGTAGACTCGTTTGGAATGTATATGTATGCCGGATTCCTTACGCTGTGAATGTACTATAAAAATTCTATGGTATAATACTCTAGAATTAAATAATAAAATATAGTGTTTCACGTGAAACATTCCTCTTCTAATATATGATTTAGTTTATTGGCAATAGTACGGAATCCAGCATACATATACATTCCGCACTCGTTTTACTCCGCAACCAAGAGTATGTAAGAAATCACATATAGGTTGAGACAATAGGACGCAACCGTCCATATTCGCCATCGTGGCTCAGTATGGACTCGCTCGTACATCCGTGTACAAGCGTTGCTAAGTGTTGAAGTGATTTCAAACATACTCTAAGTTACTGCGTAGACTCGTTTGGAATATATATGTATGCCGGATTCCTTACGCTGTGGATGTACTATAAAAATCCTATGGTATAATACTCGAGAATTAAATAATAAAATATAGTGTTTCACGTGAAACATTCCTCTTCTAATATATGATTTGATTTATAGTGATTAATATTGTTTATTGACAGTAATACGGAATCCGTCATACATATACATTCTGCACTCGTTTTACTCCGCAACCAAGAGTATGTAAGAAATCACATATAGGTTGAGACAATAGTACGTAACCGTCCATATTTGCCATCGTGGCTCAGTATGGACTCGCTCGTACATCCGTGTACGAGCGTTGCTAAGTGTTGAAGTGATTTCAAACATACTCTAAGTTACTGCGTAGACTCGTTTGGAATATATATGTATGTCGGATTCCTTACGTGTTGGATGTATAATAAATGTCATATAGTATATTATTTTAAAAATGAATAATGTATGACTTTATATTGTATAGGTTAATATTTTGTGTTTTAAATTATATGATGTGGTATAATCTCAATTATTATGTAATTCAGAAATATATGATAGTATATATCAAATACAATATTTAGTGACAAATATGAGGTGTTAAATGATAAAATAGGAATGTTTCACGTGAAACATTTAAATGATATAATAAGTGAATATGAGAAAGCTAAGTTTTAATAATTAGACTGATTAAAAATTTAAATAAAGGATATAGAAGGTGACATAATTTGTATGAATAAAAAAGTTTTAATAATTAAAGGAAGTCCAAGAGCAGAAGGTAATACTGCAACAATGGCTGATATATTTGCCAAAGGCGCAATTGAAAAACAATAATACTGTGACAGAACTTTTTTAATTGAAGATAGTATATTTCATGCTTCGGAAAAAATGAAAGTGAAGATGGCAGTATTATTTTGCGTATGACACAAGAAAACAGAGAATGTAAAAAATAATGTGCATACATAGTGGAATTTTATAGCATTATACAGTTAAGAGTGATATAATAATCTGAGTGTGGAAGATTTCAATTTACAATTTAAAAATATGATGATTCGGCAGAAATTTTAAGTAAATTGCGAAAGGATTTATAATGGGAAGAATTATAGCAGTTGCAAATCAAAAGGGTGGGGTTGGAAAGACCACTACTTCTATCAATTGGCAGCGTGTCTGGCTGAAAAAAAGAAAAAGGTACTGGCAATTGATTTAGACCCGCAGGGTAATATGACAAGCGGCCTTGGTGTAAATAAGGACGAAGTGGAGAATACGGTATACAATCTCATGCTTGATGAGTGTTCAATTGCAGAGAGTATTGAAAATACGGTGGTGGACAATTTATATGTCATTCCATCTAATGTAAATCTGGCCGGAGCAGAGATTGAGCTTTTGGGCATAAATGATAAGGAATATATATTAAAGAGTGCAGTTGATTACATAAAAGAGGACTATGATTTTATTATTATAGATTGTCCTCCTTCACTCAACATGCTGACAGTCAATGCAATGACTACTGCAGATACAGTTCTTGTTCCTATTCAGTGTGAATATTATGCCTTGGAGGGACTTAGTCAGCTGATTCATACAATCAATCTGGTGCAGGAGAGACTTAATCCGGAGCTACAGATTGAGGGAGTTGTTTTCACCATGTATGATGTCAGGACAAATCTGTCAAATCAGGTTGTAGAGACGGTAAAAGAAAATCTGGATACAAAGATTTACAATACAATGATTCCAAGAAATATCAGATTAGCAGAGGCACCATCATATGGTATTCCGATAAATATGTATGACAGTAAATCGGCCGGAGCAGAAAGCTACAGAAATCTGGCAAAGGAAATAATAGCAAGAAAGGATATTTAAGAAAGTATGGCGGCAAAAAAAGGATTGGGTAAGGGACTTGATTCATTAATTACAGACAAGGTATCAAAGCCGGTAAAACCAAAGAGCAATCATGCAGCGGATGCTGTAATGATAGATATTAATAAAGTAGAGCCTAACAGAGAACAGCCTAGAAAGAAATTTGATGAGGATGCACTTATAGAGTTATCAGAATCGATAAAACAGTTTGGCATTTTACAGCCTTTACTTTGCCAGGAAAGGGATGATTACTATGAAATCGTCGCAGGTGAGCGAAGATGGAGAGCAGCAAAGCTGGCAGGTCTAAAGGAAGTCCCTGTCATAATCAAAAAATTGACCAATCAGCAGATTATGGAAATCTCCCTTATAGAAAATATTCAGAGAGAGGATTTGAATCCAATTGAGGAGGCTTTGGCATACAAGCGTCTGCTTGAGGAATTTAAACTGAAGCAGGATGAGGTGGCAGAGAGAGTATCAAAGAGCAGAACAGCAGTTACCAATTCAATGCGTTTACTCAAGCTCGATGAAAAGGTACAGCAGATGGTGATCGATGAAATGCTCACTACAGGCCATGCAAGAGCATTACTTGGAATAGAAGATAAGAATCAGCAGTATGTGGTAGCACAGCAGATTTTCGACCAAAAGCTAAGTGTCAGGGATACAGAGAAGCTTGTTAAATCATTACAGAAGAACAAGAAAAAGGCAAAGTCTGAAAAACAGGTTAATCCTCAGATGGAAGCAATCTACAAGGATCTTGAGGAAAAGCTTAAAAAGAATATGGGAACAAAGGTTCTAATTAACAGGAAAAATGAAAATTCCGGAAAGATAGAAATAGAATATTATTCTCATGATGAGCTGGATAGAATAGTAAACATGCTCAATTCAGTCCAAAATCAATAGAATAATTAGATAGTATTTAGATTTTGTATATTTAATGAAAAGAAATAATAAAATCATACAGAAAATGAGACAAAGAGACTATTTAAATTTTATGCAAAATGTACGACAATATAGATAGGAGTAAAAAATGATTTCTGAATATTTAGGATTCGATTCCGACTACATTATATTAGGATTGGCGGGAGTGGTAATTATTCTGCTCATCCTCATAATTATAAATATGGTGCAGACCGGTAAGCTCAAAAAAAGATACAAAGTGTTTATGAGTGGAAAAACTGCAAAGTCATTGGAGGACACAATTATCAAGAGACTTGACGAGGTAGATGAACTTGTTGCAGCAAACTCATCAATCAAAAAGAATATAGAAGAATTATTTGATAATATGAAGTGTTCATACCAGAAGGTAGGACTTGTGAAGTATGATGCATTCAATGAGATGGGCGGAAAGCTAAGCTTTTCACTTGCATGTTAAATGGAAAGGATGATGGCTTTGTACTCAATGCCGTTCACAGTCGTGAGGGCTGTTATACATACATCAAGGAGATTGTTGGCGGAAATTCCATTATTGTTTTAGCAGATGAAGAGCAGGAAGCGTTGAATATGGCCAAGGAGGCAAATATGCCTGCAGAAAAATAACAATGGGGTGTTTTAGTTTATGAGGATAAAAGCAGTCAGCAGCTTAGTTGGCGGTGAAGTACTTGCGGAACCAATACTAACAGAAAAAAATGATATTTTAATACCAAATGGCACAAGGATTAAGCCTGATTATGTGCCACTTATAGAGTCACTTGGAATAGAATCAGTGATGGTAGAGGATCCGTATGAGAATTACGAAAGTCCGAATTCTATAGTAGACCCGGCTATTTTCGACAAATACGTGAAAAAAGTGCGTAGACTGATGGAAAGCCATATATATCATGATGGCAAATCCTTAAAGGAATTTGAAATAATCGCAAATGATATTGTCCATGATATAAATGATATGCCATATGACGTGATTGTTGATATAAAAGAGCGTAATTCGGACTTATATGAGCACACAGTCATGGTGACACTTTTATCAGTACTTGTTGCAAGAAAGCTAAAGCTTGACGAAAAGCGAAAGTATAACATAGCGGTGGGATGTTTATTACATGACATCGGGCTGCGTTTTATTGTCACACGATATAAAAACAGGGATTTTTCCAATGCAAATCCTGCGGAGCTTTTTGAATATAAAAAGCATACCATTTTAGGATATTCGGCATTGGATGAGGAAAGCTGGATAGCGCCAATATCAATGAAGATGGTTTTATCACATCATGAGAATATGGCAGGCACAGGTTTTCCTATGAAGCAAAAGAATAAAGAACTGGAATGCAGAATAATTCAGGCATGTGATGCGTTTGATTCGCTGATAAGCGGTATGGAGTGTAAGCGTATTTGTGTGCAGGAAGCCATAAATCAGATAAAGGAAAATGATGGCGGCAGATATGATAACAAAATTATTAAGTGCCTGCTATCATCAATAGCCAGATATCCTGTCGGTACAACAGTAAAGACCAATGCTGAAGAAGAGGGAGTAGTAGTTTCCCAGACAGTAGATCCGGAGAATCCTATTATCATGATTTTGGAAATGAAAATAATGGCAATTGATGCTTCACAACAGATTGAATCTCATGCTTGATAAAAACATTTCAATTCTTCAGGTAATTTAAAGAAAAGAGAAATAAGTAATGCACCAATTCCTCAGAGCAATAGGATTTTCAGATATAACAAAGAAACAGTTAAACGAGGTAATTAACAATATAATTGATAAGCCGGAAAAACTAAAGGTAACAAAGGATTCAGAGGCAATGAATTTGCCGAGCTGTCATGTGATGTGGCACCAATATGGGAATTACAGTCAGAGGAATATACAATGACGATGATAGCTTTGACATAGATTATTACTATCCGTATTTCACGGGAAGCGAAAAGACTACAAATGAGATAATAGATATCGAAAAGCACTCAGAGAAGGAATCATATGCAGGCGTATGTGATGACCCTAATCTCGGCGTAACACTTATATTTTATCTGCAGAATGTGTGTGATTATCTGTCAGAGAAGGCATACATAAACATAGAGGTAAGGGCAAAGGGAGCAGTGCTCTCAGGACTATCAGTTGATGGCTGTATTTTGCTACCAATGAAACAAAAAAAGGCTAAAACATTAAATACAGTTGATTCAGACAAAAAAGATAGAAAGCAGCTTATTGCAGAGGCCAGGGATGGCGATGAGGGCGCTATGGAAAGCCTCACAATGGAAGATATAGATTTATACTCATCCATTACGAGAAGAATCCAAAACGAGGATATTCTTTCAATCGTAACAACATATTTCATGCCATATGGCATCGAAAGTGACCAGTACAGCGTGCTGGGAGATATTATTGAGTTAACAGAAGAAAAAAATATCATTACAAATGAAAAAATATATTGCATAAAAGTATCATGTAATGATATAATATTTAGCGTGTGTATAAACAAAAATGACCTCATCGGTGAGCCGATGGTTGGCAGACGTTTCAAAGGAAACATCTGGATGCAGGGTAGTATTTGTTTGTAATATACATTTGTTTTCATAGTTAAATGGATATAACAAGCGCCTCCTAAGACATAACCATGGTTAAAGCCGTGAGTGAGTAAAAGGCGGTAACTAAGAGTTCGATTTGAACTGTGGCATATAGAAATGTCGAAATAAGAAAACAGATGATTCATCACAAAAGTGATTGAGTTCATAAAGAAGGTCACCGTAACCGAAAAAGGCTGAAAAGCTTGAAAATACGGCATTTGTTCTCGTAGTTAAATGGATATAACAAGCGCCTCCTAAGGTTGCGTTACAACGGCCACCTCAAAAAAAACTAAATAAGGGATTGCAGTTCGACTTTGATCGGGCTATAATCATATATCAGACACGTCCATATAGCTCAGCTGGATAGAGCACACGCC
>ENA-OQHA01000273-OQHA01000273.1-human-gut-metagenome-genome-assembly--contig:-NODE-273-length-27288-cov-3.034793_pt1 | contig 27288 bp, 24 predicted proteins | sample MGYA00242558_ERZ504707 | MGnify/ENA primary metagenome ERZ504707 (study PRJEB26092, sample SAMD00036197) | human gut metagenome | host: Homo sapiens | study: EMG produced TPA metagenomics assembly of...
TGAGATCCGTTTCTTGCGGTCAATGGCATAAGGAATACTGCTGCGGTCAATCTGAGATGCAGCTTCCGGCTGGAACAGAATCATCTTTTCAGCTTTCTTGCATTTCTTCATATAGTCCTTGTAACCGCGGGCAATGGTATAGCCGTTCTTTTCGGCCATGTCGTACAGACTTTCTGATTTTCCCTTGTCTGTCGGGTCAAGGAAGTCGGAGCCGGCGTAGAAGTCAAAGCCAGCCTCATAAAGATCTTTTCCAATGTTATAGTAGCTGCTTCTGCTTCCTGCATGGGCATAAAAGGCTGCAGGTGTTGCATGGTCTACACTGACGCTGGTAGCTACTCCCACGCGGTAGCCTGCATTTTTGGCCCAGACAGCGATGCTGTTCACCGGTGTTTCCAGATCCTTCAGTACACCGATGGCACCATTTTTTGTCTTGTTGCCTGTGGCAAGGGCTGTTCCTGCAGCGGCAGAGTCAGTCACTCCGTTGGTGGCAGAAAAGGTTGTTGCGACAGTTGCATAAGGGAACTGGGTAAACAGGATGGGCGTAATGCCGATTTTTCCTTCCAGTTCTCCGCGGTACAGCTCTGTTCCCTGCACCTGATTCACTCCCATTCCGTCTCCGATAAAGTAGAAGACGTACTTGGCTTGTTGCGCGTATGCTCCGATGATGGAGAAAGCAACGGCGGCCAATAACAAGGTTATTTTTCTCATGATTTCAATTTGGTTTATGGTTTTCTGCACAAAAATAGGAAAAGAAATAGAATGTCTTTTCCCATTATCCGGGAAATCTGGGCGAAAGAAAGGTGTACGAATGAAAGTTTCAGCGTTTTTAGGATGTATTAATAAAATATGTCACGTATATGAAACATTTAACATTGCTTGGGGCAGCGGTATGGATGTCCTTGTTGGCAGGATGTCAGCAGAATGAATTGACAGGAAAAATGGATGAAAGTCTGGACGTACGTTTGCAGGCTTCGGTGGCCGGTACGGATGCTTCGTCCAGAACCTTGCTGGAAGAGAACGGTAAAACGGTGTTTGCTGAAGGAGATGAAATCGGACTCTTTATGCCGCAGGAGGACACTTCGGTGAAATGGAGCCTTTCAACCAGTCTTTGGACATCTGACAGTAAACCGGTCTGGAAGAATAAGGTAGACAAGTTTGAATTCTGTGCTTACTATCCGTATGTGGACGGTGACTCCCGTACGCAGATTCCGATGCCCGACCTTACGACACAGACCGGTGAAGCGAGTCTGATCGGTGATTATGACTTTCTGGCTGCCCGGTGTAGTGCCAGTTATACAGACAACAACGGTACGGTGTCGTTTACGAAAGATGCGGCCTTCAAGCATGTTTTCAGTCTTATTTCCGTGACGGTACAGAAAAACGGAAATGATGAAAGCATGACTCTGAACCAGATCTCTTTCGAAGGAAAAGATATTGTGAGCCGTCATACCTATCAGTTTGGCGGAATGGCGGAAGAAGATGCGCTGGTTCCGGTGGCTGAATCGGAAGGAAGTTCCCTGATCCTGACTCCTGAAACTGCCGTTGAAGAGCAGGGACACACCACGATGGTGGTTATTAATCCGGGCACACTGGCTTCGCCGCTGAAGTTTTCGATAGCCTATGTTTGCGACGGACATTCCTATACGGCTTCCACGACTCAGATGGGGCAGAACTTTGAGGCAGGCAAGTATTACCGGTATACAGTGCGGCTGAACAAGGAAGAACTGCTGCTGTCCGGCAATGAAGTGGCCGACTGGAATCAGGAAGATCTGAGTGACCTAGTGGTCACTGAAGAGCCGGCTGAATAATGGCTGACAGATAATTCCGGAATCCTGTTCCGCCCGGAAGAGTTCGGACAGGATGGGATTCCGGGATCCGGAGCCGTAAGTTTTCTCTTATTTATTAAGGTATAGGTGCGTTATACCTTCTATTTTCAGGCCGTATTTCATTTTTCAAATTTCAAGTTGTTGGAAATTGAAATTTTGCATGTAACTTTGCTGAATTTAAAGCTCATAAACATTCTAACAATATTTTTTAGGAAATGAAAGCACTCAAGGAACGTATCTTGCGCGATGGAAAATGCTTTGAAGGAGGCATCCTGAAAGTGGACAACTTTATCAATCATCAGATGGATCCCATTCTGATGAAGTCGATGGCGGTGGAATTCGTACGCCGTTTTGCCAGTACCCGAATCAATAAGGTGATGACCATTGAGGCCAGCGGTATCGCACCGGCCATTATGGTGGGCTATTTGCTGGAATTACCGGTGGTTTTTGCGAAGAAAAAGAAACCCAGCACGATGGAAAATATGCTGACAACAACGGTTTACTCTTTTACAAAAGACCGCACGTACGACGTTTGCGTGAGCCGCGATTATCTGTGTCCCGGCGATAAAGTGCTGTTTATTGACGACTTCCTGGCCAACGGAAATGCAGCCAAGGGAATCATTGACCTGGTTCAGCAGCTGATGCCGAACTGGTGGGCATGGGATTCCTGATTGAAAAGGCTTTCCAGCACGGAGGAGATTACCTGCGCGGACAAGGCATTCACGTGGAATCACTGGCCATCATTGAGAGTCTGGAAAATTGTCAGATCAAAATCAAGGAATAATCACGAAAAAGATAATTGATGGAAAAAGAACAGACTGCTGCCCAGAGTGCTGGGCTTATTTATGGATTGAACGACCGTCCGCCTTTGAAGGATACGGTTTTTGCGGCTTTACAACATTTGCTGGCTATCTTTGTGGCGATCATTACTCCGCCGCTGATCATTGCTGGAGCATTGAAACTTGATCTGGAAACTACGGGTTTTCTGGTTTCGATGGCACTCTTTGCTTCGGGAGTATCAACCTTTATCCAATGCCGCAGAGTAGGACCCGTGGGATGCGGACTGCTTTGTATTCAGGGAACAAGTTTCTCTTTCATCGGACCGATCATCTCGGCAGGACTGACCGGAGGTCTGAGCAGTATTTTCGGAGCATGTATGGTGGCTTCGTCCGTAGAAATGTTGATCAGCCGTGTATTGAAGTACACCCGTAAGGTAATTACTCCGCTGGTGTCAGGTATCGTTGTGACACTGATCGGAATGAGTCTGATCAAGGTCGGAATTTCGGCCTGCGGTGGAGGAGCGGCAGCACAGGCTGACGGCACTTTCGGAGCCCTTCATCATGTGGGACTGGCGGCTCTCGTACTGGTGCTGATCATTTTCTTCAACCGTAGTTCCAACCGTTATCTCCGCATGAGTTCCATTGTCATCGGACTGATTATCGGTTACATTGTAGCCTGGGCGATGGGAATGTAGATTTCTCGGCCGTACAGAGTTATGGCGGTTTCAATATTCCGATTCCTTTCCGTTACGGACTTTCTTTTGATATTTCAGCCATCATCGCACTGGCACTGGTTTATCTGATCACTGCGATCGAGGCCTATGGAGATATCACTGCCAATTCACTGATCTCGGGTGAACCGGTGGAAGGAGAAACGTTCGTGAAACGTGCATCGGGAGGTATTCTGGCAGACGGATTTAATTCGATGCTGGCCGGTATCTTCAATTCTTTCCCCAACTCCATCTTTGCACAGAACAACGGAATGATTCAGCTGACCGGTGTGGCCAGCCGCTATGTAGGTTATTTCATCGCCGGTTTCCTGATTCTGCTGGGACTTTTCCCTGCTGTCGGACTGGTGTTCTCACTGATGCCCGAACCTGTATTGGGAGGTGCTACGCTGCTGATGTTCGGTACGGTGGCTGCTGCCGGTATCCGGATCATTGCTTCTCAGCGGATTGACCGCAAGGCAACGCTGGTGATGGCCTTGAGTTTCTCGTTCGGACTGAGCGTTGAACTGGTTCCCGACATTCTCTGTCAGCTTCCGGAAACCGTGAAGAATATTTTCTCTTCCGGTATCACGACAGGCGGACTGACCGCTATCCTGGCTAATCTGCTGATTCGTATCAAGGAATAAGCCGGACTGCATATAAAAGAAACATCCCGGATGAACCGCATGTGTCCATGCATTCATCGGGATGTTTTTGTTTGCTCCGTCGGGAGTGTCGGATCACCAGAACTTGTTTTGTTCCGGATTGTATTCAAAACCGGCTTCTTTCAGACGGTTGACAATGTCTTCCTTGTTTACATTCAGATCGCTGCAAAGAGCGTCGAGCGACGGATAAAAGTCGCGTAATTTCATGTTGATGAGGCTGAAAAGCATCATCGGGTCTTTTGGCAATTCCATGTTCTTATTCCTTTTTCTTTAGCGGGTGCAAAGGTACGCATTTTTCGCATACGTTGTGCCGGCTCTTCCTTTTATTCACATCATTTTAACCGGAATACACTTTTGCTGCGAAGAAATCTTTCCCGCGGAGAAGGAGCTTCCATGCTTTGCCGGAAAGGTATCAGTCCGTCCGGAGTGAAACTTCTGCCGGTCCGGAAAAAAACGTCTGTACTTTGCGGGAGTTTTTACCTGACGAAACAACTGTTTCGTCAAGAGAAAACAACAGTTTCATCAAGTGGAAAAAATAGTTTCATGCCGGTGAAACTGGAGTTTCATGCTACTGGAACTTTTGTTTCATGCTGGTGGAACTTTTATTTCCTCCTACTGGAACAAAAGTTTTGACCGGTTGAAACTGACATATTCTCCAGTCTTTGCAGCCCGGATGACCGCTCAATGACTGACCGGTTTCGGTTCAGTATCGTTATCGGAACAGGTAGACTGCCGATATACCGAGCGTTCTGTTTTCCGGACTTCCATACGTGGAATGAATCCTGCTCAGTCCCAGTTCATAGGAAACTTTCAGCCGAATTTTCCGGTATTGAAGGCTGGCAGCGAAAAGCAGGCCTGCATCCATTCGCTGAAAGGGCGGTAATATAGATTGTTGCGGGAAGAAAATATTTCGATTGCGTTTGTGTAGGGCTGGTTGTACGGGTCATGTCCGGAACAGAATCCACTGCCTCCGATGCCCGTATTCAGATATCCGCCGGCCTGCGGGAGAAGGGCGAACTGCTTGCCCAGATGAAAAGCATATCCCATCAGGAAAGGCAGGTGCAGATAGTCCATGTTGTTCGCTTCAACCTGGTTGATACGCTGCCCTGCGATGGATGAGCCGGACAGGGTTCCTCCTTTCTTTCAAAGGCAAGCCCGCTTTCCAGCAGGAAGTTGCTCTTGAACGTGTAATTTACGACACCTCCTGCCTTGAATCCGCTTCGGGAGGAAGTGTGAAGCGTCGGGGCATGAAAGCTGTTGAGGGTGTATCCGCCTTCCACGCCGAAGTGCCATTGCTGGGCATAGGCGCTTCGGGTGCAGGCAAGCAGACAAAGTAGAATGTAGAGAAAATGTTTCATTTTTTGTTGAAATGGAATTTTAGTAAAGAAATGTATTTACTCCCGATTGATTGCTGTTACCTTGTTTTGCGTGGAAGAATCAGAACACCAGACCGAAGCCAAAGGAAACCGAATGGCGGACGGCACTTTTCTTTCCCAAAAAGGTAGTCTGTCCGGTGGAAGGATCGTAAGCATAGGACTCAATTCCTGCAAACTCTTTCAGATTATAACCCAGTTGGAAATTCAGTCCGAAATGCTTGCGGAGCATATACTGATAGCCGATACCCAGGTCGCCCACCCATCCGGCGTAAATGTTGACAGATTTGAACAGACCGTATCCTGCATTGGTGTAAACATAAGCAGCCGGAATGCGGGAAAGCGGACGGTAGCGGAAGGCGGCATAGACTGGGAACGTATTGAAATCTGAATTTGTATACCGGTCGGCTCCGATGCCGGCACCGGCCGAGAACTTCTCCGTGAAATCGTACAGTGCTGTCAGATGCAGCGAGTTTCCACCCATCCGGTAGGTTTCGTTTCTTCCCTGTGTCTGTGAGCCGATACGTTGGGACAATCCCAGATTATAATGATAATCCAGTACTATATGGAAGCGTGAATTTTTCAGTTGGGAAGTTGATACCTGAAGTGCCGGAGTGTCTGAAGACTTTGGATTCACTGCCTGGCAGGCCAGGCTTGTGCAGCCGGCCAGAAGCAGGAATGACATTAATCTTGTCATCATGTTTGTTGAAGTGTTTAATTAGATAAAAACGGGGTTTGTTTGAGTGCAAAGATAGGTTGAATCCCCGAAAAGACCATTTGTAAGGCCGGTTCTTTTCTTGTAATCTATCTAATTAAACGATTGATAATCAGATGTGTGACAAATGTAATTCTTGTAAATCTCCCAAAGTGCCTTGTAAGCCCGGAAAACCTCGGTCTTCAGCCAGTGTTTTGTCCAGAAAAACCAGAATGTCGGCTGCCTCGGGCGCTTCGGTTTTCTTGCGGATACTGGTTTTGTATTTATGTACGGTAAAGACACTCTGCATCCATACAGCAGCAATTTCTTCCGTGCGGAATCCGGCTTTCATCAGGCAACAGAGCTGCACTTCCTTTTCGTTGAGTGCCGGATAACGCCTGGTCAGCCGTTCATGAAAGTGATTGAAGGAAATATCAATGTGGTGGTAGAAGTCGTTCCACCGTGTAGACAAGAGCTTGTTTCCCTTCAGGAGATTCAGCTTGTCGAGTTCTTTCAGCAACTTTTCACTTTTCTCCTTCTGGGTATGTTTCAGCATGGCGATCTGCTTGGCTATTTCCAGTTCCTGAAGGATCAGCGCTTTGGTTTCGTCCTGTATGTTTTCCAGTTTCTCCAGTGCTTCGATGCGATGCTGGAGATTGAAGTATTTCATCATCTGTTTCCGGCGGCGGTTGAGGTAATAGATGACCATACATGCCAGTAACAGCAGCATGCAGCCCAGGATCAGCTGATAAGTGCGGATATGTGCATTGTATTCGTTTTGGTCCTGAATGCGCATATATCCTTCAATGGCTTCGTCCAGTGTCTGTTCGTTCAGTTCCTTGACCATCCGCTCATACTGATCTGTCATTTTCTGCGTGAAGAAGGTTTCTTCTTCGCGGTTTCCGTTGCGGCGGGCCAGATCGATACATAGTTTATAGAATTCAAGCGCCTTATATCCGCCTCTTCGTGCCGTGTCGAACCGGAGGGCCTGTTCTTTGTAGTATTGGGTTTCTTCTTCATTGCCCAGCTGATCCTGACAGAAGGCCAGCATGGAGGAACAGGTGAAACAGTGTGACGAATCCTTTTCGGAGGCCAGTGCTGCTTTCAGTTCTGTTGCGGCGTTTTCCCATCTCTTCTGCTTGAAGTAAGTAATTCCCAGCAGCCGGCATATATCCGTGTAACAGATGTGTTGCTGGCTGACCGATGTCTTGAGCCGGGTCAGTAAAGTTTCGGCTTTGGCAAGCTGGTCTGTATACAGATAGCTTTTTCCCAGCAGCGTCAGGGTAAACGGGTCCAGTTCGTCCGTATTCATTTCCTTGATGCTTTGATTGGCCAGTGCCTGGTTTTTGATAAACTTCAGCATGTCGTATTTACGGAGATACATGTCGCTCAGGTAATTGTAGAGATGGAATTTCCAGACCGGATCGTCAGCCAGCTCTGCCAGCTTCATTCCCTGTTCGATGGCGGCTATCTCTTCGGCCGTATTGTTTTCCTTCTTGCAGGTTTCAGCCAGGAGGAAAAGAGCTTCCAGTTCCTGTTGTACCTTGTTCCGGGAACGGAAGATCCGGATGCATTCCTGCAGCTTTTCTTTCTCAGGATAGAAGTCACGTGAAGTATAATGACGGGCCAGTGAACGGAGCAGAAAGGCAGTAGCCTCCTTTTCTGTCGTGATGCGTGAAAAGTCGGTTGAATCCGGTTGGGCAAGGATTGCTTCGGGATGATTTTCCAACAAGGTGATTTTATCATTGAATGCAGTGTCATCCTGATAAGTCTTTCCGCAGGCATACAATGCAAAAGCAGGAGGATCAGTCCGGTATGCAGGAGAGCGAAGGGCTTTCTTGTCCGTATCATGGGCTTATTTTGGGTCGTTAAGAAATGTGCTTAGCTTGTTGCCGGTACCCGGGCGGCAGGCTGTTGTCAATAAGCCTGTATCCTGACGAAGCCGGCTGTTTCGCAAAGATACAATCTTTTTTGTCAGAAACAACCTCCGGCTGGTGTTTTACTGACTTTTATCCTCTTCTTTCTTCGCGTGAATGTTCCTTTATTTCAAATAATTCCGTATATTTGCTAGACACGAATGTGTGCCGGAGCCTTTGTAGTGACAAGTCTGATATTAAAACGATAGCTTATGAACAGGACTGTGAAGAAGACCTTGAAAATTGCCGGAATCACCCTTGGTGTGATCCTGCTGTTGCTCCTGATTCTTCCTTTTGCTTTTCAGGGTAAACTGGCAAAGCTGGTAAAGGAAGAAGGAAACAAGATGCTGAATGCTCAGTTTGATTTCCGTACACTGAACATCAGTCTGCTCCGCAACTTTCCTTCAGCCTCGGTTTCACTGGAGGATTTCTGGTTGAAAGGAACCGGACCTTTTGAGAACGATACGCTGATTCAGGCTGGCGAACTGACGGCGGCAGTCAATCTTTTTCGTTTTTCGGTGACGGCGGATACGATATCTCCCGGATCATTGTGAAGGATACCCGCGTGCATGCAATTGTGCTGGAAGACGGACGTCCCAACTGGGATGTCATGAAACCATCGCCGGATGCGGAAACTCCGGAAGACGAAACTGCACAAGAGACGTTCCGAATCAAGCTACAGAAACTCTCAGTGGATAATCTGTCGGTAGTTTATGACGATCGGCAGGGAGGAGTATTTGCCGATCTTAGCCGTCTGGAAGCAGACTGCTCCGGTGACTTCGGCAGCGACCGGACGGTTGTTGATCTGAAGATGGAACTCCGTCGCTGACTTGTCGGACTGGTGGAATTCCTCTATTAAATAAGGTGTCGCTGGAAGCTGATATGGATGTGGATGCTGATCTGGCCGGAGGTAAGTTCACCTTGCGGGAAAACATGTTGCGGCTGAATGCCATTCAGCTCAATCTGGACGGCTGGCTGGCACAAACGAAGCAAGGGATGGATATGGATCTTCGACTGAACACCAATGAAGTGGGATTCAAGGAACTTCTTTCACTGATTCCGGCCATTTACGCCAAAGACTTTCAAGACCTGAAGACAGACGGAAAGGTGACTTTAAACGCTTTTGCCAGGGGAAGCATGGAAGGAAATACCAAGGTTCCTCAGTTTGAGGTGAATCTTGACGTGAAAGACGCGATGTTCCGTTATCCTTCTTTACCCGCCGGGGTGGAAAAGATCAATATTTCTGCTCTGGTCCGCAATGCGGGAGGCCCGTTGGATGCTACTGAAATATCCGTAGCTCCTTTTGATTTTGTACTGGCAGGCAATCCTTTCAGTCTGAATGCAACGGTGAAAACGCCGGTCAGCGATCCGGATTTCCATCTGACCGCCCGCGGCAAGCTGGATTTGGGTAAGGTGAAGGAGGTCTATCCTTTGGACGACATGCAACTGAACGGACTCGTGCAGGCAGACCTGGAACTCGGGGGCAGGCTCTCGATGGTTGAAAAAGAACAGTTCGAACAAATGCAGGCCAAGGGAAGTCTCCGGTTGAATCAGATGAAACTGGTTCTGAAAGACATGCCTCCGGTAGATATTCAGCAGTCTGTATTTACTTTCTCTCCGCGTTATCTGCAATTGAGTGAAACGACTGTGAATATCGGGAAGAATGATCTGACACTCGACAGCCGCTTTGAAATTATCTGGGATATGCTTGAAAGGCTCCACACTCAAGGGAACCCTGAACGTCAGCAGCAATCATCTTAACCTGAATGATTTTATGAGTGCTGATACGACTGCTGCGGTAGCGGAAGTTCCCGCAGATACGGCTGCCATGGGAGTGATCCGTGTTCCTGAGAATATTGACTTCCAGATGCAGGCAGCCTTCCGTGAATTGCTGTTTGACAAGATGACGCTTACAGACGGCAAAGGAACTCTGCTTGTCAGAAACGGGACGGTAGATATGCGTAACCTGTCGTTCAATACCATGGGCGGAAGCGTAACCATGAACGGTGCTTATGCTGCTCCTCAAAATAAACAGCCGGAACTGAATGCAGCCTTTAGCATGAGAAACATCAGTTTTGCACAGGCCTATCAGGACTTGGGACTGGTACAGCAACTGGCTCCGATCTTTGCAGGTCTAAAAGGAAACTTCTCCGGAAATCTGCAGATTGATACGCCGCTGGATGCAACCATGAGTCCGGTCATGTCGGCTGTGCAGGGAAAGGGAGCCTTGTCAACGAAAGATCTGAGTCTGAGTGGAGTTAAGTTTATTGATCAGGTGGCAGATATCGTAAAGAAACCTTCGCTGAAAGAAATCAAGGTCAAGGATCTGAATATTGACTTTGAAATCAAGGACGGACGGGTGACAACCAAGCCCTTTGACCTGAAGCTTGGAGATTATAATATGAATCTGTCCGGCTCAACCGGCCTTGACCAGACGATTGATTACACCGGAAAGATTACGATGCCGGCAGACGGTATTGCTTCCAAACTGGGTACAGTAGACATGACGATCGGCGGAACTTTCACTTCTCCAAAGGTTGGTATTGATATGGCAAGCCTTGCCAGGAATGCAGCCGAACAGGCACTGAAGGGGCTGGGTGAAAAGCTGGGCAACGATTCTAAGGGTTCGGAAAAGAAGAAGTCGGTGATCAATAAAGCTTTGGATCTGTTCAAAAAGAAGAAATAGAATCCGGTCCCAGTAACCTGAAGCTGGTTGTATCCGGAACATACTGGAGGCATCTCCGGGCTGTTGACAGAAATCTGTCGCGAGACATTTTCTTTGGCAGCCTGGTGATGCCTCTTTTTTTAGGGCTGGAATGCAGTTGTAAATATCGGATATTTCTGTTAATTTTGCTCCGACCTTAATGAGCAAGATACATGGTCGTGAAAGATATACTACGTAAAATGCGGATTATGGAAAACGAAAATGAAATACTGAAATCTCTGGCATCCGGTGATCAGCAGGTGTTTAGCTGGTTGTTTCGCCGGTATTATCTGAAAGTCAGGTCTTTTGCTTATGGATTTGTGAAAGATGCTGATGAGGCTGATGATTTGGCACAAACTGTATTTATCAAAATCTGGGATAAGCACGAAATCTTTTCGTGTGTCAAGAATTTCGATGCGTATTTATATACATTGACCAAGTATACCATATTCAATTACATCAAGTCAAAGGATGTGGGGGCAGTAGTGCATGATGAATTTCCTGAGATTTTAGATTCAGATACTCCTTATGAAGAATTACTGGCATCAGATTTGAAACTGTTGATTGATATGGTGGTTGATTCGATGTCTCCGCAACGTAAGATGGTTTATATATTGAGTCGTGTACGGGGACTTTCTAATGATGAGATAGCTGTGAAACTGGGAATACATAAGAAAACGGTTGAGAATCATCTGAATCTGGCATTGAGGGAATTAAAGAATGTAATATCGACAGCTATAGTTACTTATTTTTTGTTAATGAATTGGTGGAAATGACTCTGAGAACTGTCATCTTGTTGAATACATAATATTAGAATATGAGTTATATCAAAGAAATTGTCAACTTCTTCTTTCACCACAATGTGTCGGGGAATATAAAAAGGAGAGTGTATGACAGAATGCTGCATCCTTCACAGGATCAGGAACGTGATAATGCATTAAGGCAAATCTGGAATGGACTGGAGGCATCTGAATGTAATAATGATGAGATAGAAAAGAATTTGGCTGTTGTTGAAAATATCCTGTTTAAGGGGAAGAAAGAAGAAAAAACAATTGTAAGTTCTCAGAGTTTCTGGCATGGATGGGGGAAGATTGTAGCTGTATGGACTATTCCCTTTATCATGCTCTGTGCTTCTGCTTATTTTTATTTCTCTACTCCTGCAGTTGACAGATAAAGATGGCTGAAGTTTCCTATATTCAACATTATGCATCTGAAGGAACCCATGAAGAAGTAACGCTTCCTGATGGAAGTGAAATCTGCCTGAATGGAGGTAGTATGCTGATGTATCCCTCTACTTTTCCTTCGTCTGGACGCTGGGTATACTTAATAGGAGAAGCTCATTTGATGTGGCGAAGGATAAAAAACATCCCTTTACGGTCAGTACCGGTTTTATGCAGTTGCATGTTCTGGGTACTCAGTTTAATGTTTCGGCCTATCCGGAAGATTCCCAGATCAAGGCTACTCTGGAGACGGGACGGATTATGATTAATGTAAGAGGAGATTCTGTAGATTACTATCTGGATCCGAATAATCAGCTTGTATATACTCCCCGGACAGGTAAGGTTGAAACACATCCTGTGCTCGCTTCTGATTTCTCAGATTGGCGCAAGGGAGAGCTTTGTTTTAATGATATCGCCTTTGCAGATGCGATGAGTATGCTGGAACGGACATATGGTGTAAAGATCCATATACAAAATTCTTCGTATGATAAGCAAAGACTGAGAGCTCATTTCAATAAAAATGAATCTTTGGGAACAGTGCTACAGATTATCAAGATGATGATACCTTACTTTGAGTATCAGATTGTGGGAAAAGATGTATATATTGAGTAAAATATTATATTTTCATATTTATTAACTAAATGGGGTTGGGTGTTGCTATAATACAGGTTGTCATACCTGTGTACGTACAACCAATAAATATTATAGTTATTTAGTAAATCTAATATGGAATGAACAAGAAATTTTATCGGGCAATGACCTTAGGGGTCGGCTTATTGTTGGCTGGTAACCTTGCAGTCAATGCACAGAAGGTTACTTTTAATGGGGAACAGGTATCCTTAAAGCAAGCTTTTGAACAAATTGAATCTGTTTCCAAATATAAGATTGCTTATAATACAGCTCAGCTGGATGTAAACCGCAAGGTAACACTTAATCAGAAAGACACAGACGTACTTCAGGTTCTGGATCAGCTTCTGGCTGGAACAGGATGCACGTATAAAGTAAATGAAAACTATATTGTAATCACCTCTCAGCAGACAGGAGCAGTTAAGAAAGTTCATGGAGTGGTGAAGGATGTAAACGGTGAACCTATCATCGGAGCCAATGTAGTTGTGAAAGGAAATCCTTCTAACGGAACCATTACGGACTTGAATGGTAATTTTGATCTGTCGGTGACTTCCAATACAACTTTGCAGGTCTCTTATATTGGATATAATACTCAGGAACTTTTTGTAGGCAAGAAGACAGACTTCAATATTGTATTGAAAGAAGATACAGAACTGTTGGATGAGGTTGTTGTTGTCGGATATGGTACAATGAAGAAGAAAGACCTGACAGGTGCTGTTGCTTCCGTCAAGATGGATGATGCACCGGTTGGTACGGTTTCAACCATCAGTCATGCACTTGCCGGTAAGGCAGCCGGATTGCAGGTGAATACAATCAGTGCGCAGCCGGGTAGTGGCTCTACTTTCCGTATACGTGGTGCAGCTTCTGTCAATGCAGGAAATGACCCTTTGATTATTATTGATGGTTTTCCGGTAAACCCTACGGATGACAGTAAGATTCAGACCGGTAAATATGATTCCGGTAGCTCTGACAATATTCTGGCCTCTATTAATCCGAACGATATTGAATCTATTGAGGTTCTTAAAGATGCAAGTTCTACGGCTATTTATGGTGCCCGTGCCGGTAATGGTGTGATCATTATTACCACTAAAAAAGGAAAGACAGGAGCTCCGAAAGTTACGTACTCCGGAACAGCGAGCGTGCAGACTATGGCTGCGAAATATGAAATGCTCAGTGCCAAAGATTTTATGATTCAGTCTAATCGCTATGCTTTGGAAGAATGGAGACGTTCCAATGGAATCGGGGTATATGGTGGAAAAAGTGAAGCTGAGGCAGCAACTCCTTATACACCTTATTATACAGATGCTGAAATTGCCAATCCGGCCTACGATACAGACTGGTTTAAGGAGATTACAAGAACCGGCTTCCAGACTCAGCACAATTTGTCTGTAAACGGAGGAACAGAGATGACGAAGTACCTTATTTCAGGAAACTTCTTCAAACAGAACGGTGTCGTGAAAAATAACGATATGGACCGTTATACAGCCAGAGTAAATGTAGAACAGAAGGTCAGCAAATATGTAAACCTGGGTGTGAATATGACTTTGTCCAGAAATACAACTAATAATGTTCCGTTGGGAGCCGGACAAAATGAGAATGCAAGTATTATGGTTGCTGCAGCTCAGTTCAGTCCGATATTGCCGGTTCGCGATGAGGAGGGAGAATATGTGTTGAACTCTCAGGCAGCTTTCCTTCCGAACCCGGTTTCTTTATTGGAGATTACGGACAAGACTGTTAAAGAAAGAATGCTGGGTACTGCTTATGTTGAGATTAAACCGATCGAAGAACTGACTTTGAAAGGTAATTTCGGTATTGACCGGAACTATCAGAAACATAGTGTCTATATGCCGAAGACAACTCTTTATGGACAGAAGACAGGCGGACAGGCTAATATTGCCCAGTATGACAAATCGGATTATCTGATGGAATTGACTGCGAACTATTCAAAACGTTTCGGAGATCATAATCTGAATGCACTGGTCGGATATTCTTTCCAGAGATTTACGGATGAATCCTTGTCGGCTGGTAATAGTCAGTTCCTGATTGATGGATTCCTTTACAATAATCTGGGAGCAGGTGCATATCCGAAACCCAGTGTAGGTTCTTCTGCTTCCAAGAGTGAGATGGCTTCTTTCTTTGGCCGTATCAATTACTCTTATAAGGATCGTTATTTGCTGACTGCAACGATGCGTGCGGATGGTGCTTCCAACTTCGCAAAGAATAACCGTTGGGGATATTTCCCTTCAGTTGCTTTGGGATGGAGATTTACGGAAGAAGAATTCATGCAGCCTTTGACATCGGTTCTGTCTAATGGTAAGTTACGTGTAAGTTTCGGTCAGACCGGTAACTCCAACATTGGAAACAGGGTGATAAGCTATTATTCAACTGGTAATAATAATGAATTTGGAGGAACGGAACAGGTAGGTGTCTATCTGAGTCAGATGGGAAATGTTGATCTGAAGTGGGAAACAACTACAGAATGGAATGTCGGAGTGGATCTTGGTTTCTTTAAAAACCGTTTGAACGTAACGGCTGAATATTTCCATAAAGTAGTATCTGACCTGTTAAGTGAACGTTCACTTTTGGGATTCCAGGAAGTAAGTACCATTGCAGCCAATATTGGTGAAACTCAGAGCCAGGGTTTTGAACTGACGATTAATTCGACCAATTTCAATACGAAGAATTTTGGCTGGAATACAGACTTTACATTCTCTCTCTACCGGGATAAATGGAAAACACGTGATGAAAGCTGGAAACCTTCTGCTTAATTCAGTTTATGATTCTCCGATCCGTTACCAGTATGGTTACCTTTCCGATGGTTTGATTCAGCCGGGAGAAACCGTAGACTGGATGCCGGGAGCTATTCCTGGTCAGGTGAAGATCAAAGATATTAACGGATATGTGTACAATGAGGACGGTTCTGTAAAAGTTGACCAGCACGGAATTCCTTTGAAGTCGGGAAAGCCTGATGGCAAACTAGATGATGCTGATAAGGTGATTTATGGAAGTTCGGATCCTGGTTATCTGCTTGGTTTGAACAATACATTCCGTTGGAAGAACTTCGACCTGAATATTTATTTTTATGGTCAGTTTGATTTGTTGAACAGTGGATCTTATAAAGATCTTTGGTTGACCGGAGCTTCTGGTATGACAGGTATCGTAAATATGTATCGTGGATACAATATGCCTGTAAGTGCAAAAGATGTATGGACCTCAGACAATCAGTCTGCCGTACGTCCGGGATATTTCCAGGATAAGAGTACATGGGGCATTGGTGACTATTATTTGCAGAAGAGTTGGTTTGTTCGTTGCCGGAATATTACGTTGGGTTATACTATTCCTGTTAATCAGGGCCGGAATATTCTGTCGAATGTACGTGTTTACTTTGATGTGAATAATCCGTTTACGATTACTCCGTATGACGGTCTGGATCTGGAAACAGATAATTCTGTATGGGCTTATCCGAATGTGAGAAGCTTTAGCTTGGGTGTAGACATAACCTTTTAATTAAACCTTTAAACGTGATACTGAAATGAAAAGAATCTTTTCGATATTTTCTGTTGTTCTGGCTACGGTTGCGATGACTCCTTCCTGTACCAACCTGGAGTCAGAAATGTATGATGTGATTAATCCCGGAATCTTTCCGGTGAATGGAGACGATGCCAATGCCTTGGTTACTTCGGCAGCTTATTCTCCTTTCCGTTCGAACTGGTATAGTGGACTTTGGGCCTCTTCTTACGGAGGTATTCATGTAACAACTGATATGACAACCGATATAGGCTATTGTCAGTGGAATGATGTCGTATGGCCGGACCTTCTGCAAGTGAACTTTACTGCCAATTCTACGGCTCCGACGGCGATCTATAAAAACTATATCCGGGATATCAGTAAGATGACTCTGACAATGGAGCGGATTGCTTCCATTTCTATGGATGAAACACTTAAGAATCGTCTTGATGCTGAATTGCATTGTGGCCGTGGTTGGCTGGCTTATATTTTATATGATTTGTATGGACCGATCCAGGTTGCTTCACTCGATCTGTTGAACAATCCGCTTTCGGATGAGGTTGCTCCCCGGCTTTCACAGGAAGATATGGTGAAGTTTATTGAGGATGATATGAATGCAGCCATTGCTGTTTTGCCTGCAACTTATAAAGTATCGGATACAAATTATGGCCGGTTTACAAAAGGTTTGGCTTATACAGTTCTGATGAAATTATATATGCATGAGAAGAACTGGGCTAAAGCGATAGAATGTGGCCGTGAACTGATGAAACCGGAATATGGTTATGGCCTGATGAATGATTATAAGGAAATCTTCACGTTGGAAAATGAAGGAAACAAAGAGACTATCTGGCCTGCGTATGTAGCCGGAGTGTCAATCAGCAGTTATGGCTTGCTCATGTTCTTTCCAGTGAATGTCCGACCAATAATCCGAATATTCAGAAATGGGGAGGATATCGTGTCCCGTGGGAATTCTATCATACATTTGATCCGTCAGATAAACGTCTGGAAGTATTAGTCGGAGACTTTGTCGGAACAGATGGTGTCCGTTACAATGAACAGAATCCGGGATCTGTTCTTATGTCAGGAGCATTACCTATTAAATATGGTGAGGATCCTGATGCAACCGGTGCAGAAAGTCAGATTGACTGGATTGTATATCGGTATGCAGATGTACTGACCTTGATGGCTGAAGCTTTGGCAAGAAATGAAAATGCAGTAACTCAGGAGGCTGTTGATCTTCTGAATATGGTACATACTCGTGCCGGTCTTCAGGCCTATGCAACAAGTGATTTTGCAAGTGTTGATACGTTCCTGGATGCTGTGCTTCTGGAACGTGGCCATGAGTTGTGGTTTGAAGCGTTCGCCGTTCTGACTTGATCCGGTATGGTAAGTACATTGAATATGCACGTCTTTACAAACATTCTGTAACAGCTCAGGATTACATGAACTTAATGCCGTTACCTCAGTCTGTTATTGATGAAAGTAAAGGTAAGATTGTTCAGAATCCGGGATATTAATACCTTGTAAGGTCAAACGGCCATTTTGACAGTTTACTGATCTGAAAGATCAAGATCTGATTTTGAAACTTATGAGAAAAGGAACTTTTGAGATGGCCGTTTTTTTATCTTCCACAAGGTAATCATTGCGTAGGGTTATAAGGAAATACTATTTGATAAATACAATTATTCAACATTTATGAAAAGATCTTCATTAATATTTGGTGCATTGCTGTGGGGTATGGGTGCAATGGCTCAGACGGCTCAGTGGAATGATAAAGATTGGGAGTGTAGAATCTCGGAGAACGGCTGCCTTGAGCAAATTGTTTTTAAAGGGCAGCACGGGAATGATACGGTTCCGTTTTTCCGGAAAGGAGAACACAGGGGACCTTCGTTTTATGTAGTAACTGGCGGGAAAAGTACGACGGCTGACTGGACTCCAGACGGGAAGTTTGCTTATCGGGCAGAAATTGAAGGTGTGGAATGCTCGCTGAAGTATGAAAAATGGAATGGTGCTCCGGCTATGCGGATTACACTTACCAATAAAGGGCATGTTCCTTTCCAGCCGGAAAAAGCCGGAATCAGAATGGGAATCGATACTTATATGGATAAATATCCTGAATGGTTCGGCAAGTATTTCCCGACTTTGATGCGCAATGAAAAAACTCATTTCTTCGGTTATCTTCAGACGCCTTCGGGACATACATTGGGGGTAGTGTCTCCTCAAGCCGTTGCTTCCTGGAGTGTGGAATATAATTTAGGTTATCAGGATCCGGCTCCTCACTGGTTTATGGGCCATCGGATTGAATCCTTGAACCTTGATCTGATTAATGCATTGCCACTTCCTTCCAGAAATCCTCAGCATTTGTGGAAGCTGGACCAGGGAGAAACAAAGTCCTGGATCATAGCACTGGTCGATATTGAAGAGCCGGGAGTGTTTGAAGAAAAACTGCATAAGTTGGCAGATATCCCTATGCTGAGAATACACAAGACTGCTTATGTTCCGGGAGAACTGGTCGAATTTGATGTGATTTCGTCTGGCGGACAGGTGTGTGTTGTGGATGACAATGGCAAAGAAATACCGGTGCAGGTGGAAAACAGAGCTGAAGATGTGAAACACATAAGCTGTTGTTTGCCGAAAGTCGGTATGTACACCATCCGTGTGAAGGACGGAGAAAATCAGGCCGAAGGTATTTTGTCTGTTCACTCATCCTGGCAGTGGACACTGGAGCAGGCCAGAAAGGGAGCGCTGAAATATCATCAGAAAGCGACTTCACATATTGAGAGCTGGTACGGATTCCATTCGGCATTCCTTGCAGCACGATATTTCCCGGATAAAGCTCTGGACGAACAGTTGTGCAAACGTTTTGATTATTTGTTTGATCTGCTTCATGACAAGGATAAGATGGAGCCTAAATATTATGCTTCCCGCATTCAGAACACATCGGGTACGATCGGAATGCTGGTCGACAAATATCAGGCTTATCATGATGTGAATGATCTGAAAAAGGCTTCGCGTCTGGCAGACTGGCTGATGAATACCTGGCAAAGAAAAGACGGGGCTTATGTGAATCATAACACCGTATATACAAGCGTAATTTATGTTGCGAAGAGTATGCTGGAACTGACTTTGGAGGAACGTAAGCTTGGCCGGTCGGACAAGACCTGGGCTGCTGCAGCCAAACGGCATTATCAGTCAGCCAAGCGTGCGATTGACCAGCTGGTGGCTTCGCAGGGAGATTTTGAAACAGAAGGAGAACTTACTTTTGAAGATGGTATGATTTCCTGTTCGGCCTTGCAGATCGGTATGCTTGCCTTGATGCAGGAGGATGCAAGAAACGCCAGTATTATACGGATGCCATGCTCCGGATCTTGCACAGCCATGATTGTCTGGCTCAACTTCGTGTTCCGGATGCCAGAAGAAGAGGAGGAACCATGCGTTACTGGGAAGCTCAGTATGATGTACAGATGCTTCCGAATATGTTTAACTCTCCGCACGGATGGAGCGGATGGAGAGGTTATGCTACATATTATGCATATCTGCTGACAGGAGATGAACGCTGGCTGATTGAAACTTATAATGCGATGGGAGCTTTCTCTAATCTGATTGATTATAAGACCGGAGATTTGCGCTGGGCATTTGTGGTTGATCCTTATCTGAAGGTGAAACAGGCATGCAGCGCGGATACACGTGTGACGGAAGATTCCCTGAGCTTTGGTAATCCGCATCCGGAACTTTATGATACCCGCTCTTTCGTGATCGGTGAACAGTATGTCAATATGATCAGTGACTGGCAGACGGTTAATACGCAGGATAATGATGTGCATGAATTGTTCAAGTGTATCGGAGAATCCATGCTGGTGAATGCATTCATTGTTGAGCGTGAGGATGGAAGCGTGGTTGGATATAATTGTAAGGTAAAACGTGAAGGTGATACGCTGGAAGTCGTTGTAGATGAGAAACAAATTGTAAATTTGCATTGTAACCTGAAGTCTCCCTGCAAAGTCTTGTTTGGCGGACAGAGCCGCAGCCTGAAGAAGAATTATTTAGGATGGGCGTTTGGGGAAGATTTGTATAAATGAAACGTTTAACATTGAAATAGTCTGAAGGATGAAAAAAATTTTATGTTTGATCAGTCTTTTCCTTTTGGGAGTTACCCTCTACGCTTCTCCCATTACCGGCTTGCTGGAACGTATTGACAAAGGGGCGTCCCGTAAATTTGTCATTGAGCGCCTGAAGGGGGAAAAGGATTTCTTTGAATTGGATCAGAAGGGGAATAAGTCGTGGTACGCGGTAACAACTATGTCAGCATTGCCACGGGTATCAACTGGTATCTGAAGTATTATGCCGGAATCAACCTGTCGTGGAATGGCATGCAGGCTGATCTTCCTGAGGTGTTGCCTCCGGTGCTGAAGAAGGAAAGACATGAAACGGATCTGAAGCTCCGTTATGATTTCAATTATTGTACGTTCTCCTACAGTATGGCTTTCTGGGACTGGAAACGATGGGAACAGGAAATCGACTGGATGGCACTTCATGCATTAATCTGCCGCTTGCAATGGTTGGAACCGATGTGGTGTGGAAGAATGTGCTGGAGGAACTGGGTTACACACGCGAAGAAATCAATGCTTTCATTGCGGGCCCCGGTTTTCAGGCCTGGTGGCTGATGAATAATCTGGAAGGATGGGGTGGCCCCAATCCGGACAGCTGGTATGAACGTCAGGAAGAACTTCAGAAACGTATTCTGAAGCGTATGCGTGAATACGGCATTGAGCCGGTATTGCCCGGATATTCCGGAATGGTTCCTCACAATGCAAAGGACCGGTTGGGGCTGAATGTGGCAGATCCCGGCCGATGGAACGGTTATCCGCGTCCGGCTTTCCTGCAGCCTACTGATCCTCAGTTTGAACGGATTGCTGCTTTGTATTATCGGGAAATGACCCGTTTGTATGGTAAGGTTTCTTATTATAGCATGGATCCTTTCCATGAAGGTGGAAACACGTCGGGGGTGGATCTGGAAGCTGCGGGAAAGGCGATCTGGAAAGCGATGAAACAGGCCAATCCGCGTGCTGCATGGGTGGTGCAGGCCTGGGGAGCCAATCCGCGTCCGCAGATGATCCGGAACTTGCCTGCTGGTGATATGGTGGTATTGGATTTGTTTTCGGAAAGCCGTCCTCAGTGGGGAGATCCGGCTTCTTCCTGGTACCGGAAAGAGGGCTTTGGACAACACGACTGGCTGTTTTGCATGTTGCTGAACTATGGAGGCAATGTAGGTCTGCACGGGAAAATGGCTCATCTGATAGAGGAATTCTATAAAGCAAAGGACAGTTCGTTCGGAAAGACCTTGAAAGGTGTCGGCATGACCATGGAAGGTATAGAAAACAACCCGGTGATGTATGAACTGTTGTGTGAACTTCCCTGGAGAGAACAGCGTTTCTCAAAAGATGAATGGCTGGAAGGATATCTGAAAGCACGCTATGGAAAATCAGACAGTCAGGTATCACAGGCATGGATGCTGTTAAGTAACACCATTTATAATTGTCCGGCTGCTTCCACTCAGCAGGGAACACATGAATCCATTCTTTGCGCGCGGCCATCCTGGAAGGCTTATCAGGTATCCAGCTGGTCGGAAATGTCCGACTATTATGATCCGGCGGATGTGATCCGTGCTGCCGGTATGATGGTGGATGCTGCGGAACGTTTCCGGGGTAACAATAATTTTGAATACGATCTGGTGGACATTGTTCGGCAGGCTGTTGCTGAAAAAGGCCGTCTGATGTATCGGGTGCTGGTTGACGCTTATAAGGCTGGTGACCGGGAACTCTTTAAACTTTCATCCGACCGGTTCTTGCGTTTGATTTTAATGCAGGATCGTTTGCTGGCTACACGTTCGGAATTTAAGGTGGGACGCTGGCTGGAAAGTGCCCGTAACCTGGGTAGCACGGAGGAAGAAAAGGACTGGTATGAATGGAATGCCCGTGTACAGATAACGACTTGGGGAAACCGGGTTGCTGCAGATGATGGCGGTTTGCATGATTATGCTCACAGAGAATGGAACGGACTGTTGCGCGACTTCTATTATTTGCGCTGGAAGACTTGGCTGGATGAACAGCTGAAGAGTTTTGAAGGCGGACAGCCCAAGGCAATTGACTTTTATGCACTGGAAGAACCGTGGACATTGAAACATAACTCGTATGCATCAGAAGCTGAAGGAAATCCGGTAGATATCGCTTGTGAAATTTACCGTGAAATCAAGCTTCCCTAACTTCTTTTTCTGAGGCCCTCGAGCTTTTTAAAAAACGTTTCGACGTTTGAAGGAAAAGGCCGAATTCTTTTCCCTTAAACGTCGAAGCGTTTTTTTTATGCCCTTGAAGTCTGTTTACAATGTTTCGGCAGGACTTTTGAAGAGAACCGGGGAAAGGTGAAAAAGAGTTTCTGACAGTTTTCCGGGAATGATGGGCGTTTTCAGAAAAGGGAAGACTGAAAAGAAAAATCCGCGCTTGGGGAGCCTGTCACAGGTTCCAAGCGCGGATACTTTTAGATAGTTGGTCTCTCAAATAGTGTGTGTCTTGTAGCCAACGATAATAGATTTTAGGAAAATCAACGATTGGTTGAAGAATGTTGCCCCTTGGGGCATCCTTTCTTTTAGGCAGGTCAAAAGTAGTGCATTTTTTCGAATGTACAAAAGTTATGAACCATAATGTTGTGAATAAAATACGAGGCTTTCGGTAAAATACTGGTGTATAGCCTGCTGGAACGTGTGTCAACAACCTGTGAAAAACTGTCAGGTTATGAACAGGCTGTTGATAACTTTGGGAAGCCGTGTCTTCCGCATGCCGGTAAAATGTAAAATAAATACTAAAGTTTTCCACTTAACTCCGGTAAACTCAGGAAAAAGCATTACTTTTGCGAAGATTAATGATCATTATTTAGATATCAAAAAATAAAAGAATGATGGAGCTTGATTTACTCACGGCTATATCACCTATTGACGGTCGATACAGGAGCAAAGCGGGAGCTTTGGCTGCCTATTTTTCAGAATACGCATTGATCAAATATCGTGTGCGTGTGGAAATTGAATATTTCATTACGTTGTGTGAACTGCCTTTGCCCCAGTTGAAAGGACTGGATGCATCACGCTTTGATTCACTTCGTGATATTTACCGGAACTTCTCAGAAGCTGATGCGGGACGTATCAAGGAAATTGAGAGTGTAACCAATCACGACGTGAAGGCTGTTGAGTATTTCATCAAGGAACAGTTTGACAAGTTGGGTGGCCTGGAGGAATACAAGGAGTTCATTCACTTCGGCCTGACTTCACAGGATATCAACAATACTTCTGTTCCCTTGTCAATCAAGGATGCACTGGATGAAGTGTATTATCCACAGATCCAGAAGCTGGTCGATCAGCTGAATGCGTATGCAGAAGAATGGAAGAATATTCCGATGCTGGCAAAGACTCACGGTCAGCCGGCTTCTCCTACCCGCCTGGGAAAAGAAATCAAGGTGTTTGCCTATCGTCTGGAACGTCAGCTGGCTGTATTGAAGGCTTGTCCGATCACTGCTAAGTTTGGTGGTGCAACCGGTAACTACAATGCCCACCATGTGGCTTATCCGGAATATGACTGGAAGGCATTCGGTAATCGTTTTGTCGCAGAAAAACTGGGACTGGAACGTGAAGAATACACTACTCAGATTTCAAATTATGACAATCTGGCGCTATCTTTGATGCCATGAAGCGTATCAATACGATTATGATTGATATGAACCGTGACTTCTGGCAGTATATCTCTATGGAATACTTCAAGCAAAAGATCAAAGCGGGTGAGGTTGGATCAAGTGCAATGCCTCATAAGGTAAACCCCATTGACTTTGAAAATGCTGAAGGAAATTTGGGCATGGCGAATGCCGTGTTGGAACATTTGTCAACCAAGCTTCCGGTTTCACGTCTGCAGCGTGACCTGACTGACTCTACAGTTCTGCGTAATATCGGTGTTCCGTTCGGACATACGGTTATTGCTATTCAGAGCTCTCTGAAAGGACTGGGCAAGCTGTTGCTGAACGAATCCAAGATCTATCAGGATCTGGATAACTGCTGGAGTGTTGTGGCTGAGGCTATTCAGACTATTTTGCGTCGTGAAGCCTATCCGCATCCGTATGAAGCATTGAAAGCTTTGACACGTACCAACCAGGCTATCAATGAAGCTTCCATCAAAGATTTTATCGAAACATTGAACGTAAGCGAAGAAATAAAGAAAGAACTGCGGGCAATCACTCCGCACAACTATACAGGTTTATAAGAAGATCACCCGAGAGGGTAATTATTAATTTATAGCATTTTTAAGAACATGACTACAGACAAAGAAAACAGACTGGACGGAGAAAACACCCAGTCAGGCCGTGATGGTTACAAGTCCTATAACAAGGAAGGGTATAACAGATACAATCGAAACGAAGGCAGAAGCTATGGACGTCGTCCGTATGGCAGCAACCGGGAAGGTGGCGAACGCCCGTACCGTTCCTCTTACAATCCCCGTTTTAACGGAAATAATGGAGAGGATCGTCCACAGCGCAGTTATGGAAATCATTCTCAGCAGCGCAGTTATGGAAACAGACAGGGATACAACAGCAATACGAATCGTCCCTCGCGTCCTTCCTATGCGCCGCGCTATAACAATAATGAAGGAGGTGAGCAGCGTCCGTATCGTCCGCGTTACAATAATAACGAGGGAGGTGAACAGCGCTCGTTCCGTCCGCGTTACAACAACGGTCAGCAGCAGGGCGGCGGTTATAATCGTCCGCAAGGTGGAGGATTCCGCCCGCGTACCGCAGGATACAATCCGAATGCGAAGTATAGCATGAAGAAGCAGATCGAGTACAAGGATATCCTGACCGATCCGAATGAACCGATCCGTCTGAACAAGTTCCTGGCCAACGCAGGTGTTTGTTCTCGTCGTGAGGCTGATGAATTTATCACAGCAGGCGTAGTTTCCGTTAATGGTGAGGTGGTTACCGAACTGGGAACAAAGGTGAAACGTACGGATGAAGTCAAGTTCCACGATCAGCCGGTAAATATCGAACGTAAAGTTTACGTATTGCTGAATAAGCCGAAAGATTGTGTGACTACTTCTGATGATCCTCAGGAACGTAAGACCGTGATGGACTTTGTGAAAGGTGCCTGCAAGGAACGTATTTATCCGGTAGGTCGTCTGGACCGGAACACAACTGGTGTGCTGTTGCTTACCAATGACGGTGATCTGGCTTCTAAGCTGACTCATCCGAAGTTCCTGAAGAAGAAGATTTACCATGTATATTGTGATAAAAATGTAACGAAGGCTGATTTGGATCAGATCGTACAGGGCATTACTCTGGATGACGGAGAAATTCATGCAGATGCAGTCAGCTATGCTTCAGATACAGACAAGTCGCAGGTAGGTATTGAGATCCATTCTGGTAAAAACCGAATTGTCCGTCGTATTTTTGAGTCACTGGGCTATCGGGTAATTAAGCTGGATCGTGTTTATTTTGCCGGACTGACCAAGAAAGGTCTGCGTCGTGGAGACTGGCGTTATCTGACAGAAATGGAAGTAAACAGCTTCGCATGGGTTCTTTTGAATAAGATAATATATAATAAGGTGTGCCGAAGGTTGGAAAAGCTTGAAAAAAGCAGAGGCTGAAGGCCGCCTTTTTAAATTTGAATAAAACAAGATAAAAATGGAAACAATTCGTAGAACAAAGATCGTAGACCTGCTGAAGCGTCGTGACTTCGGTGTGATGGTCAATGTAAAGGGATGGGTACGTACCCGTCGCGGTAGTAAGCAGGTAAGTTTTATCGCCTTGAATGACGGTTCTACTATAAATAATGTGCAAGTGGTGGTTGATCTGGCAAACTTCGATGAAGAAATGTTGAAACAGATCACGACAGGAGCTTGTATCAGCGTCAATGGAGAGCTGGTTGAGTCGGTTGGTGCCGGACAGGCATGCGAAATCCAGGCTCGTGAAATTGAAGTACTGGGAACATGCGATAATACTTATCCTTTGCAGAAGAAAGGACACTCTATGGAATTCTTGCGCGAGATTGCTCACCTGCGTCCGCGTACGAATACTTTCGGAGCTGTGTTCCGTATTCGTCACAATATGGCCATTGCTATCCACAAGTTCTTCCATGAACGTGGCTTCTTCTATTTCCATACTCCGCTGATCACGGCTTCTGACTGTGAAGGTGCCGGACAGATGTTCCAGGTTACTACTATGAACCTGTATGATCTGAAGAAGGACGAAAATGGTTCTATTATTTATGACAATGACTTCTTCGGCAAGCAGGCCAGCCTGACAGTTTCCGGTCAGTTGGAAGGTGAGTTGCTGCAACAGCATTGGGCGCCATTTATACATTTGGTCCTACGTTCCGTGCAGAAAACTCCAATACACCGCGTCACCTGGCTGAGTTCTGGATGATTGAACCGGAAGTAGCTTTCAATGATATCAATGACAACATGGATCTGGCAGAAGAGTTCATCAAGTACTGTGTACAGTGGGCTTTGGATAACTGCTACGATGATGTGAAGTTCCTGAACGATATGTTCGACAAGGGATTGATCGAACGTTTGCAGGGAGTATTGAAGGAAGAATTTGTACGTTTGCCTTATACGGAAGGTATCAAGATCCTGGAAGATGCCGTTGCTCATGGCCACAAGTTTGAATTCCCTGTATATTGGGGTGTGGACCTTGCTTCAGAGCATGAACGCTATCTGGTGGAAGAACATTTCAAACGTCCTGTAATTCTGACTGATTATCCGAAAGAAATCAAGGCATTCTATATGAAGCAGAATGAGGACGGAAAGACCGTTCGTGCAATGGATGTCCTGTTCCCGAAGATTGGAGAGATTATCGGAGGTTCGGAACGTGAAGCTGATTATGACAAACTGCTTACCCGTATTCAGGAATTGCATATACCGATGAAGGATATGTGGTGGTATCTGGATACCCGTAAATATGGTTCTTGTCCTCATTCCGGTTTCGGATTGGGCTTTGAACGTCTGCTGTTGTTCGTAACAGGTATGGCAAACATCCGTGATGTTATTCCGTTCCCGCGTACACCGCATAACGCAGAATTCTAATATTCGTAAATAAAAGATCCGGAAAGCTGGAGCAGACAGTTTACTGCTACTTGAGCTTTCCGGATTTCTTTTTGTACATCTGTAAGTCAAACGAAAAAACTTTAAAAAAAGAGAGAAAAGACTATGCATTTTTAAATAATTTTCTATTTTTGTAGA
>ENA-OQHA01000274-OQHA01000274.1-human-gut-metagenome-genome-assembly--contig:-NODE-274-length-27278-cov-2.416559_pt1 | contig 27278 bp, 27 predicted proteins | sample MGYA00242558_ERZ504707 | MGnify/ENA primary metagenome ERZ504707 (study PRJEB26092, sample SAMD00036197) | human gut metagenome | host: Homo sapiens | study: EMG produced TPA metagenomics assembly of...
GGGTATTTCCCCGTTTGGCTGCCAAACCTTATTTCGGGGGAATATCTAAAGATACAAAAAGCCAACTAATTCGCAATACATTGTGTATGAATTAGTTGGCTAATTTATATTATTTACTGAGTGTCCCTATTTAGATACCTCAGTACCTTCTTTTACTGTCCATACCATTGAGCCTGACTGCATCAAATCTGTACGATATATTCGTTGTTCCAGTCGCCGTTTTCATAATCATACTTTCCGCTGAGAACGTATCCATAATGGCCATCTTTCTCAACCGAATAAGTACCTGTGATATAACGTGGATACATGCTGTCATGCTTCTGATACATTTCAAAGTTTCCTTTGCGGTCGAACTCTATATAGATATAGAAATCTTCGGGCAACTGTTCGCCGTTCAGTTCTGCCAGCTTCCATGTGCCCTGAAGTGTAATAGGTGTTACTTCAAGAGAAGGCTCCAATACTTCGTCTTCGCTACATGAGAAGGTTGTCAGCGAAATGACAAGCAACATCAAAATCTTAACTATTTTACTTTTCATAATATCTTATCAATTATATTTTTACTATTTCATTTATCGATTAAATTAATCTCAATACTGAGTGTTCTGTCGCTTGGACGTCCTGTTACTCCATCCAGAATCAGCGGAGCATGAAACTTTTCAGGCTTTCCGACAAGTTTCGAAGCATCGACGCTTATCACGATATCTGCTTCCTGTCCGGGTTTGATAACCTCCGGTTCCGTTCTGAATTCCATATATTTAGGCAGATTCATAACAGAAAGCCGCAAATCGGTCTTCCCGCTATTGCCACATAAGATTCTTTATAAGTTAAAGAGAGGAAAGAAATTTTTTTGCACAGAAAATGAATTAAAATTATTATATTTTTGCCTTCTTTATCAAGAATACCTCCTGACATCTAAACAAACAGGAGATTCGAATACACATAGAAATAGTAATTTGAATAAACAAAGATATAATTCTCAAAAACAAATATCACATCTAATAATAACACATGCCAACTTCACTTACGGCTGATAAGAGTTCATATACGGCAAAGAGATACACCATGCAACTCTCCCCAAAAGTACATTCAGAAAGCAGTATCAAACTGTACCAGAATTAAAGAATACTTCAAACTAGCAATATTCAGATGATTATGGTTTAGGCAAAATATTTAAATGAATCAACAAGATTACTAACAGACTACTATCATATTTACACAAAAAAAGACAACCTTAAAAGTTCTAGGTTGTCTTTTTATATCTCTAAATCACTTTTTAACGATACCCGAAGGCTTAGGTAATGGCTTTCCTAAACGGACAGGCTTACCTAATATCGGCATATTATTCTCATCCCATGAAATCTTCTGTAAGCGTGGTGTTCTACTCTCACTTTCTCCGGTAATTCCATTAGGTATATTTCTTGCATTATAAAGCATATACCATTCTGTACTATCTGGAGAAGGGATAAATGACGGACTGCCTGGTCCCCACACACTGTCTTGCGGAGATTGATAAAATACCGGATCTGTTGTTTTTTTCCAAGACTTCGAATCCAATAAATCAGCATCAGCACTACAGCTTAACATTCCGATACAATAATAAGGAGACCAGCATCCACTAGCTGAATAATATATAATCAAAATTTTTCTTATCCTTAGAATATAAAAATGTAGGAGCTTCGTTTACATAAATCGGATAGGCAGTACGACTTCCATCAGGATTAACCCACTGTCGTTCCCAATTATATTCCGGCGAAGATAACATAATACGTTCTCCGTCTAAAGTCCATGGATTTTTCATTTTTGCAATGTAAATACATTGGGTTTCTTCCATAATGCGTCGCTTAGGCCATCCTGACCAAATAAGATACTGCACACCATTATGCACAAAAGTAGATGCATGTATTCCCCAGTTCCATTCCTGATTAGTCATAATGGGACCTTTCTGTTTAAAAGTTCCCTCCATCGGAGTTCGTGCATCATTTTCTAATACATATATTTGATGATTGTCCGTATTTCCGTCATCAGCAGCATAATAAATATACCATTTATCATTAATCCGATGTATCTCCGGAGCCCACAAGTTATGCATACTCTTGGGATCAGTAGGTCGCCAAACTTCTTTACAAACAGCACTACCCATATCTGTTATATCATTAGTTTCCCAAAGTAGAATCATATCATTTGTTTCATGAGTATAATAATACTTCCTCCATAAAATAAAGCATTAGGATTACTTCCAGAAGAAAAATAGGATTAATAAAATAGTCATCCTCTACTTTTAACTGATTTTCCCGAATCCGTACATGATAATCCCCCAAGACAACTATCCCTAAAAAGAAAATTATATTCAATTTCATAAACTAAAAATATCTAGAGAAACAAAAATAATACAGAACATTAGAAAATAAATGCCAACTTTTTTGTCAAAAGTACGTAAAATTTATCTTTTTCACTCCAAAGATTCAAATTTTATTGTCAGTAAAACAAAAATGGTCAGTTTTTTTCATTAATGTACTTAATTTTTTTTGTTGTATTCTTTCTTAAAAACACAATTTTTGCAACAGAGAAAAAAAATCGATTAGCTATGAGAAATATGAATATCAAAACAGCTATTTATTCCACGGTAATCATACTGCTATCTTCTTGTGGACAGATAAAAGCGCCCCATCAGGATGAAAGCATTACAATGGTAGAAAAACCAGTTCTTGGTAATTCCACCTCTAATTATGTCAATAATCGTTTGCCGTTATTGCCCCAACACTTCATAAAACTACCCGTCGGAAGTATTCAACCCGAAGGTTGGTTGAAAGAGTATCTGATACGTCAGAGAGACGGATTAACCGGCCACCTGAATGAAATCAGTGCATGGTTGGAAAAAAATAATAATGCATGGCTTACCACACAAGGAGATCACGGATGGGAAGAGGTTCCTTACTGGCTCAAAGGATATGGCAATCTTGCGTATATCCTAAAAGACAAAAAAATGATTGATGAAGCTAAAATCTGGATTGAAGCAACCTTAAAAAGTCAGCGTCCTGATGGTTCATTCGGTCCTATTAATATGAGAGGTGACAAGCCTGAACTTTGGGCACAGATGATTATGCTCTGGTGCTTGCAGTCATATTACGAATATTCCAATGATTCCCGGGTACTTGACTTAATGACCAACTATTTTAAATGGCAGCTTAATCTGGCTGATGAAAAATTTCTGGAAGATTACTGGGAAAACAGCCGCGGAGGAGATAATCTGCTGAGTGTATATTGGTTATATAATCATACAGGTGAAGCTTTTCTCCTTGAACTTGCTGAGAAAATACACCGTAATACAGCCGACTGGACAAAACCTTCATCATTGCCCAACTGGCATAACGTAAATATAGCTCAATGCTTCAGAGAGCCAGCTATCTATTACTTACTAAGTAAAGATTCTGCTATGCTGGCAGCTAGTTATAATGTACATCATCTGATCAGACGTACCTTTGGACAAGTTCCGGGAGGCATGTTTGGAGCTGACGAAAATGCTCGCATGGGATATATTGATCCACGACAAGGAGTTGAAACCTGTGGTATGGTAGAACAAATGGCCTCTGATGAAATCATGCTAAAAATTACAGGTGATCCTTTTTGGGCTGAAAACTGTGAAGATGTTGCATTCAATACCTATCCGGCTGCAACAATGCCCGACTTAAAGCACTGCGTTATATAACTAGTCCTAACCAGGTTACCAGCGATGCGCAAAACCACCACCCCGGAATTGACAACTCTGGACCATTTTTAGCAATGAATCCTTTCAGTTGTCGTTGTTGTCAGCATAATCATGCCCAAGGATGGCCTTATTATGCCGAACACCTTGTATTGGCAACTCCCGACAACGGAGCAGCACTCGCCCTATATGCATCCTGCCAGGCGGATATTACAGTTGGAATAATCAGAAAATAAAACTTATAGAAAAGACCAATTATCCTTTCGAAGAGTCTATACAACTATTAGTCCAGACAGAAAAAATGTAGATTTCCCTCTTTATCTGCGAATTCCATCATGGAGTCCAGACGCTTCCATCAAAATTAATGGTAAAAAGGTAAAGACTTCATTAATAGCAGGACAATATGTCCGTATCCAACGAACATGGAGCAACGATGATGTTATAGAGCTGAATGTGCCGATGCATCTAACTTACGCACATGGCAAGTCAATAAAAACAGTGTGAGTATCGATTACGGCCCCCTGACCTTCTCGCTAAAGATACAAGAAAAATACATTAAGCGTGACAGCCGTCAGACTGCTATCGGAGATTCACAATGGCAAAACGATGCAGATGCAGAAAGCTGGCTTATTTGAGATATTCCCTGCATCAGCCTGGAATTATGCTCTTGTTCTGGATAAATGAAAATGCTTTGTAAGAATTTTGAAGTTATTCGGAAAACTGGCTGATAACAACTTCCCATTTACTCAGGAAAGTTGTCCAATAGAAATCAAAGCAATAGGCCGTAAAGTACCTTCATGGAAGGTAGATCAGTATGGACTTTGTCATGAACTACCTGAAACGAAATGCACCTAAAGGAGAAAAAGAAAACATAACTCTTATACCTATGGGAGCAGCACGTTTGCGTATCAGTGCTTTTCCCAATACTTACGAATAATTAACCCAAACTAAATAAACGATGAAAAAACTAATTACAACAGCTGCGCTTTTTCTGGCATTAGCATTTAATGTTAAAGCTAATGATTTGCCTCGCAAAGAATATCCACGTCCGCAATTTGAACGGGAAGACTGGATTAACCTGAATGGTACATGGACCTTCGATTTTGATTTCGGACAGTCCGGTGTTGACCGTCAGCTTCAGAATTCGGAAAAATTCAGCAAGAACATTATAGTTCCATTTTGTCCGGAAAGTGAATTGTCTGGAGTGAAACATACAGACTTTATAAACTGTATGTGGTATCAAAGAAAAATTTCCATACCAGCTTACTGGAACGGAAAGAAAATATTCCTGAATTTCGGTGCCGTAGATTACTGGTGCGAAATATACATTGACGGAAAGAAAATTCAGCAACACTGGGAGGAAGCTCATCTTTTGCAATAGATATCACACGATTTGTACAGGCAGGAAACACTCATAACCTGGTTATTCAAGTAAAAGATGACTTAAGAGGAGGAAAACAAACCGGTGGAAAACAATGTACAAACTTTTTCTCAGGAGGTTGTTCTTATACCCGTGTCACAGGTATCTGGCAAACTGTCTGGATGGAAGCTGTTGCTTCAGAAGGTTTAAAAGATATGGTTATACGCACAGATATCGACCAGAAACAATTAGTAGCTACCCCCAGCTTTTACAAGGAATCGGATAACATATTAGAAATCATACTGAAAGACGGTGATAAGGTTATCAGTAAAAAGCAGGCAACATGCTCTAACAACACATGCATTGTACTTCCGGTCAAGAACATGAAATTATGGTCGCCGGAATCACCATTCTTGTATGAACTGACTTATCTGGTTAAAGACAAATCAGGAAAAGTGCTTGATAAAGTCGAATCATATACCGGCATGCGTAAGATACATATTTCTGATGGAATATTCTACCTGAACAACCAGCCTTATTTCCAAAGACTAGTATTAGATCAGGGATATTACCCCGACGGAATATGGACTGCTCCATCAGACGAAGCGCTTAAAAATGATATTATTTTAGGTAAAAATGCAGGATTCAATGGCGCACGTTTACATCAGAAGGTATTCGAAGAACGTTATTATTATTGGGCAGACAAACTGGGATACATTACCTGGGGAGAAAGTGCAAGCTGGGTAATGGATGTGAACGATGAAATTGCGGCACGTAACTTTATCAGTGAATGGAGTGAAATTGTGGTACGCGACCGTAACCACCCATCATTAGTAACCTGGACTCCTTTCAATGAAACATGGGGAAGCCGTGACGGTTCTTATCCGCGCTTAATCCGTGACATCTACCACATGACAAAAGCTATGGATTCTACTCGTCCTATCAACGATGCAAGTGGAGATGATCATGTATTGACTGATATCTGGAGTGTCCACAATTATGAACAAGACGGCAAGCGTTTATCAGAACAGTTAATATTTAAGGAAGGAGAAGAACCTTATCGCAACAGCCGTGATAAAAAATATTTGGCCGTATATGAAGGACAACCTTATATGGTTGATGAATTTGGAGGTATAGGATGGATGGCTCCCGAAGAACGTAAAAACTCATGGGGATACGGTAATCTTCCACAGACAGAAGAAGAGTTTTATACACGTTTGCAAGGACAGGTAGAAGCACTGAAAGGAGCTAAGCATGTAATGGGATTCTGTTACACTCAGCTGACAGATGTTGAGCAAGAGAAAAACGGTATTTATTATTATGACCGTACTCCTAAATTTGACATGAAACGAATCAAAAGTATTTTCGAACTGATTCCTTCTTCACATACCAATTTAAAGTAAAAAGATTTTTTCAGAATATCCAATAGACAATAATTGACAATAGGTAAATAATTAAGTTAAAAAGTTTTCAATAGAATAACAATACAAATTTCTGATTAAGAAATCACTAGCCTGAGGCTGAATTCTGATCCGTATCCCCGATAGAATTCAGCCTCTTCTATATACCTTTCCTTCTTACCTTATCCAATCTTGTCTCACTAAAATTAGTATCTTTGCAGCAATAAATAAAGCACTAACATTTAACAGATAATAATTATGTTCGACAACAATGAAGAAATGTTTCCGATAGTAGATGAGGAAGGAAATATCACAGGAGCTGCTACACGAAAAGAATGTCATAGTGGCAGTAAATTACTCCATCCGGTAGTTCATCTGCATGTTTTCAACGATAAGGGTGAGCTATATTTACAAAAACGTCCTGCATGGAAAGATATTCAGCCCAATAAATGGGACACTTCAGTTGGAGGACATATTGACTTAGGTGAGAGTGTGGAAATGGCCTTAAAAAGAGAGGCTCAAGAAGAACTCGGCATTTCCGACTTTACTTTCGAACTGCTTACACATTATGTTTTTGAGTCGGACAGAGAAAAAGAACTGGTATTCTGCCATCGTACTACTTATAACGGAGAAATCTCTCCCAGCAACGAACTTGACGGAGGGCGTTTCTGGTCAATAGAAGAAATAAAAAACAATTTAGGAAAGGGAGTATTTACCCCCAACTTCGAAAGTGAATTTGCAAGATTAAAGTTCTAAGCAATCATTATTTGACAGTACCCAATTATTATTCATTTTTTTGCTTGTAAAATTGATTTACATCAAGAATTATACAAAGAGAGGCCAAAAATATGCTATACAACATAACAACATATACTCAAAAGATGTAATTTTGTGTTGCAAAACATAAAACAAGACTACTCTAGATGATTGAGAAGCTTAAAAAACTATTCGTAAAAAGTTTCCTCATCATGGAAGAAAACCATGTGAAGATTTGGGAAACGATGACACGATAACAGCACTAATTAATCAGCATGTCTGAAAAAAGCAATGAAAATGTAAATTACAAGCAAATAAGAAATTAAGCTGTGTGTCAAAAAAAGCACCACAGATTACACTGTTCAAAAACCGATAACAGATTTCCGAGATCAGCGTAATCCGTGGTGCTTTCTAATTTTAAACGATATCAATATTCTACTTTATCAGTTTTATTTTCCCAATCACGGAAAGCTTTAATAGCCTCCTCAGGCAATAACACTTCAGACTTCAGCTTACGGTCTGCCAGTTTCAAATCAAGTTCTTCATATATAAAGGCGTCATCAAAACCTATATCAGCAGCATCCTTCTTACTATTTCCATAATACATTCTATCTAAATGCGCCCAGTAAATAGCTCCCAGACACATCGGACAGGGTTCACAGGAAGTGTAAATCTCACACCCGCTCAAATCGAAAGTTCCTAATATCTTTGCAGCCGTACGGATAGCACTAACTTCAGCATGTGCCGTAGGGTCACAATCCGGAGTTACACGATTTACTCCCATCGCAATAATCTCACCATTTTTAGCAATAACTGCACCAAACGGTCCTCCTCCCTCAGCTACATTTTGTACTGAAAGTTCTATGGCTTTACGCATCAGTCTTCTTTTGTCATATCAATTCCTCCTAATATTTTATCTCTATTTGGAAAGATACAAAAAAATCAGAAAATAGAAACTGAAAGCCAATTAATCTCTTTCTACATAAACCTTTTTACTTCCGAAGGCACAAAATAGAGTCAGAGTCAGAAAAAAGCATTATCAATTAAAAAACAATATCTCCAAAAACAAGAAAACCTCCCGTCTGGATTTCCCAGAACGAGAGGTTTCCGTTTTTATTATAGAAAAGGGGAAGATTACATCATGCCACCCATACCGCCCATACCCGGAGCAGCCATCGGCATTTCAGGTTTTTCTTCCTTCTTTTCTACGATGACACACTCTGTAGTCAAGAACATTCCTGCAATAGAAGCTGCGTTTTCAAGTGCAACACGAGTTACTTTAGCAGGATCTACAACACCGGCTGCATGCAAGTGTTCGTAAACATCGGTACGTGCATTGTATCCGAAATCACCTTTACCTTCACGTACTTTCTGTACAACCACTGCTCCTTCTTTTCCGGCATTGGCTACAATCTGACGAAGTGGTTCTTCAATAGCACGCTTGATTATTTCGATACCAGTTGTTTCATCTGCATTGTCACCCTTCATGCCTTCCAATGCATCAATAGCACGGATGTAAGTTACGCCACCGCCCGGTACAATACCTTCTTCGATAGCAGCACGAGTAGCACACAACGCATCGTCTACACGGTCTTTCTTTTCTTTCATTTCTACTTCACTGGCAGCACCTACATAAAGAACAGCTACACCACCTGACAATTTAGCCAGACGTTCCTGAAGTTTTTCTTTATCATAATCAGAAGTAGAATTCTTCATTTCAGCCTTAATCTGGTTGATACGTTCCTGAATCAACTCTTTCTGACCAGCACCGTTTACGATAGTAGTATTTTCCTTAGAAACAGTTACCTTATCGCAAGTACCCAACATTTCAATAGTAGCCTGTTCCAGTTTCAAACCTTTTTCTTCGCTGATAACTACACCACCAGTCAATACTGCGATATCTTCCAGCATAGCCTTACGACGGTCGCCGAAGCCCGGAGCCTTCACTGCACAAATCTTCAACTGGCCACGCAGACGGTTTACAACCAATGTTGTCAATGCTTCACTGTCAACATCTTCGGCAATAACCAACAAAGGACGTCCGCTCTGAACTGCCGGTTCAAGAATAGGCAAGAAATCTTTCAGGTTAGAAATCTTCTTATCGTAAATCAAGATGTATGGGTGTTCCATCACACATTCCATCTTTTCTGTATCAGTTACGAAGTAAGCTGACAAATAACCACGGTCGAACTGCATACCTTCTACTACACCGATAGTAGTATCAGTACCTTTTGCTTCTTCGATAGTGATTACACCATCTTTAGAAACCTTACGCATTGCATCAGCAATCAATTTACCGATAACCGGATCATTGTTTGCAGAGATAGTTGCAACCTGTTCAATCTTATCGTAGTTATCACCTACTGTTTCAGCCTGTGCTTGATTGATTCTACAACTTTAGCAACAGCCTTGTCGATACCACGTTTCAAATCCATCGGGTTTGCACCAGCTGTAACATTCTTCAAACCACGCCCACGATAGACTGAGCCAATACAGTAGCAGTAGTAGTACCGTCACCAGCATCATCACCAGTCTTTGAAGCTACAGACTTAACCAACTGTGCACCTGTATTCTGGAACGGATCGCTCAATTCAACTTCCTTAGCAACTGTTACACCGTCTTTTGTAATATGAGGAGCACCGAATTTCTTTTCGATAATAACATTACGACCTTTCGGGCCGAGAGTTACTTTAACAGCGTTAGCCAATTCGTCTACACCTTTTTTCAACTGATCGCGAGCATCAATGTTGAAGAGAATATCTTTTGCCATAATAATCTTAATGTTTTAAAAGTTCAACTTATGAATTATCCCAAAACTGCGAGAACGTCACTCTGACGCATCATCAGATATTTTACTCCGTCGTGTTCGATTTCAGTACCTGAATATTTTCCATATAATACTGTATCGCCAACTTTCAATATCATTTCTTCATCCTTTGTGCCATTTCCTACTGCCACAACTTCACCCTGCAATGGTTTTTCTTTTGCTGTATCAGGAATGATAATACCGCCGATTGTTTTTTCTTCTGCAGGAGCCGGAAGAATCAGGACTCTGTCTGCTAATGGTTTAATGTTCATAGTCTTTATATTTTTTATTGTTTATACTTGATTAAACTGTCCATGGCTTTTCTTTTCTGCCGGACGCTATATAAATAGCGAAAATCGTGCCAAAAGCATAAACTGACTGATTCTGGCACGATTTTCTGACATATACTCAGACAGCGCTGACACTTATCTGACTTTCTTTATGGCTTTAACCCATCCGTCTGCATGCGCATCGAGACCGATGTGAGAAAAATGTACTCCGTCGGGACGATGAAGGGCTTTGTTCAATTTATCGGTATCCGGACCGATGAAAGATCGCTGTATTTTTTGCAGAGAGCTTGTTGTGCCTCTCGTATCTGAGAATCATTACCATCTTCACTATCTATACATTCTGGATGATAAGAAGCAATAGCTATACCAATAGGACTTTCGATGCCCTGGCTTCTAAAAGCTTCGCGGATAGTCTCAAACTGACGAATATATTCTTCTTTCGAAGTATTCTTAATATTATCGGTTTCTCCCTGATGCCACAGGATATAGTCGGGAATGAGTCCTTGCTCCTTCAACTGGGCAATAGTTTGGGTCAGTTTATCATACAAATAGCCTCCCTTAGCCCAAGCTGCTATTTCTACACCTCCTACACCGATGGGAACTAAAGTGACTTCGTCGTTATTTTCTCATCGATCAGTTTATCTGCCAAACGATTCCATACGCTGGCTCCGTAGCCAGTCGCTCCAATCAGTGGATCGGAAGAAGGATAAAGACGACCTTCGAAATAGTTGTAAACCTGATGCTCCGGTTGATATTTCCCAATACCATGATTGGCAGAATTTGATTGCCCGAAAGTGAATAATACCATTCCACCTTGAGCTTCCTCAACTGATACAGACTGATAGTTTTCTGCCCATTTCCGCAAACCTTCGATGGCTCTGCACAAAACACCAGCCTCACCACGGAAAGTACCTGAACCTTTTGATTCTCCTGCCGGAGTGTACCACTCATTGAACCCATTGTTCTTTACCACTCTTTCCAGCATTGGCTTCAGCTCTTCATAAGCTTCCTTTATAAAACCATTTTCTGTCAGTCCCCAGATCATTCTGGCCCCAAACCATGTCCAGTCTCCTCCATTCTGATAACCGTAGGGATGCATTCCTACATTCTGAAAACTGCCTGTCGGATAAGTCGGATACATAGTCAGGCCGATAGTCTGGGCATGTGCTTTTTCTACATTTTCCAACATGCGCTGATTGGCATGTGCTATTTCTTCTTTTGTAAGCAGACCAGCCAAAATGGCAACTGCTGTGCCACCATGATAATACACCTGATTTTCATCAAATGTTTCAGGGAAAGGAGAACCATTCAGATAGATGTGTGGAATAAATTTCTGACGCTGGCTGTCCCACAAATGTTTACGGATATTGGTCATCAGTTGTTTTTTTACACTCTCCCATTTCTCTCCATAGGCCTTGTTTATCGCAATTTCCTTAAAGTTGTCAATTGCCAGCACCAGCATGGCATTGTCGTAAATATCAATGGTATAATGCGTATTATCATCAATCGCTACTCCCAAGGGTGTTCAGGCTGTACATCTCCCCAGTCGGCGGTAGTAGCTCCTGTAATTAATCCATATTGTTTGTTGAATTTTTCATTCATGAGGTATTGCAGAGCCTCATTCATACGCTGTTCTACCGTTTTTCCGTTAATTACAGTTTGCAGATATGCTGTGTTTTGGCTCTTTTTTACATATTGATAAACAGCCTGTACCAATGACGTTTCGTGATCGGTTTCTACTGTATTTTTATGAGCAGCATACTGTGGACAGGTTTCAGACAGACGATAACGGTAACCCTCCGGATCATTCAAATTAGCTTTACGGATATCCATATATCCGTCTACAATGTCACCACCTTCTCCCTGAAAATGAAAAAAAGTGTTCAGACATTCCTGAACTTGCTGGTCAGGCATGACATCCATGGCTACTTGTATAAAAGTGTTGAAATCACGTATCCATACTTCACCGTATCCATCCCCGGCATTAAGACCAGTCGATACTATATGATGAGCCATCCGGCTTATTTGTTCCATAAGAGGATCTTCCAAAATACTTTTCTGTACAATTTTCAACGGATCTTCAGAAGTATTTCCAAATGAAGAAAGAGCAAAAAACATTCCAACAGTTAGGGTGATAAATTTGGTGTGTTTCATAAATGATTAAATGTATGAACAAATAACAGTGCAAGCATATAAAAAATAAATCAGTTATCACTCTTTTTAAAGAAGATAATGGATAAATTTCTAATCTTTTTTAGGGTTTCCGGTTTTTTCCTAACTTCGCAAAGGGGATTATGCATGCACAAGCAAAGCCCAAAGCCCCTGACAAAAATCTTGGTAAAAGTGTTTACGGAGAAAAATTTTATAATTATATAAGGTAACAAGCAGAATAAACAAATAAGGAAAAATAATGGAAATCATATTTTTATTAATAGGACTGGCTGCCGGAATCACTTTGGGATATCTGTTGGCATCACGTAAGTATCGGCATTACAAACACAGATGAAATTACAGCAGAAACATGTAGAAGAGTTGCAACAGGTAGAAAAACAGATGTGGCAAGAAAAGCTGGATGCACAAAAGCAAGAAGTAGCAGAATTACGCCGTCAGTTCAATATGGAATTTGAAAACATCGCCAACAAAATATTCCAGCAGAAGGCAGAATCATTCAATAAACTAAGTGCCGAAAGTCTCAGCAACTTATTAAAGCCTTTCAGAGAAAATCTGAACGAATTCAAACATCAGGTAGCTGAAGTGTACGACAAAGAATCGAAGCAGCGTTTTTCACTGGAAGACAAAATTAAGGAACTGGTACAACTGAACAAACAAATCAGTGACGAAGCCAATAACTTGACCCGTGCGCTGAAAGGTGATTCAAAGACACAAGGGAACTGGGGCGAAATGATATTGGAATCGATTCTCGAAAATTCCGGACTGCGTGAAGGAGAAGAATATTTCCGCCAGGAATTTTTAAAAGATGAGCATGGAGAACCTTTACGTAACGAAAACGGCCAACGCCTGCAACCGGATGTTCTGGTAAAGTACCCCGACAACCGCCAGGTAATCATCGACTCAAAGGTTTCACTCACAGCCTATGCCAATTATGTAAACAGCTCTGAACGTAGCGAACAGGAACAATACCTGAAAGCTCATTTATCCTCTGTAAAAGCTCATATCGATGAACTAAGTCAGAAAGATTACTCCAAATATAATATCTCCTCGCTCGATTTTGTAATGATGTTCATTCCTAACGAGCCTGCCTATGTACTGGCCCTGCAAACAGATCCGAATCTCTGGAACTATGCCTACAAGAAAAAGGTTGTCCTGATGAGTCCTACCAACTTGATAGCAGCACTCAGGCTGGCACTCGATCTGTGGAAACGAGAATATCAGGAAAAAAACACCCGAGAAATAGTAAAAAGAGGTACTGCCTTATACGAAAAATTAGCAAGTTTTACCGAAACATTCGAACGTATAGGTGAAACTTAAAGACTGCTTCAGCAGCTTACGATACTGCACTCGGACAATTATCGGCAGGAAAAGGAAATGTTATCCGCCAGGCAGAAATGCTGAAAGAACTGGGAATTACCCCTAAAAAGAAACTATCTTCACGCCTGATCAGTCAGGATGAGATAGGGATGAAAACGAATAGCCTATAATAAAAAAGAATCCGGAACCGAGCATCAGCAACCGGTTCCGGATAAAAAGCAGAAGTTCGTATGCCTCTTGGCAAGACTTGATATTATAGTGTCCAACCAGAAGTCCAGTCGTCACCGCTCTTTACAGCACCTTTATAGTCGGTTTTAGTAAAGAAGCTGTCTGCAGACAAATCTTTTCCTCCGTCAAGAGTACCTACATATTTGCCTGTCCATGAGAATTCCTGATTTGTCAGATTGCCAGTAGCCTGAGCAAAGTCTGCATTTGTATAGATTCCCTGCTTAGATGACAATTCACCACTGATAGCAACATACTCCAGTTTTGAAGTACCACCTTTTAAAGCATTCTCTGTTTCATTTGTTTCCACTGTCAGCGGTTTGCCTTTGCCTGTTATGATTGTATTGTAAAGTTCTACCTGAGTACCGGCACGCAAGCGTACTCCCTGAGCATCTCCACCGTTTCCAATTAAAGTAGCATTGGCAATTGTCGGATGTGCAACCGGAGTTGCCGCATTGTTAGTACCATTATTGTCACATTCCATCAGACAGTCGCAAGCATATCCCAGTGAAGATTCACCTTCCTGATAAGCAACCAGGAACTGTGCTTTCCCGTTCCATCCTTCAGTCCAGTCGAAAGAGTCGTCACTACAGCTTGTCACAACCATATATTTTACATTGACAGAACCTCCAAAGAATTCAAATCCATCGTCCGATCCCTGATAAGCCTGCAAATGTTCTACAGTAGTTCCATTACCAACACCATAGAAAGAAACTCCGTTTGCTTCATGTTCTTCATCAAAAGCATATCCGGTATATTCCAAACGGATATATTTCAATGTACCAGAGTTGTCAGCATCATCGTTTCCTCCATAAGGTGCATTACCTATTTCTGATTTTCCCGATCCATTATTTGTATGAGCATAACCGCAGATATGCAAACCTCCCCAAGCTCCTGCTTCTTTCTTTTCAGAAGTCATAACAATAGGCTGTGCAGCTGTACCCTGCGCATCAATCTTAGCTCCCTGTTCGATAAGAATATAATCTACTGTTTCATCATGTTGTGCAACGATAGTAACTCCCGGCTGAATAGTAAGAGTTGCTCCCGATTTTACATGCACACCTCCGTTGAGTGTATAAGTTTTTCCAGTTTCCAACGTTACATTTTCGGTAATATCACTGTCAAGAACATAGGTATCTTCACCTCCATCACCCGGATTATTGACAGGATCTTCATCACTACTGCAAGAGGTTGCAAAAAGAGAAACACCTGCTATCAATGCCATTGTTGCAAACTTCCAATTCTTTTTCATACTCAAAATGTTTTGTTTAAGTTAGTTGTTTAGAATTTATTTCGATTATAAGTTATATGTCACACCGATTTCAAAACTACTTCCACGTTTGAAACGCTCAACTTCGACCTTTTCTCCTGTAGAAGGAACTTCCTGCTTGAAGATAACAGGCTGGTTGAGCAAGTCGTTTATCTGTAGTTTTAATGAAACCTTTTCATTGAATTTAAAGCTACCCACAAAATTCATAGTATGTACCGGCTGCTGCTTGACATCTCCCAGTCCGGAAATACCGACCGACTGAATACGAGGACCTTGCAGGTTATAGACCAAAGCTGCACTCAACTGTTTCACATCATCCAGACGCGGAGTATAAGTGATATCAGCATTCACCAGATAAGGAGATGCTCCTTGCAAAGCACGCTGAGTATTGGTATACGCTCCTCCTTCGGGAAGCTTTACGTCAGTATACATAAACGAAGCATTGGCTCCCAAACGTAAATCACGTATCAGTCTTTACGGAATTCAACCTCCAGACCGGCAGCCATACCATTATTGGCATTCTGGAACGAATGGATAGTAGCTCCTCCCGACAATTGCTGGATCTGCTCAATAGGGTCTTCCAAATGTTTATAATAAGCTGTTGCCGAGAACATGTCACCATTTTCTCCAAAGAACTCATAACGCAAATCAAGGTTATAGTTATAACCGTTCTTCAAATCTGCATTACCTCGGATCTGTGCCGAACCATACGATTCCTGATAGAGGAAAGGAGCCATTTCGATAAATGAAGGACGCGTCACTGTACGCGAGAATGAAAAACGAAGACTGTTTCTTTTATCCAGCTGATAACGTAAGTTCATGGCAGGAAACAAATCGTTACTGTTTAAATCACGGCGCTGTAACTTTCCTCCGTCTTCTGCATAATTCACCCACTGCTTACTGCTTTCATAGCGTACTCCCACATTCACCAATAGAGCTTCTACCGGATAAATATCAGCTAAAATATATCCTGCATAAATTTTATTTCCAGCTGTATAACTGTCTTTGGGCTGCTGAGAGCGTGAGATGGAAACAAGTCCACTTTCTATAGCTTCCTGATTCAGGAAACCGGAAGGTGTATAAATATCCTCTTCACCTCCAATCACCGGATTCAACTTATTCAAATTATAGTAAAAGCGAGTTGAGCTATAGTCGCGTGTCTTGTCCTTGTAAGTAAATCCAGCCTGCAACTTGTTCTGGTTTCCAAATTTATAGTCACCCGACAGATTGCCTACCCATTCTTTTTCATCAAGTACACCAAAATAACGCATGGTTTCCTGACGGTTCAGCTTAAACAAATTGATTTCACTACCTTCTCTGATAAACATAATCTGCCGGCGGTCGGGTTCATCACTCGAAGTCTTGCTATACGAACCACTCCAGTTCATACTCCATTTGTCACCGAAAAAGTGTTTTCCACCCAACTGATGGTTTTGCAGTGTATAGACATGCGTTACGTTATTGCTACCAATCAAGTTATGATCTTCATAATCATATCCTTCACGAAGCATGTAATTGTCTATAGCATTGCGGGCATAGAAAAAAGTATAATTCAACTGGTCTTGCTTACGGAAACTATATCCCAGACTACCTAATCCGGCAATCTTCAGTTCACTGGAATAACTGTCATAACTGAAATCATTCAATGTGGTTCCGGTAGCCTCCAGCGTACGTACACTGGCATCAAGCATCGTTTGCTGTTCATTGCTTACCCCCATTGAAGCCAGCAAGCTAAGAGTATTCCCGTTTATATCAAAATTCTTTCCAAACCCTACGTTTCCACCAAATTCAGGTAAAGACTTACTGCGAGATACATCAAAACTGGTATTGAACAACTGGTTTTTTCCGGCATATTCCTCAAAATCCACTAGCGACATATCACGTAACTTATTGTCAAGTGACGGAGTTTTAAACAAAGTTCCATCACGATCCATCTGATAAGTATCTTTTCCTAAAGTATTGAACTTGCCCCCGGTATTAAACGAAGGCTGAAAAAATCTTCACCAGTCTGCTCTTTTGTACCTATGTCGATATGTGCACCTGAATAATCAGCAAACGAATTGGCCTCATAGACTTTACTTACGGTAATATTCTTCACGGTAGAAGACGGGAACAAGTCAAGCGGTATCAACTTATGGTCAGGATTGGGAGAAGCAATAGGCAACCCGTTCAATGTCGTCGTGCTGTAACGGTCACCCAGTCCGCGTACAATGATTTGTCCAGCCGAAGCAACCGACACACCGGTAATCTTCTTTACGCCTTCTTCTACATTGGAAATTCCCTTTGTACTCATTTCCTTCGCCCCGATATTTTCGATAGCTACACTCGACTTCTGACGCTCCATCATCAACGAACGTTCATTCTCCAGATTCTTCCTGGCTACCACCGTAACCTCATCAAGCTGCTGATTATCGGAAGCAAGTGCTATAACCAGGTCATCCTTCTGTCCTTTTTCTACAACAATTTCCTGCGTCTTATAAGAAACATACTGTACAATCAGCGTACATGTTTTACCTTTTATATCTTTAATTTCGAACCGTCCGTCGATATCAGTAATAACTCCTGTCGTGGTTCCACCTACTTGAACAGTTGCTCCGATAAGCGGCTCTTTCGTTGAGTTATCAACAACCACACCTTTTAAAGTAAAAGCCTGGGCACTGACACTTAGAATCATCGCCGAAGCTGTAAGAAACATCTTGTTAGTTTTAATCATCCTTCGCTACTAATTTTTTCTGATGCAAAATAGAGCGGTGATATTTCGTGCCGATTGCATCCTTTTGATGATTTACTTACAAGCCAATTACGTTTGTATTACTGAAATATCTTACTGGAGGAAAATTCCAATTTATAGTATAAAATAAGATCTAATCAAGAATATTCATTTACCCTTCAAAATTATCAGCTTCTTTTAGTAAAAACATGATGATATTTATTTTTTGTACAAAATAAAAAAACATCAGGATAAATTCCGGCAAACAAGCTGATAATTTAATGCACATATAGAAATCACTTTCCAGATAAATTCAGCCTATGATTTGGTTTGCTTGAATACTCGATATATATATACAATTCACCCCCTTCACATTGCATTAAGCATGTGAAGGGGTGAGAAATAACAAATAAAAATTTTCTTTCTATCAGCGTATAGCAGCGATCAATTCTTCGGGAGCCAGCAAGTTCTGTTCGCCAGTAGCCATGTTTTTCAGCATGACCTTGCCTTCGTTCATTTCATTCTCTCCCACTATAGCAACAAACGGAATAGCTTTCGCATTTGCATAACTCATCTGCTTCTTCATTTTCGCACTGTCAGGATAAATTTCAGCACGAATACCAGCAGCACGTACCTTAGCTAATACCGGAAGCACATACGCTGCTTCTGCTTCTCCAAAGTTGACAAACAAAAGCTGAGTACGAATGATGCATCTTCCGGATACAAATCAAGCTGATTCAACACATCGTATATACGGTCGGCACCGAAAGAGATACCCACTCCCGACATTCCATCCATACCGAATACACCTGTCAAGTTGTCATATCGTCCACCGCCACTGATACTACCAATCTGCACATCGAGCGCCTTAACTTCGAAAATAGCTCCAGTATAATAGTTCAGTCCACGTGCCAAAGTCAAATCCAGTTCAACTTCCGACTTGATTCCAAGTGTAGAGATTGTTTTCAAAATGAATTCACTTTCTTCTACTCCCTTCAAGCCTGTTTCGCTGGCAGCAAGTACAGATTTCAGTGTTTCAAGCTTCTCTTCGTTCGAACCGCTTAACAAGATTATTGGCTGCAACTTGTCGATAGCTTCCTGCGGAATGCCTTTCGAAGCCAGTTCGGCATTGACATTTTCCAGACCAATCTTATCAAGCTTATCAATAGCTACGGTGATATCGACAATCTTATCAGCTTCACCGATGATTTCTGCAATACCTGTCAGAATCTTACGATTATTAATCTTAATAGACACCCGGATACCGAACTTGCTGAATACTGCGTCAATCATCTGTACCAGCTCTACTTCATTAAGCAACGAATTGCTGCCTACGACATCGGCATCGCACTGATAAAATTCACGATAACGGCCTTTCTGAGGACGGTCGGCACGCCATACGGGCTGTATCTGAAAACGCTTGAAAGGAAAGCTTATTTCATCACGGTGCATCACCACATAACGGGCAAAAGGTACTGTCAAGTCATAACGCAAACCTTTTTCACAGAACTTACTTGCCAGCTTGGCTGCATTACGGCTTAACAACTCTTCATCAGTAAGTCCTGAAAAATAATCTCCGGAATTCTGTATCTTGAACAACAATTTATCTCCTTCCTCACCATACTTTCCCATCAGGGTAGACAGGTTTTCCATAGAAGGAGTTTCTATCTGCTGAAATCCATACAAATAGAATACTTCGCGAATGGTATTGAATATATAGTTACGTTTCGCCATTTCAACAGGCGAAAAATCTCTTGTTCCTTTTGGTATACCTGGTTTTGTTGCCATAATGAATCAAAGTTTATTTATTTCGTTGCAAAAATACATGAAATATTTGAATTTGAAAGCTGATACAGAAGAAGATATTTCCTGATACAGACAATAAAAAAGCGCAAAAGCATGTCAGCCGTAGTAGGCCTACATACTTCTGCGCCTGCTTTATATTATTAAACTGCTGTTATCAGTCGCGGCGGTTGGTAAATATCATAATGTAATAAACCAAGGTAGCCAGTGAACTCAATGCAGCAACAACGTATGTATATGCAGCCGACTTCAACGCATCCTGTGCCTGACGGTGGTTCGACATATTTGTTACCCCTGCACTGCTTAACCATACCAAAGCACGACGGCTGGCGTCTATTTCTACCGGTAACGTAATAAAACTAAATAAGGTAGTCATAGCAAACAGACAGATACCAATCAGCAGCAACTGCGGAAAAGTATTAATCATAAACATACCGGCCAGCAGTACCCACTGTACGATAGAAGAGGAGAACTGAACAACCGGAACTAAAGCCGAACGCATCTGCAAGGGAGCATATGCTCTGGCGTGCTGAACAGCATGTCCACATTCGTGCGCAGCAACTGCCGCAGCAGCCACGCTACATGTATTATAAACTCCTTCACTCAGATTGACAGTTTTGTTTGTCGGATTATAATGGTCTGTCAACATTCCGGGAGTGCTGGTTACTTTCACATCGTAAATACCGTTATCACGCAACATTTTTTCTGCAATCTCCCTACCCGTCATACCGTTGCTCAATGCCATGCGAGAGTATTTATCAAACTTACTCTGCAAATTCGACTGTACTAAATAACTGATGAGTGCAATGCCAATAAATAAAATCCAATACATATAATTATACTTTATGTGTTTCTATTCAATTTAAAATCATACAAATACTTTGCCAAAAGTAAGTAAAAAAACAAGAATCTTACAAACCTTTCCAGGCTTTTGACGATTATTAAGTATGTTCTTAAATATTCTTTTAAAAAATCCCTCTGACTAACACACAGATAATCAATGGATTAAAAATTAAGCAAAAGATTATTTTCACATTTTCTTCTAAAATATTTGGCAGATTAAAAATAAACACCTACCTTCGCACTCGCAATCAGGAAATGAATGCAACACAGGTTTGATTCGCTAGCTCAGCAGGTAGAGCACAACACTTTTAATGTTGGGGTCCTGGGTTCGAGCCCCAGGCGGATCACCAAAAGGAAACCATCGATAACTAAATTATCGGTGGTTTTTCTTTTTTATATATTCCGATGAAAAAACTGCCCAAACACAGAGCTTCCGATATCTCCGATACTGGCATACACCTTCGTGTATTTTCAGCAGACGGCATACAACATACCCCTGTCGACTATGCGCATCAGGATGACTACTATATGTTCGGCTTCATCGAATCGGGTGAATGTGACATCCATATAGACTTCAACAGCTACAGGCTGACGGCGCATTGTGCCGCTCTGGTATTACCCGGACAGGTACACAGCTTTGTACAGGCTACCGGACTGAATGCGTATATACTGATGATTGACAGCGCATTCATTGAAGAAAATTCCAAAAGATCCTTCGAACAATATACACTTGGCACACAGACGGTAGAACTGTCACCGGAACAGCAGACTGAACTTACATCGCTGTTTACCATCCTGGCCGGCAAACTGGCACAGACCAGCAACATCCACAGACACTGGCACTGCACCTGTCGCTTGCCATCATCGACATCATCGGAGAAGCTATCACCTCCAAGCAAACGGCTCATAGCCTGCCCCAACGTTATGTGGAGCATACCATCACCTTCAGAAACCTGCTCAAACAGCATGTAGAGCACAGCCACAGTCCCAGTTACTATGCACGCATGATGAATATCTCGCTCATGTATCTCACGAAGCGGTTAAAGGGACGACGGGGTTCAGTGTCAGCCAGAACATACAATATGAAATTGTGACAAGAGCCAAACGGAGCCTGATATATACCAGTAAAAGCGTAAAGGAAATAGCTCAGGAACTCGGATTTGAAGATTACGCTTACTTTACCCGGCTCTTTTCGAAAACAGCAGGAATATCTCCAACAGACTTCCGCAAAAACCATAAATAGTCCAAGTACTCCCCTATCTTATCCATTGCCTCCGTTTCTTCATCGGGCTAACTTTGCATCCGGAACAACACGAAGTATGTATGCCGGACATACCCCGAACTGTACCGGCTAACCCTAACAAATAATAATCATGAAGAAACAAAGAACATTCTACATCGACCTCGTTCTGGCAGCTATATGTCTGCTCACTCTTATTACCGGTCTGATTATCCATGCGGCAGGTCATGGTATCGTACAGTCAAATGTAAAAATCTGGAGAGTTACACATATCGTATGGGGAGTATTGTTTCTCATCCTGCCCACTGGACACATAAGGGCTCACCGGGATGGTATAAAAGCTTGCCCGAAGATTCAGGCAACGCAGCAAGGTTACGGTTTGTCTGTCGGCCGTTTATTTACTGACAAGTGCGACAGGCCTCATCCTGATATTGCATCGGGAAAATGCCGGCACTCATTTAGGAATACTGCATTATCAGGCAGGTATCCTGTTCGGCATACTGGCAATCTGGCATCTGTGCGGACGTATGAAAATACTCCTGACAATGAGAAAAACATTGAGAAAAGGTCTCAGAAAGGGTAGGAACGGGGATGAACGGTAATTTGAGCAGATATTATTATTCATTGAATAAAGATTTTTGTTTAAATTAATGTAAAAAGCCTTTCTTTGCTTAGTCTGTTCTAAGGGACAGGTATCTTTTGTATAAACAAACTAATAAGCTTATGAAAAAAACATTAATTGCATCTATCTTATCAACATTATTCTTAACTGCATGCGTAGGGAACAAACAAGATAATTCTGCTGTTCTCACAGACTCCGGTCTGAACCCTCAGAACTTCGTTACTGACATAAACGGAAAAAGACTGGTCTATTTGTTTTGAAGAACAAAAACAACATGGAAGTGTGTGTTACCAACTTCGGCGGACGAATCGTTTCGGTGATGGCTCCAGACCGTAACGGAGTAATGCGCGATGTGGTATTAGGATTCGACTCTATTCAGGATTATATAAAATATCCTTCCGACTACGGAGCAAGTATCGGCCGGTATGCAAACAGAATTGCAAACGGACGTTTTACACTGGACGGTACAGCTTATCAATTGCCACAGAACAATTACGGGCATTGTCTGCACGGTGGTCCTAAGGGATTCCAGTATGTAGTATATGACGCTACCCAGACAGACAGCAGTGAGGTGAAACTGTCTTACTACGCCAAAGATATGGAACAAGGTTTCCCTGGAAACGTGAACTGTACGGTTACCATGCGACTGACAGACGACAATGCCATCGATCTGAAGTACGAAGCGGAAACAGACAAACCGACTATCATCAACATGACCAACCATTCTTATTTCAATCTGGACGGAGATCCAGCCAAAGGAAATGCTGATTATTTATTAATGGTAAATGCCAGCCACTTCACACCGGTAGACAGTACATTCATGACAACTGGTGAAATTCTTCCGGTAGAAGGAACTCCGATGGATTTCCGCCAGCCCGCCGTACTTGGAGAACGTCTGAATGAAGAAACAGAACAACTGAAAAACGGTCACGGTATTGACCACAACTGGGTACTCGATACCAAAGGGAACATCAACGAAGTACTGTGCTTCTCTGAAATCGGAACAGAAGCGGTATCAAACTGGAAGTTTATAACAGACGAACCGGGAATCCAGATTTACACCGGAAACTTCCTGGATGGCACACAAACCGGAAAGAAAAATACCAAATACAACTTCCGACGCTTCTGTATGTCTGGAGACTCAGAAATATCCGGATACGCCCAACAAGCCTGAATGGCCTTCATGCGTATTACGTCCGGGAGAAAAATATACAAGCCATACAATCTTTAAATTTGTTGTAGAATAATAAGCCATCATGAATCTTAGAAAATATATTTCAGTAATAGGTTGCTGTACGGTATTGTCCGCATCTGCCGTAAATGACGGATATACCAATCAGGACGTATGGAGTGCTTATGAGGGCTTCAACAAGACTTTTCTTGACAGTAAAAAATACATTTACAAGACCGATACTTCCTTTCCAGAAGCAGTAGACCGCTGGAAAGGAGCTGCTGCAATCTGGTGCCAGCCGATGTACTGGGACATGTCGATGAACGCTTATCGCCTGGCTTGCAAACAGGGAGATAAAAAGCGTAAAAAGGAATTCAAGGAATTAAGCCGTAAAATATTTGAAGGAAATAAAGCACAATATGCCGGATTCAACTTCATGACAACAATGAAAATACCGGCTGGTTTATTTACGACGATATCCAGTGGTGGACCATCACACTGGCACGTGCTTACCAGTTGTTCGGCGACGATGAATATCTGAAACTCTCGGAAGCCAGCTTCAGCCGTGTATGGTATGGCTCAGAAAAAGTCGGAGATACCGGTTCATACGACCCGAAGAAAGGCGGGATGTTCTGGCAATGGCAGCCGATACAGCATCCAAAGCCAAACGACAGTGACCGTGACGGAAAAATGGCATGTATCAATTCCCGACAGTCGTAGCTGCGATGACACTTTACAACAGTGTACCTAAAAACAGAAAGCCATCAGCAGACAAAATTCCTCTGTATCAGACACGCGAACAGTATCTGGCCAAAGCAAAAGAAATTTACGACTGGGGTGTAGAGAATCATGTTCGACAAGCAAACAGGAAGAATAGCCGACAGCAGACACGGACAGCACGAACCGGCCTGGAAAACCCATGTGTACAATCAGGCAACTTTCATCGGTGCTTCTGTACTCTTGTACAAAGCTACCGGAGATAAAAAATACCTGGACAATGCTATTCTGGCAACAGACTATACGGTGAAAGACATGTCGGCAGAACATGGAGTGTTACCATTCGAGAGCGGTATAGAGCAAGGGATTTATACAGCAATTTTCTCACAGTATATTGCAATGCTGGTATATGACTGCGGACAGCAGCAATATGTCCCCTTCCTGAAAAAAACAATCGCTACCGGATGGAGCAACCGTGACAAAACCCGCAACATCTGTGGAGGAGAATACACAAAGAAGTTATCGGGAAATGAAGTTATCGACAGTTATTCCGCATCGGGAATACCGGCACTAATGCTGCTTTTCCCGGCTAATTAATTTCATTTAGTAGAAACAATGAGAACAATCTGGATTTACTGCTATGCATCTGCTCCGGCATAAAAATGCCGGCACAAGACAATAATACCTCTAATGTCGCATATCAGGACGAACATACTCGCTTTACGATAATCAGTGACGGAACGATTCGTATGGAATGGCAGAAAGACGGGAAGTTTGTCAACTCTCCGTCTTTCGTAGCGTCGAAAGGAATTATGCACCGGCAGAATTTCAAGTACACGACTCGGATGGGTGGATTGAAATTACAACCAGCAAATTCACTCTGAAATACAAGAAAGACAGCGGAAAGTTTACTGCAAGCAACCTGGCTATTGATTCAAAAAATATCACTCCATCCTTCCACTGGAAACCGGGTGATACCAATGCCGGAAATCTGAAAGGTACATTCCGCACGTTAGACGGATACGACGGCGACATTTTCGTTGGAAACGGGAATGACAATGGTGACCATAAGCCTATGCCGATAGAAGACGGAATATTGTCGACCGACGGATGGACCTTGATAGACGACTCTAAAGGACTGCTGTTCGATGATTCGGAATGGGCATGGGTAACCGAACGCCCTTCCGGTGAGGGACAGGACTGGTACTTTATGGCCTACGGACATAATTACAAGAAGGCTCTCAAAGACTTTACCACTTTTGCCGGAAAAGTACCTTTACCTCCACGATATGCTTTCGGATACTGGTGGTCCAGATACTGGAGTTATTCTGATGACGAACTTCGGGATCTGACTGCCAAATTTGATGCATACGACATACCGCTGGATGTGTTAGTCATCGACATGGACTGGCATTACGTAAACCCGGGAAGAGGCGGATGGACCGGTTATACATGGAACAGATCTCTTTTTCCAAATCCGGCACAATTCCTTCAGTATCTGAAAGGTAAAAAACTGCAGGTTACACTCAACCTGCACCCTGCCGGCGGCATTGAGCCATACGAAGAGAGATACAAAGATATGGCTAACTGGATGGGAATGGATCCCAGCAGCAAGCAGCGGATAGATTATTGCGGTTCAGACAAACGGTTCATGAGCGGATGGCTGAATACCATTCTGCGCCCGATGGAAAAAGAAGGAGTAGATTTCTGGTGGCTGGACTGGCAGCAGGATATGTTCGACAGACATATAAAGACACTGAACAATACATGGTGGCTTAATTATGTACTGTTCAGCGACATGGAGCGCAACCGTACAACCCGTCCGTTGCTGTATCACCGCTGGGGAGGCCTGGGAAATCACCGTTATCAGATAGGTTTCTCCGGTGATTCCTACAGTACATGGAAAACGCTGGAGTTTCTCCCCTACTTCAACTCTACCGCATCTAATGTGCTTTACGGTTATTGGAGTCACGATCTGGGAGGTCACCAGTTTGCCAAAGGCGTATCGGAGCTGGACAAAGAACTATTTGTGCGCTGGATGCAGTTCGGAGCATTCAGTCCGATTATGCGTACACACTCCATGAAAAGCTCGGCTATGAACAAAGAGCCCTGGGTATTCAATCAGGAATATCTCGGTGTACTGCGCAACACGATACGCCAGCGCTATCAGATAGCTCCTTATACTTATACCATGGCACGCAAGACATATGACGAAGGTATCTCACTCTGCCGTCCGATGTATTACGACTATCCGGAAGACAAAGAAGCTTATCAGTTTAAAAACCAGTATATGTTTGGAGATGAAATGATCATAGCCCCCGTTACATCGCCTATGGTCAATGGCTTCGCTACAACAAAGGTGTGGCTGCCTGCCGGAAACGACTGGTACGAATGGCATACCGGTACACTGCTAAAGGGCGGACAGACTGTAGAACGTGTCTTTACCCTCGACGAATATCCTGTGTATGTAAAAGCCGGAGCCATACTTCCTTTCTACGGTGACGTAAAGAATCTGCACGGAAATGACGAGACTGTCAGATTTACATTATTCCCCGGAGGAAACGGTTCTTTCTCGTTCTATGAAGACAACGGTAATGACCAGACTTACCAGAAGCAGTATGCACGTACTCAAGTTTCATCTGTTCGAGACGAAAATACGCTGACCGTAAATATTGGTGAACGCAAAGGTAATTATCAAGCATGCCTAAAAAGCGCAATTACAGTATCGATATTTTAGGTTCTGCTCCAGCAGTCCGGGTTACCGTCAACGGTAAGGAAGCGGCATACAGCTACGATGGTACTGAATTGAAGCTCAGCATTTCACTGCCCGACAGTAACTGCAAACGTGCATATACGGTTAAGGTAACCTATGA
>ENA-OQHA01000275-OQHA01000275.1-human-gut-metagenome-genome-assembly--contig:-NODE-275-length-27230-cov-7.605284_pt1 | contig 27230 bp, 32 predicted proteins | sample MGYA00242558_ERZ504707 | MGnify/ENA primary metagenome ERZ504707 (study PRJEB26092, sample SAMD00036197) | human gut metagenome | host: Homo sapiens | study: EMG produced TPA metagenomics assembly of...
CCCTCGACTCGAACCGGCCGACGCCAAGCTCGAAGCCGAAGCCGTCGAAACCGCCAAAAACGCCGACGTCGTCCTCATGTTCCTCGGCCTTCCGGAAGCCGCCGAATCCGAAGGCTTCGACCGTGAAACCCTCGACATTCCAGCCAAGCAGGTCGAACTGCTCAAAGCCGTCGCCGCCGAAAACAAGAACATCGTCGTGGTGCTGTCCAACGGATCCGTCGTCTCCGTGGCACCATGGGCGGGCAACGCCAAGGGCATCCTCGAATCCTGGCTGCTTGGCCAGGCGGGCGGTCCGGCGCTCGCCGACGTGATCTTCGGCAAGGTCAGCCCGTCCGGCAAGCTGGCACAGACCATTCCGATGGACATCAACGACGATCCGAGCATGATCAACTGGCCGGGTGAGGAGGGCACGTCGACTATGGTGAGGGCGTGTTCGTCGGCTACCGCTACTACGACACGTACGACAAGGCCGTCGACTACCCGTTCGGCTTCGGCCTGAGCTACGCGACCTTTGCGATCGACGGCGTGAACGTCGCCAAGACCGGCGCCAACACCGCACACGTCACCGCGACCGTCACCAACACGTCCGACGTGGACGCCGCCGAAACCGTGCAGGTCTACGTGGCTCCAGGCAAGGCCGCCGTAGCCCGCCCGAAGCATGAGCTCAAGGGTTTCCGAAAGGTGTTCCTCAAGGCCGGCGAATCGGCTGAGATCTCCTTCGATCTGGACGAGCGCGCCTTCGCCTACTGGTCCGAGAAGTTCGATGACTGGCATGTCGAAGCCGGCGAATACACCGTCGAAGTCGGCACGTCCAGCCGCGACATCGCCGCTGTGGCCGTCGTCACGCTCGACGGCGACGGCAAGGCCCTGCCGCTCGACGAATGGTCCACGTTCGGCGAATGGGCCGACGATCCGGTCGGCTCCAAAATCGTCGCATCCGTGTATGCGGAAGGCGAGGCCGGCAATCTGCCGCAGCTGCCCGACAACGACATGATGCGCATGTTCCTCAAGTCCATGCCGATCAACTCCATGCCGATGCTGATGAGCGACGGCGGCAAGGCCATCACCGCCTTCATGCTCGATGAATACGCCAAAATCGCCGAAACCGCCGAATAAGACGGATTGACGTAAACAAGACGTAAGCAAAAGGAGTTTCAAGGATTTAGACCGAGGATGTGGCCCGCGAATGAACCGGTGCGGACCACATCCTCGGCTTTTTCATACTTGGTTTCGGCTTGTTCCGGGCTTATTTTTGGCTATTTTTAAGCGATTTTGCGATTACAATATTGCGTTCGGTGTGCTGCGATCCGGTTCCGTCACACACGACACGCTGAATGTTGCATATGCAACTGTTGTATGTACAACGTGTTATCGTATGTTCCGTGAACGATATACAGAACGATGGAACGGCTTCGGTGAACCCCGCGTTCACCGAAGCGTGGGACCGAGGCGCATGCAAGCCGCCGAGCGTCGCCATCCGATCGCTGCACAACGTCATCAACCGGTATCTTGCGGTGACGCGCCCCATGGAAGTGGAGAGTCTGAGCGGTGGCAACATCGACATCATCACCTTCCTCGCACGCCATTCGGAACGAGAGATCTTCCCGCAGGATGTGGAACGCCGCTTCGGCATCACCCGGTCGACGTCGAGCAGAGTGCTCGCATTGATGGAACGCAAAGGCTTATCGTGCGCGAATCCGTGCCGAGGGACGCGCGACTGAAGAAAATCGTGCTTACCGACAAATCGCGCGACATCGCCGAAGCGCTGCGCACCAGCGCAATCGCCATGGAAGGCATTCTGCTGCAGGGCCTGAGCGACGACGAGATCCGCGAATTCATGCACGTGCTCGACGTGATGCAAACCAATCTGGTCTCCACCGGGCTGATCGGCGACGAAAGTCGCTACTCCAGCCTGGCATTGTGCGAGGCGGAATCGCGGGAACGGCAATCGCGGGAATGCGAATCGCAACCAACTGTACGGAAAACATCACAGGAAGACGAAACAGGAAAGGAAGAGTAAGTGAGCGGAACAAACGTGACAACGGCTGCGGTGCAATCGCAGCCAAAACAAAAGCGGCATCTCGTACGCACGCTTGGCAAATCGCTGCGTGAATATAGGAAGCCCAGCATTCTCACCCCGATATTTGTGGTGGTCGAAGGTGTTCTGGAAATCCTCATCCCCACGGTGATGGCGTCGTTGATTGATGAAGGCATCACCGGCAAAAGCATGCCCGCCATCGTCAAATTCGGTCTGATTCTTCTGGCGTGCTCGCTATGTTCGCTCGCGGCTGGCTTCCTTGCCGGTAAGTTCGCCGCGATCGCCGGCGCTGGATTCGCCAAGAACCTGCGTCATGACGAATTCGAGAAGGTGCAGGGCTTCAGCTTCACCAATATTGACAAGTTCTCCACCGGCTCGATCATCACCAGGCTCACCACCGATGTGACCAACCTGCAGAACGCCTATTCCATGATCATTCGTCTGGGTGTGCGAGCCCCGATCATGATGATCGTGGCGTGGATCTTCTCGTTCCGCATCAGCCCGTCCATTTCCTTGGTGTTCCTGGCGTGCATCCCTGTTCTCGCCTTCGGTCTGTGCGTCTGGCGGTGTACGTGCACCCGGTGTTCGAGCGCGTGTTCCACACCTACGACAAGCTCAACAACGTGGTCGACGAGAACCTTCAAGGCATCCGCGTGGTCAAGTCCTACACCCGCGAATCGCATGAAATCGCCAAATTCGGCCGCATCTCCCAGCGCATCTACAAGGACTTCAGCAAGGCCGACCGTGTGATGAGCTTCAACAACCCGCTCATGATGGTCTGCGTATACGTCTCGATGATCCTCATTGCATGGATGGGCTCCAAGCAGATCGTGGCCTCGGGCAATAATGCCGCGCTGGGGCTCACCACCGGCGACCTGACCGCACTGGTCACCTACGCCATGCAGATCCTCATGGCCATGATGATGCTGTCCATGGTCTTCGTCATGTGCATCATTTCCCAGGCGTCCGCGGAACGTATCTGCCAGGTGCTCAACGAGGAAAGCACGGTGACCAACCCGGCCAACCCCATCAAGGAAGTGGCCGACGGGTCCATCGAATTCGACAACGTCGACTTCCGCTACTCTGATAACTCCGAAAAGCCGGTGCTCGACAATATCAACCTGAAGATCCGTTCCGGCATGACCGTCGGCATCGTCGGCGGCACCGGTTCGGCGAAGTCCAGCCTGGTGCAGCTCGTGCCGCGACTGTACGATGTGACCGACGGTTCGCTCAAGGTCGGCGGCGTCGACGTGCGCGACTACGACATGGAGGTCCTGCGCGACCAAGTCGCCATGGTGCTGCAGAAGAACGTGCTGTTCTCCGGAACCATCGCCGAGAACCTGCGCTGGGGCAACCCGAACGCCACCGACGAGGAGATCCGCCACGCCTGCCAGCTCGCGCAGGCCGACGCTTCATCCAGGAGTTCCCGGACAAGTACGACACGTACATCGAACAGGGCGGCACCAACGTCTCCGGCGGCCAGCGCCAGCGCCTGTGCATCGCTCGCGCGCTCCTGAAGAAGCCGAAGATCCTGATTCTCGACGACTCCACCTCCGCGGTCGACACCAAGACGGACAAGCTGATCCGTGAGGCGTTCCACAACGAGATCCCCGACACCACCAAGATCATCATCGCCCAGCGCATCGCATCCGTGCAGGAATCCGACATGATTCTCGTCATGGAGGAAGGCCGCATCACCGCATCCGGCACCCATGAGGAACTGCTGCGGACCTGCGACGAATACCGTTCCATCTACGAATCGCAGACCAAGAACCAGGCCCAGCCTGAGGAACTGCAGTGAAAGGAGGTACAGACATGAGTGCAACAACCAATAAGAAAACCGCGCAGGGCATGCACCCGCAGGAGGGAAACAAAGCCAAGCGCCCCGATGCCGTGCCGCACGGTGGACCGAAGGTACCGCAGAAAGCCGCGCCGGGAACCACTAAGCGCATCTTCGGCTACATTTTCCAATACAAATGGCATGTCGTGGCAATCGTGCTGTGCATCCTGATCGGTGCGGCCGCACAAGCCGGTTCCGCGCTGTTCCTGCAATCCCTGATTGACAGCTACATCCTGCCGCTGGTCGGTGTGAAGAACCCCGACTGGAACCCGCTGCTGCGCGCGCTGACGCTGATGGGCTGCCTCTACGCCGCCGGCACCTTCTGCAGCTGGCTATGGCAGTGGCTCATCGTCACCGTCGAGCAAGGCACCCTGAAGAAGATCCGCGACGACATGTTCGCACACCAGCAGACGCTGCCGATCCGCTACTTCGACACCAACGAGCACGGCGACATCATGAGCCGCTACACCAACGACACCGACACCCTGCGCCAGGCCATCAGCCAGTCCTTCCCGCAGATGTTCTCGTCCGCGATTTCCGCACTGGCCGCACTGGTCTCCATGCTGTGGCTGTCGGTGCCGGTCACGATCTTCGTGCTCGTGTTCGCCGCGATCCTGTTCGTAGTCGTGCGCGCCATCGTCTCCCGCTCCGGCCGCTACTTTGTCAAGCAGCAGATGTGGATCGGCGACGTGAACGCCTTCGTCGAGGAATCCGTCAACGGTCAGAAGGTCATCAAGGTCTTCAACCATGAGGACGCCACCCAGAAGACCTTCGACGAGAAGAACGAGGAACTGTTCCACGCTTCCGCCGAAGCGAACACCTGGGGCAACGTGACCATGCCAGTCGTGGGCAACATGGGCTACATCCTCTACATTCTGCTTGCCATCGTCGGTGGATTCATGGCGCTCTCCGGCATGGGCAACTTCGGTCTCGCCGGCGCAGGCAAGCTTACCCTCGGCGCCCTCATCTCCCTGCTCACCCTGTCGCGCTCCTTCGTCAACCCGCTCGGCCAGGTCTCCATGCAGTTCAACATGGTGATGATGGCGCTCGCCGGCGCGTCCCGCATCTTCCAGCTGATGGATGAGAAGCCCGAGGACGACGGCGGCTCCGTCACACTCGTCAACGTCGAGCTCGGCGAAGACGGCCGCACCATGACCGAAGTGGACCACGAAACCGGCCATTGGGCCTGGAAGCGTGAGGAAGGCGACGACGGCACCCGTTCCCTGAGGCCGCGCAGTCGCTGAGCCCGAAGGCCGCGGAAGTGGCGAGGAAGGCGCGCGAGAACGCGATCACCTCGCCGGACGGGCGCCTGACCCTGCTGCAGGGCGACGTGCGTTTCACCGACGTGACTTCGGCTACAACCCGGACAAGCCCGTGCTGCACGACATCACCTGGTTCGCCAAGCCCGGCCAGAAGGTCGCGCTCGTCGGCGCCACCGGTGCCGGCAAGACCACGGTGACCAACCTGATCAACCGTTTCTACGACATCCAGGAAGGCATGATCCTGTATGACGGCATCTCCGTCAAGGGCATCCGCAAGCCCGACCTGCGCAAGTCGCTCGGCATCGTGCTGCAGGACGTGAACCTGTTCACCGGCACCGTGATGGACAACATCCGCTATGGCAAGCTCGACGCCACCGACGAGGAGTGCATCGCCGCCGCTAAGCTCACCAACGCGGACAGCTTCATCCGCATGCTGCCCAACGGCTACCAGACCGTGCTCGAAGGCGACGGCTCCGGTCTGTCCCAAGGCCAGCGCCAGCTGATCTCCATCGCACGCGCCGCAGTGGCAGACCCGCCGGCCATGATCCTTGATGAGGCCACCTCATCCATCGACACCCGCACCGAGGAAGTGGTGCAGGCCGGCATGGACAACCTCATGAAGGGACGCACCGTGTTCGTGATCGCGCACCGCCTGTCCACCGTGCGCAACTCCGACGTGATCATGGTGCTCGACCATGGCCGCATCATCGAGCGCGGCTCGCACGACGAGCTCATCGCGCAGAAGGGCGAGTACTACCAGCTGTACACGGGCGCCGTGGAACTGGAGTAAGGCTCCTTCTGCTTCGTTCCTGTCCCGTTCTTGGTGAATTGGACAGGCTGAACGGTAGTGTTCAACGAATGCAAGGGCCGTGCGGAAGCCACATATGTGGCTTCCGCACGGCCCTTGCGCATATGGCTCCCATGAATCGGCGGGCATGACCTTTTACGCAGGGTGCGCCCGCTGTGGCTTTTCATGGATTCCCCGAATCAATGGCGAAAAATCCATTGCGGGGACTACTCATGCGGTTCCGTAGGCGGTTTGGGTGTTCCGTAGGTGGTTGGTCAGAGTATCGGGGTTGGAGAAAGGCTTTATTCTGGCCGTTTTCATGCCGGGTATTCAGACCCAACCACCTACGGAAGCGAAAAACCACCTACGGAACTAGTCCAAGCCGTAACGGTGACTGGCTATTGCGCGGGCGACCATGCCGAACAGCTCGTTCAGCTTCTGCTTGGAAGCCAGATGCTCGCGGGTGGCGACAAAAGGAGTGAAACCGAGATCCCTCAGCCGGTTCCGCTTATCGAGGTCATACATCCAGCGGTCATGGGTGTAGTGGTAATTTCCGTCGTATTCTATGCAGACGCGGTCATCCGGGTAGGCGATATCCACCTTCATCGTGCCCGAGCCGCGTATGTGGTCAATGATCTCATAATTGACATGTGCCTCAGGCAGCCCGTAGGCATCGCTCTCCAAACGAAGCACCGTTTCCTGCGGAGAATCGGTACCTGGTTTGGACAGGCGCAAGGCCTTTCTGCATTTGGCGCTCCCAATGAATCGCGGCGCACTCCGGATGTAGTCGGAGAGCTCATCGTGAGTGCAGACGCGTAATCGGGATTGGCGCAAGTGAGCCAATCCATGGCGATCACCAGACTCCGTTCGTCGACATAGGGCGCAATCTGGCAGACCGCCTGCATCGCGGAGACGCTTGACACCAATTCGTCGGCGTGCGCCACGTCTACGCCATGCCTTGCGTAATGGAATTTCATCCCCTGGATTTTCCGCAGGTCACGTTGCCGGCACACCGAAACGTGAACGAGCTCCGAACCATATCCGGGTAAATAATTCATGGTGGCAATCATGCCATGCAGCTCCAGCGCTGTGCCGTGGCTTACATAGAGTGGAACCGAGGAGCGTGACCTTATCCGCGACAACACCTGCCTGCATTCAAGATGCCGTCTCGCCGCCTCCTCCCGTGCCTGCTCTAATGTGAAAAATGTATTGTGTCCGAAGCTTTCCATGCGCTGACGGTATATGGAAAGCCAGCAGCCCCGCAACCGTCTCCGTGAAAAATGTGGATATGTGTATGGTTCCATCCGCAGCATCACCGGGGAGAGGCCTGATGTATACGCGTCCGGTAGAACCGATGCGGAGCGTGGCGTCATCGAGGGGTGGCTCACATGGCAAGTCGGCCACGCAGAAGGGCGGGCGCTTCCAGCCGCAGGCCCGTGGGGCTGACGGTGACCGCGTTTCTCCACGGTGTCAGCCGCGTTTGGAACCCTGCCGACTGATGCCACCTTTATGACCGGTCGCTTTGAAAGGCAGACCGGCGTTGCCGAGTCCTTTGCTCCGCATGTTCTGCAGGGCAAAGGATTTTTGTTGTGCACGCAGTTCGTTCATCCGTTCCGTGGACTGATGCGCGATTCGCGGTTTCCGTGATTGCTCTGGCTGTGTCATGGCTATAAGAATACGTTCGGTAATGTAATATGATGGATTTAGTAATGCTTTTACTAAAATCTGATGAGGCATCCATGGGAGGGCGAGGGAGCGATGGCGACCATCAAGGAGATTGCGAAACGTACGGGATTTTCGCAGGCCACGGTGTCGCGTCTGTTGAATGGCGATCCGACGCTGTCGGTGCGTGAGGAGACGCGTCGCGCGATCATCCGCGCCAGCGAGGATTTGGGATACAGCGCCCAGGCCAAGCGTATCGTCATTCCGCACGAAGTAGCCTTGTTGGACAACGAGGAGTCCGACGAAACGCTGCGTGATTCGTATTTTGCCGATTTGCGTTCGGCGCTGGAACATAACGCCAAACAGCAGCGTATGGAGCTCACTGTTTTCCACAGTCTTGACGAGATGTTGAATCAGAAGGGGAAATTCGATGGTTTCATGGCTATCGGCGCCAATGTCATAGCCGAAAGCGACCTTGAGAAGTTGCATGAGGTCATGCCATACGGTGTGTTCATCGATGTGAATCCCGCACCGAACCTGTTTGATTCCGTGCAGCCCGACCTACAGCAGACCATGCATGACGCGGTCGAAGCATGTGCGAAGGCTGGCATGAAGCGTGTCGGATTCATCGGCGGCAAGGGGAGGCTGACGAATTTTTATGAGGTGGACGAAGAGGGGCGTGCCACATATTTTCGGCGTGAAATGGGCCGTTATGGTCTCGACCTGCGTGGACTGGTGTATTCTGACGGCTTGTTCACCGTGGAGAATGGTCGCAAGCTGGGGGAGCAGTTTATCCGTGACCACAACGGCGCACTGCCTGACGCAGTTATTGTTTCGGCGGACATCATCGCGGTCGGCGTGCTGCAGGCGTTCAACGCGGTTGGTGTGATTGTGCCCCGCGACATCAGCGTCATCAGCATCAACAACCAGACGATTGCCCAGCTGACGTCGCCGCCGTTGAGCACTTTCGCAATCGATCAGAACGAGCTTGCGCGCGTTGCGATTCTCACCTTGGCTGATGCGATCGCCAGCAAGCGGACGTCCCGTCAGCACGTGTATCTGTCGACGAGGCTGGAAGTGCGAGATAGTTTCGTGCCGGCGCAGCCGAAACGTGAATCGCGGCCAAAATTGCAGACCCGATCGAAGCGATCTGCCGGTCGAAACGGGCTGCTTAGCGTACGTATGTGCGGAAAAATATGAAAGGCGATTGATGATGCTACGTCATCAATCGCCTTTTGTTTGTCTACTGTCGGCGAAATACCGCGAATCGCACACAATATGACATGTATATGTGCAGAATCGCACAAAATGCGACACGCCCAACAGTGCACAACGCAGATGTTAAATTTTACTAAACAGGGGTAAAGGGATATACTTAACTCATGCGAAATCAAATGATGATTTCCGATTACAGCTTCAATCACAACTTCTAAGGAGAAGTACGATGGCAGAATCCAATGTCGCAGCCGCACCGAAGGAGACGCAGCAGTCTGCGAAGCCAACCAGGAAAGGCAGTCTGCTGTCCCGCGTGGCCTATTCATTCGGCAACGTCGGCCAATCCGCCTTCTACAACGCGCTGAGCACCTACTTCATCGTCTACGTCACCAGCTCGCTGTTCTCCGGCGTTGACAAGGCGCTCGCTACCAAGCTCATCGGCGTTATCACCGGCCTTGTGGTTGTCATCCGTATCGCGGAGATCTTCATCGATCCGCTGCTGGGCAACATCATCGATAACACCAAGACCAAGTGGGGTCGTTTCAAGCCATGGCAGCTCATCGGCGGCACCGTTTCCGCCGTTCTGCTCGTGCTGGTCTACACCGGCCTGTTCGGCTTGGTGAACGTCAACACCACGCTGTTCATCGTGCTGTTCGTCATCACCTTCATCGTGCTCGACGTGTTCTACTCCCTGCGCGACATCTCCTATTGGGGCATGATCCCGGCGCTGTCCTCCGACTCCCATGAGCGCTCCACCTACACCGCCCTCGGTTCCTTCGGCGGCTCCATCGGCTACAACGGCCTGACCATCGTGGTCATTCCGATCGTCACTTACTTCAGCTACATCTTCACCGGCAAGCACCAGGAAAGCCAAAGTGGCTGGACCTGCTTCGCATCATCGTGGCTATTCTCGGCGTCCTCACCGTGTGCTCCGTCGCGTTCGGCACCAAGGAAAGCACCAGCACCCTGCGCGCCAAGGCCGAAGATAACGGTGGTCCACTCGCCGCGTTCAAGGCTCTCGCCCAGAACGACCAGCTGCTGTGGGTCGCCCTGTCCTACCTGCTGTACGCCATCGCCAACGTGGCCACCACCGGCGTGCTCATGTACATGTTCAAGTTCATCCTGAACAACTCCGCCGCCTACTCCATCGTCGGCGTTGTCTCGGTCATCGCCGGCATCATCATGGCGCCGCTGTACCCGATTCTGAACAAGCGCATACCGCGTCGCTACCTGTACCTCGGCGGTATGGTGCTCATGGTCCTCGGCTACCTGCTGTTCATCGTCGGCACCAACAACCTCGCTGTCGTCACCGTCGGCCTGGTGTTCTTCTACCTGCCGCAGACCTTCATCCAGATGACTGCCATCCTCTCCCTGACCGACTCCATCGAATATGGCCAGCTGAAGAACGGCAAACGTAACGAGGCCGTCACCCTGTCCGTGCGTCCGATGCTCGATAAGATCGCAGGCGCCTGCTCCAACGGTATCGTCGGTGCTGTCGCCATCGCCGCGGCATGATTGGTGACGCCACCGCCGCCGACATGACTGCCGCGAACATCCACACTTTCAAGGTCTGCGCCTTCTATGTGCCGCTGGCTGTCATCATCCTGAGCGGTGTTGTGTTCCTGCTCAAGGTGAAGATCAGCGAGAAGATGCATGCTGACATTGTCGAGCAGCTGGAAACTCAGCTCAACGAAGGCTGATTCGCTTTTGATTGCGATTGAATTTCAATCGTCGCGCTGAAGGAGCCGCATGGTGGACGCCATGCGGCTTTTCGCGTTTCCTACGTTCGTGGTAAGTGCTAGGCTGACGATTTGAAACGTATAGCAATGATCCGTTATCAGCGGGGAGCTTCCGGAAGAACGGTCGGCGCTTTTGGGTGCGGCCTAGTAGAACCGGCGGGATCGGCCCGAACAGCCGAACGTCAAGCGGTCGTATGAAACCTGTGCAGGGAAGCCTGCGTAAGAAAACAGGGGAGTGCGGCAAGCGAGGTGGTACCGCGGTGTCGGACGTGCGCAATCGCACGAAAATCATCGTCCTCGTAAAGTAAGTAATGAAACCGCCAAACGAGGAGCATACGGTGAGCGAATCCACCAATCATGTGTATCCGAAGGCTGCTGCCGGTGAGCAGAGCGCCAATGTCGCGCCGAACCCCAGCTTCCCCAAGCTTGAGGAGTCCGTGCTTGACTACTGGGACAAGGACGACACCTTCCAGAAGTCCATCGAACGCCGCCCTTCCGGCGACCACAGCCAGAACGAATTCGTCTTCTTCGACGGCCCGCCGTTCGCCAACGGCCTGCCGCACTACGGCCACCTGCTGACCGGCTACGCCAAGGACGTCATCCCGCGTTACCAGACCATGAAGGGCCATAAGGTCAACCGTGTGTTCGGCTGGGACACCCACGGTCTGCCTGCCGAACTCGAGGCGCAGAAGGAACTGGGCATCGACTCGGTGGATCAGGTCAAGGAGATGGGCATCGACAAGTTCAACGACGCCTGCCGCGCGTCCGTGCTCAAGTACACCAACGAGTGGAAGGCGTACGTCCACCGTCAGGCCCGTTGGGTCGATTTCGAGCACGGTTATAAGACCCTGAACATTCCGTACATGGAATCCGTGATGTGGGCCTTCAAGCAGCTGTACGACAAGGGCTTGGCATACCAGGGCTACCGTGTGCTGCCGTACTGCCCGAAGGATCAGACCCCGCTGAGCGCGCACGAGCTGCGCATGGATGCGGACGTGTACCAGGATCGTCAGGACACCACTGTGTCCGTGGCCGTGAAGCTGCGTGACGAGGAGGACGCCTACGCGGTGTTCTGGACCACCACCCCGTGGACCGTTCCGACCAACTTCGCCATCGTGGTCGGCGCGGACATCGACTATGTGGAGGTGCGCCCCACCGAAGGCAAGTTCGCGGGCAAGAAGTTCTACCTCGGCAAGCCGCTGCTCGGCTCCTACGAGAAGGAACTTGGCGAGAACTACGAGATTGTGCGCGAACTCAAGGGCTCCGAGATGGAGGCTGGCGTTACTACCCGGTCTTCCCGTACTTCGCAGGCGACGAGAACGCCGCCGAGGGCAAGGTGCCGGGGCCGGAAGGCTACCAGATCTTCACCGCCGACTACGTCGACACCGTTGAAGGTACCGGCCTGGTCCATCAGGCCCCCTACGGCGAGGACGATATGAACACGCTCAACGCCAAGGGCATCAAGAGCGTGGACGTGCTCGACGCGGGCTGCAAGTTCACGTCGCTGTGCCCGGATTACGAGGCATGTACGTGTTCGACGCCAACAAGCCGATCCTGCGCAACCTGCGCGCCGGTGACGGCCCGCTGGCCCGCATCCCCGAAGAGCAGCGCGCCATCCTCTTCCAGGAGAAGAGCTACGTGCACTCCTACCCGCACTGCTGGCGTTGCGCCACCCCGCTGATCTACAAGCCGGTGAGCTCCTGGTTCGTGGCCGTCACCAAGATCAAGGACCGCCTGCTCGAACTCAACCAGCAGATCAACTGGATTCCGAACAACGTGAAGGACGGCCAGTTCGGCAAGTGGCTGGCGAACGCACGCGATTGGTCGATCTCCCGCAACCGTTTCTGGGGCTCTCCGATCCCGGTATGGGTTTCGGACGATCCGAAGTACCCGCGTGTGGACGTGTACGGTTCACTCGATGAGCTCAAGGCCGACTTCGGCGATTATCCGCGCGATCATGAGGGCAACATCAACATGCACCGCCCGTACATCGACGAGCTGACCCGCGTCAACCCGGACGATCCGACCGGCAAGAGCCACATGCACCGCATCAGCGACGTGATGGACTGCTGGTTCGAATCCGGTTCGATGAGCTTCGCCCAGTACCACTATCCGTTCGAAAACAAGGAAACCTTCGAACAGCACTTCCCGTGCGACTACATCGTGGAATACATCGGCCAGACCCGTGGCTGGTTCTACGTGCAGCACGTCATGGCCACCGCCCTGTTCGACAGGCCGGCGTTCAAGAACGTGATCTGCCACGGCATAGTGCTCGGCTCCGACGGACAGAAGATGTCGAAGCATCTGCGCAACTATCCGGACGTGAACGGCGTGTTCAACGACTTCGGCTCCGACGCCATGCGCTGGTTCCTCATGAGCTCGCCGATCCTGCGCGGCGGCAACCTTATCGTCACCGCCGATGGCATCCGCGACACCGTCCGCCAGGTCATGCTGCCGGTGTGGAGTTCCTACTACTTCTTCACGCTGTACGCGAACGCGGCCGGGTATGACGCCCGTATGCTGCGTGCCGACGAAGTGGTGAAGCTGCCGGAAATGGACCGCTACCTGCTGGCCCGTCTGCGCCGCCTGGTCGAACAGACCCAGCACTCGCTGGATAATTTCTATATTTCCGACGCGTGCGATGCGGTGTCCGACTTCATCGACGTGCTGACCAACTGGTATATCCGCAACACTCGTGAACGTTTCGGTGCGGGCGATGAGAACGCGTTCAACACGCTGTACACCGTGCTCGAAACCTTCATGCGCGTGCTGGCCCCGCTGGCTCCGATGGAAGCCGAAGCCGTGTGGCGTGGTCTGACCGGTGGCGAATCCGTGCATCTGGCCGACTGGCCGTTCCTGAAGGATAAGCTGACCGGCGAAACCACCGAATTGGGTGCTGTGCTGCAGGATGACGCCGCGCTGGTGGCTGCGATGGAGAAGGTGCGTGAGGTTGTCTCCGGCACGCTTTCCATGCGTAAGGCCAAGCAGATTCGCGTGCGCCAGCCGCTCGCCAAGCTGACCGTGGTGGTTGAGGATCCGCAGGCCGTGGCCGCGTACGCCGATATTCTGAAGTCCGAACTGAATGTGAAGGACGTTGAATTCTGCACGCTGGAGGATGCCGGTTCCCAGGGCTTGAAGATCGTGAACGAGCTGCGCGTGAACGCGCGTGTGGCCGGCAAGCGTCTGCGTAAGGACGTGCAGTTCGCGATTAAGGCGTCCAAGAGCGGTGCGTGGCATGTTAATGCGGACGGTGCACCGGTGTGCGAGACGCCGAACGGTGAGATCGCGCTTGAGGAAGGCGAATACGAGCTGATCAACCGTGTGGAGGAGGAGAACGCGCATGAGGCCGCGAACTCCGTGTCAGCCGCGCTGCGACCGGTGGCTTCGTGATCCTCGACACCGAGCTCAACGATGATCTGCTGGCCGAAGGCTACGCCCGCGACGTGATCCGCGCCGTGCAGGAAGCCCGTAAGGCCGCCGGCCTGGAAATCTCCGACCGCATCACGCTGAAGCTGACCGTTCCGGCCGGCGACGTGGCGAAGATCGAACAGTTCAAGGATCTGGTGGCAAACGACACCTCCGCCGACAGCGTGAGCGTGGAAGCCGGCGCCGAAGGCTCCGAGCTGGCCGTGGAAGTCGCCAAGGCCTGAGGTGGTTGGCTGGGTGGCTGGCCGCTTGTAGCAGGGGGTGTGGTTTCCTCGTTGAACTTCAACGAGGAACACACCCCCCCACCTGTTGTTTGTGTGGGAGCGGAGGTAAAGGTTACTTGTCTATTTCAGTAGGAATTTGACAGTGTGTGGATGGGGTAGTATGTCAGGAAACTGTATGAGGTGGAACGCTACCATCGCAAGCTGGCGAAGATACTGGACGGCCAGTTTTCTGTTGAAAAGGAACAGGTGCAGGGAGAGATTGCCGCCCTGCAGGAGCAGCTGCAGGCGGTTCGCGGCCAGATCAGGGAACTCGGCTTTGTCGGGAGCGTGTCGAAGGAGTTCCTTGACCGTCATTCCGAACTCAAGGGAAGAATCGACGCACTCAAGCTGCAGAACGAGGCCTATCTGACGCTCCTTGATCTGCAGGACGCAAGGAAGAAGGCGGATAACATGCTTAAATCGGCGATAACAAGCATCCTTGCGGATATAGAGCATGACGTCAACGCGAAGATGAAGGAGTTCAATGATTCTTTTTACGCGGACGCCCGCAAGGCTCCGAGGCTGCATTTCAACAACTACAACAGCTACACGTTTGAAACACCGGACGACACAGGAACCGGGACGAACTACAAGGGCATAGTGCTGTACGACCTGGCTGTCCTCTACCTGACGGCGCTACCGGCCATCGCGCACGATTCTCTGATTCAGAAGAACATAAGCGACGGAGCCATCGACGGAATCATGAAGATCTACACGGGGACGGAAAAACAGGTGTTCATCGCCTTCGACAAGCAGGATTCCTACCGTGAGAGCACAAGAAAGATACTGGCGGACAATTCGGTGCTGAAACTCTCCGATGAAAATTCCGAGCTGTACGGGGAGTCATGGAACAAAGAGGAAAGCGAATGAAAAGAAAAATGAGCTACGAGAAACTGTGGAAACTGTTGATAGACAGGGATATGAAACGCACGGATCTCCGGAAGAACGCAGGCATCAGCTCGTCTTCCCTCGCCAAGCTCGGCAAGGACGAGAACGTTACGACCGACGTGCTCCTCCGGATATGTGACTCTCTGGATGTAGAACTGAATGAAATAGCGGAAACCGTGCCGTGCGAGGAGGTTTCTGCCGAAGTGAGAAGCGATGCGGGACGGAGCAGGACACGGTTGCGCCAGTGAAGCCAGACCGTCGGTCCTGTCAGGACTGCCGTCCTGCCCATGCCGTATGGGTACGGGAAACGAAGATTGTGAGGAAGAAGCATGGCAAAGGCGGATAAGCAGAGCAGCTACAATTTCATAGACCTTTTTGCAGGGGCGGGAGGCCTGTCCGAGGGGTTCATTCAGGCGGGCTTCCGTCCGGTTGCGCATGTCGAGATGAACGAGTACGCTGCGAAGACGCTCGAAACCCGCAGCGCATACTACTACCTGAAGAACTCGGGCAACCTGGCACTATACGGGAAATACCTCTCTGGAGATATCAGCCGTGATGAGCTCATGAAGATGATTCCTGCATCCGTGACAAAGACAGTCATCAACGAGACGCTGTCGGACGAAACGCTCCCCCCAATTGCGATTCTTTGTTTGGCGACTGAAAATCGTACACAGGACGCGGGCCATGCCCGCTTCAACATCTCAACGAAGAACAAAACCGAAAGTGCGCAGGAATTCGGACGTTATCTGGCATCGGTATCGCCATCGTCCTTTCCTTCCCGAGCGCGCCGGTTGCAGCCGGCGGATTTGTTTTTGGGCTGCGTCTCGGGAATATACAGGCACGGCGGGCTGGTGCCTGTTTTCGTCTGGGCGGTCATATGGTGCAGTTTCCGCTGGAAACCAGTAGCCTATGCTGCGGAAAAATAGTGCAGAAATTGCTTAAGAAAAATTGAAGCAAAACAGGTTAAGCAGTTGTCGCATCCCATACGGGATGCGTGGATTGAAATCCGGCACCGACCACTTGGCCTGCCCGGACCTCGCGCGTCGCATCCCATACGGGATGCGTGGATTGAAATACGATAAGCGTGTACGACCGGACCTTCACTACCGGTCTATCCCATATGGGATACGTGTATTGAGATGGTCCGCTTTTGAACTGCCGTTTTTGATTTATCGCTCACTTCACATGACATATGTCGGTTTGGTCAGTTAATTTGTGAATATTCGACCATGCGACTAGAGTGGCCTGTGGCTTTCCGGTCGGCTTCTTTGCTGGCTGGAAGTTTTGCACAGACTTGATTTGTATCTGCCGTGTGCCTGCGTTGTATTTACATCGCGCCAGCATGTGTGCGGAAGCAGATCGCAAGCGAATGGTTCTCAGTACCATCCATGTGAGTCAAGCACACATCTTTTGAGAAGCAGTCGCGATGCCGGGAGTCGGGTTCGTCGTAATTCAAACGTCGCGTCCGTTCCCGGTTTTTTATCTGGCATACGGTGTCACTGCGGGAAGTGAGAATGAGTTCCGCGCCCGCTACGATGAACAGTGCAAACGATTATTACTTGTGTGTGTGGGGGTCGGCGTTCTAATCTGCGGATGGCGGAATCAATTTACCCGATTGGTGCTCATCTTCGCGTTCTCGCAGGTAATCGCGAAATTGTTCGTATTCCTCGTCGCACCAAGGATTTTCATCATGAACTTGTCCAAACAAGGTGATCATATCCTTCGGAGGAGTGAGGTTGAACTCGATGATGCGTCAACGCCATTTTCGACTGGCACTCCCGGTCCATCATGGTCAAGGATGTCTTGATCGAGATTGGCGTCGTAGTTGTATCCATGGTCTCTTAGAAATGAAATCATCATTTCCGCAAGACGTACATAACGGTCATATTCCGGCCTGCCGAACGCTGCCATTTCAGTCAGCTCCTCGTGTGATTGATAAATCGCCTTTGTACATGGATACTGCTCCGACCAAAAGTGAAACCTGTACGTATCGCAATGCCATCCACTATATTCAATCCGGCTGTGCAAGACGTCGATTTCTTGATTTCATACAACCTGCATCGCCATATCAAAATATACAAAATTGTCCACTTGCCGGTTGTTGATGGACCTTATTCGAATTCTGGTTCAAAACCGTCATCAATCGGCTCATAATCTTCGCCGAATACGTCTGCATCGGTTAGCAGTGTGCTGTCATCGTTGCGTAGGCGTTCCACGGCTTTGCGGTATAGCGCGAAATTTTCTTCAGCCTGAGTGAGCCGGCGATAGTCGGCGGGCGTGATTATGACCGCGCTGGGCTGATTGTTTTTGAGTACGACGACTGGATGGTTGTCGCCCACCTGACTTAATGCTTTGCTTGCTCCGCCGTGGTTAAGGCTGGTGACGGAGACCATGCTGTAAGGATCGATGCGGCTGACATGTTTCTCCTCTGCGAGATTTGAAAACGCATAAAAAAGTATGCGAATAAGTATACGAATATCCATTTATTGCCAATCTATCAGTCGCATCGCATGTGCGTTAGCTACACTTATCCGCATAAGTGTAGCTAACGTTAAAATAAGCTACATTTATCTCGATAAGTGTTGCTTACGAGAGTTTTTGCGATGGATAATAATTTCAGCCATTTCGATATACATGAATCCGTAGGGGCCACAACGACTTGTGTTTCCGATTTACAAGCGTGGCTTTGCTTAAGAACGTGATTTTGTCCGGGGAACGATGCGCTTGACACATACTGGCACTACCAACGGAGGAGCACCATGAAATACGAGATTGCGATTTGCAAAAGTATGAAACGTAAGAAAGGACGCAGTCGCGCTTCGATATGTTTTTGATTGCGTAACGGCGCGACGGCATCGCTTTTGCGCATGTCGGGCGCTTCGTTGCCGCAACCGGCGTAAGATATCTGCGAATGTCAAACATAAGCGAGATATCTGAAGGAGAGAAGATGTCAACAAACGAAGCAGCATTGCCGCAGTCGACGGTCCGGGTTGCCCAGCTGATCCGGATGGAATCCTTCTGGTGATCCACGCAGGCGCTGGCAATCGCGGCAAGAAGGACACGCCGGAACGTCGCGCCCAGGTGGAGCAGGATCTGAACAGGGCCCTTGAAGCCGGCTATGCGCTGCTGGAACAGGGCGCTCCGGCCGAAGATGCCGTCTGCGCGGCCATTCGTGTCATGGAGGATGCTCCCGAATTCAATGCTGGCCGTGGTGCCGCGTTGACGAGCGAAGGCATCGTGTCCATGGATTCCTGCCTGATGACCGGCGTTGACGGCGAAGTCGGCTCCGCATGCGGTCTGACCACGTCCAAGAACCCGATCAATGTGGCGCGCGCCATCAAGGAGAAGACCAAGCACGTCATGTTCGCCAAGCCGGGCGATAACCTGCTCAAGGAGTGGGGCATCGAACTGTGCGACAGCGAGTACTTCATCACCCCGGCCCGTCAGGAATCCCTGCGTGAGGCGCAGTCCAATGGCGACGAATGGGAGAAGCATGGCACCATCGGCGCGTCGCACGTGACGCGTCCGGCAATATCGCAGCCGGCACCTCCACTGGCGGCATCACCAACCAGATGCCGGGCCGTGTTGGCGATTCGCCACTGCCGGGTTGCGGCACCTACGCCAACAACGATTCCGTTGCGATCTCCTGCACCGGCATCGGTGAGGCGTTCGTCAAGGAAGTCGCCGCACACCAGGTTTCCGACCGTGTGCTGTATGCCAAGGAAGATCCGGTCGAGGCTGCGAAGGCCGCGCTGGACGGTGTGGCCCGTCACCACGGCGACGGTGGCATGATCGTCGTCCCCGCCCATGGCGACGGTGCGATGGTGTTCAACAGCGAGATGATGAACTGCGGTTGGAAGTCCCCGAAGGGCAGCTACGTGCAGAGCTGACGCCATAGGTTTGACGCCGTAAGCAAATAAACGAAACGGCTGCAAACGCCGAGTGGGGGTTCGAATCCATTAAGGATTGAACCCCCACTCGTTTTTCGTTGCCGATTGGCAGCGAAACGTCACAACGAAGCCGTCACTTGGTGATGGTGTTGTAGGTAGGCAGGTTGGTGTAGTCGAACGACACGTTCTTCACGTTCGTCGCGGACGCGGCGGCGACGTTGTCGTTCCACAGCGGAATCACCGGAAGATCCTTGGCCAGCACTTCCTGCGCCTTGGTGAAGTCCTCGGTTCGCTTCTTTACGTCGGTCTGGGCGAGCGCGGCGTTCAGGAGCTTGTCGAATTCCGCGCTCTTGTAATCACCATCGTTCGAACCATGACCGTCAGCGGAGCTGGAGGCATATAGCGGATTGAGATAATCTTCAGCGGACGGGTAATCCAGCATCCAGCCGGCACGGAACGCGGTTTTGATGGTGCGGTTGGTCACCTGGTTACGCACGTCGCTGAACGTGGCGTACGGCTCGCCAGCGGCGTCGATGTCGAGTGTGTTCTTGATCTGGTTGCACACGGCATCGACCCATTCCTTATGGCCGCCATCGGCATTATAGGCGATTCGGAAGTTGCCGGACCATGGCTTGATGGCATTGGCTTTCTTCCACAGTTCCTTGGCCTTGGAAGCGTTGTACTTCAGGTTGTCGCCGTTCTTCTCCAGCTTCTTCACATATTCGGGGACGAGCGGTGAAGTGAAATCGGTGGCCGGGGTCTTCGTGTTGTTGTAAACCTTCTTGACGATCTGGTCGCGGTTGATGGCCATGGAAATGGCCTGACGACGCAATTGGCCTTCCTCGTCGTTGCCGAAATGCTCAAGACGTTCCGGAATGACGAAGGACTGGAATGAGGATCCTGCCTGGCTGTAGGCGATCACGCTGGAATCCTGACGGAAGGTCTTCACCGCGGACTGTGGAATCTGATCCATCACGTCGAGGTTGCCGGACAGCACGTCGGAGTAAGCGGAATCCTCATTCGTATAGACGCGGTATTCGATGCCGTTGTTGGATACCTTGCGGCTGCCCTTATAATCCTTGTTCGGCACGATGATGATGTTCTTGTCATGCGACCAGGACTTGAACTTGTACGGACCATTGCCAATCGGAGCCTGACCGAACTTCTTGATGTCCTTAAATGCCACGCTCGGCAGCGGGAACATGGATTGGTGCGCGAGCTTGGTCGGGAACACGGAATCAGGCTTGTTCAGCTCGACGACCAGCGTGTAGTCGTCCGGGGTGGAAAGACCGGAAAGTGTGGCCTTCGGATCGACGTTCGGATCCTGCAGCTCGTCATAGCCCTTGATGGTGGAGAAGCGGCTCGAGGTCTTCTGCGCGTTCTTCACATTGGCGGCGAAACTCCAGGTGTCGGCGAAGGAGTGGGAGGTCACAGCCTCACCGTTGGTGAACTTCCAACCCTTCTTCAGTTTGATCGTGTACTTGGTGGCGTCCTCGTTCGGTGTGATGCTTTCGGCCACTTCAAGATGCTGCTTGCCCTTCGCGTCGAAGCTCACCAGACCTTCGAACAGGTAGCGGATGACCTTGCCGCCGCCCATTTCGTTGGTGTCGCTCGGAATCAGACCGTTCTGTGGCTCGCTGTTGTTCACGGAAATCAGCGAGGTGTCGCTGGAATTGCTGGTGGTGGCGTTGTTATCGGATGACGAGCCGCATGCGGCGACCGACATCAGCATGGTTCCCGCCGCGGCCATGGCGACCAGGCGGTGGAGCATGTTTCTCTTCATTGTTTTCTCCTCTGATGTTGACATTCCGTCGCTTATGACGGCGGAAGACAATAGATGTGATTATAGGAGTTTTGTTAACCGAGCTCACTGCTCTGTCTTAATGTGAGATGGAACGTTTCCATACAAAAGGGCTAAGAGGGTAATGCAGGGAGGGGAGAGAAACGGGATGTCGCTGAGAACATCAGTCGAAGCGGACGCCCTCGGGCTTGCTGGGCAGTGAGTACAGGAATGCTTGGATGATCAGCGAGATGCCGGCCATGCCGAGGCTGACGTAGAACAGCGTGAGCAGCATTCCCGGGAAGCTGTTCGGGTTGTGAAGTCGAGTTTCGGTGGCTCGTGGGGGATGACCATGATCATGCCGATTTCGATGATGACCAGGCCGAACGCAATGATGACCAGCATCGCAAGGGCCAGAATGGTGCCGACATGCCCAAGCAGAAACCACCAGCCGGTGCGGTTGGCATCATGCAGCCTTCTGAAGGAGATGGCCATGATCGGCACCATGGTGGCCAGCATCCACAGTATTCCGGACACCGTTCCGGCAGCCGGAATAAGGAATATCAGCACGCTGACCGGAATGAAGAACAGCATGGCGAGCCAGAACTCGCGTCTGCTGGAACGCCCCCGAAACTCCATGTACCGATGAAAAAACGTTTGACGGCATCAATGAAACCGCAGTGGTAGTCGGGCGTCCATGTGCCGTTGCCGCTGTAGGGGAATCGCATATTCGTAAAGCCTTCTTCTCAATGAAACGCATACGCTGGATTCGCGTCGCGCGTCCACCGACGGTGGTGTGCGGCCATCGTAACATGCTGCTATTCGCCCATAGCGCAACCGTTGCAATCGCAATGATTCGGCGGCTTTTCCCGCAATATGGTGTGTGTGGCCGACCATAGCGTCGGTCACACACGAAAGACGGAAAACTTTAAAGCAAACCGTCCGCCTGCAACGCGTCATGCATGCGGTTGAGGCAATCCTCCAGCAGCGGATACGGCATCGCCATGTTCACACGCGCGCAGCCGGCTCCCGCACGGCCGCACGAACGGCCGTCGGTCAGCGCCACCTTCGCCTTCTCAAGGAAATACGCGGCCGGATCGTCAATGCCGAGCGGGCCGAAATCCAGCCATGCGATATACGTGCCGCGTGGGCGAATATAGCCAACGCCCGAGAACCGCGTGCTCATCTGCTCATCGAACAACCCAAGATTGCGTCGCACGTAGGAAAGCGCGTCCTGGAACCACGGATCGCCCTCGTTGTAGGCGGTGGTGGTGGCGATCGCACCGATCGTGGCGGTCTGATGCTCGCTCCACTCCGCACGTTCCGCCCACATCTCACGGTCCGCCGGATTCGTCAGCAGCACCTGCGCGCACTTCGTACCCGGAATATTGAACGACTTCGACGCGCTGGTAGCGGTCATAGACTGCCGAGCGGCCGCCTCGCTGATGGTCGGATACGGAATATGACGCCCCTCGAACACGAACGGCGCGTGAATCTCATCATTGAAAATACGCACGTCGTACCGTTCCGCCAGCTCGCACAGCCGCTGCTCCTCGGCCAACGTAAGCACCTTGCCGATCGGATTGTGCGGATTGCACAGCACGAACGCATGGCAGCCAGCCGCGAACGCGTGTTCGATGGCGTCGAAATCGAACAGCCATTCGCGCTCGCCGGTCGTTTCGTCGGTTCCCTGAAGCATTTCGATTTCGATCACGTCGACGTCGTACAGCTTCGGCACGCTCAGGAACGGCATATACGCGGGCGTCGGCACGACCACGGCATTGCCGGCGCCGACCAGCTCGCGCAGGAAGATTTCGTACGCTTCCAACACGTCCGGCACCACGCGGATGATGTCCGGATCCACGTCCCAGCCGTAGTGGCTTTTCTGCCAGCCGGCGCACGCCTCGGCCACGCGGCGCTTCCACGGTTCGGGAATGTAACCGAGTTTGCAATGGTCGCAGGCGCTGTCGATGGCCTGCTGGATGCACGGCGCCAGGCCGTAGTCCATTTCCGCGATGAACGCGCCGATACAGCCGGGGTAGCGGGTCCACTTGTCGGAACCGACTTCGGCCAGATCTGCGGCGGTGGTGCGATCGATGGCATCGGCATCAAAGCCGGAAAAAATACGATTCTGCTTTTCCATGCGTTCCAGCATAGCCGCCGCCCGGTTACGCGTGTTGCGATGCCGTAACGTACATAACCGCTGCCATATGATTGCATTATGCGATTGCTGTCATGCGGTTGCCGTTAGAACCGTTGGAAACGCATGACAGCGCTGCGGAAGAACGGATTTCAGCTTTCCAAGAACGCTGGAATCGCGGCCGCCGCCGCATAGCCGGCGCGGTACATGCGTTCCAGACCTTCGAACGACTTGCTCAGCGTGTTCAAGCCGTACATGCTTTCCGGCGCGAGGATGAGCACACGGCCATCCTTCTCGTATTCCTTGGCCAACGCCACCTCGTCGTTGTACGTCTGATAACGGTTCATCAGCTTTTCCGCGGCCTCCGGGTGCGTGCGCTTCAGAATCGTGGCCGGGCCGATATCCTTCTTCTGTTCGCGTACGGTGTCTTTCGGACGGGTGAGGATCACCACGATGCGGTCATAGCCGTCGTCGATGGCCTTCTGCACCGGAATCGGATCCGCAATACCACCATCGTAATAGGCACGCCGTCGATCACATATGGTTCGCACGCGACCGGCACCGCAGAGGACGCCTTCATAATGTCGAAATTGTCATAACTCACATCCGACTTGTCGAAATATTTCGTGGAACCGTCATCCGCATTGCACGCCACCACGGTGAAGCCGGTCGGATTTTTCTCGAATGCCTCATAATCCACCGGATTCTCGCCGTCGTGGTTGCTCAGCGTGCCGTACACATAATCGAGATTGGCGTAATTGTGGTTTTTGATGTAGCTGTCGAAACTGGCATATTCCTTGCGGAATGCGTACTGTGTGTAGAACGTGTGGCTGCGGCCGTGCTGGCCGGAGATATAAGAAACCATATTGGCGCTGCCGGCGGAGACGCCGTAGCATGATCGACGTGCACGTGGTCTTCCATCATGCGGTCCATCACGCCCGCGCCGTAGATCGCGCGGAAACCGCCACCGACGTCGATCATCGCTGTTCTGTTGGCCATACGCACCTGTCCTTTCGCGTCGTCCCTTTTTCGGGTTTCCCCTGACTTTACGCGCCTTGTCGGGACATTCGCGTTCAGCGATTAAGTAGTGACTGTGCCAACTGCGCGATTCGTACAGAAGTGTCGGAATTGGCTAGTTTAATATCACCTTCCGTGTCTTCCGGAGCGAGCTTGCCAAGCGATTCGAGTACCACGCCAAGGTGACGTACGGTACCCTCGTTGCCGTCGATAATCTCCGCTGTATCAGGCAACAGTTCGCGGAAATAGTCGCGATAAAATACGAAATGCGTGCAGCCGAGCACAACCGCGTCAATCGTGGATAGGTCGTACTGGTCGAAATACTGGTGCAGCGTACGCATCACCACGTCGTGATCGTCGAGCTGGCCGTGCTCCACGATCTCCACCAAGCCGGGGCAAGGCTCCGGGAAAATCGTATGGTCGGCTTTGAAACGATCCATCAGCACCGCGAACTTGCGTTCCCGCAACGTCAGGGGAGTGGCGGCGACGATGACACGCTGACGATTGCCATGACCGCGGTCGCATGCCACCTTCAGCGCAGGTTCCATGCCGATAATCGGAATGTCGTATCTGTCGCGCAATTCGTTGGCCGCGGCAGAAGTGGCGGTATTACAGGCGATGACGACCGCCTTCACACCCTGCTCCACGAAGCGTTTCACAATGGCGTCGGATAGCTCACGCACCTGTTCGGGCGATTTCGTGCCGTACGGAGCGTTCGCGGAGTCGCCGAAATACAGCACATGCTCGTTTGGCATGTCGCGGCGGATCTCACGCGCCACGGAAATACCCCCCAAACCGGAATCGAAAACGCCGATAGGTGCCGTTGAAGCCATACGTCCTCCTTTGCCATCGCGCGCATGCCCGCAGGCGCATACGCCAAACGCTTTCAATAGCCTACCGCGTGTAGAGTGAACTGGTATGAGCATTCCAAGCATTGTTTACAAAGCGCACGCCACCGGCAACGATTTCGTGGTGTATCTCGACGAAGACGGTACGCACGAGCCGACCGCCGATGAAGTGCGATTCCTGTGCGACCGCCATTTCGGCATCGGCGGCGACGGTCTGATCCGTCTGGCGCATCCGCAGGCGGTGTCCGATGTGAACGAAAGGCAGATCGCCGATTGCGCGGCGGGCGATGCGGACTGGTTCATGGACTACCGCAACGCGGACGGCTCGCTGGCCGAGATGTGCGGCAACGGCACACGTGCGATCACCTTGTTCGCGCAGCGGCAGGGCATCGCCGACCAGCCGGGCGGCAAGCCATTCCATCTCGGCACCCGCGCCGGCGTGAAGATCCTGACTTCGCTCGGCGATGTGCCGGGCCTTGGCAAGGACGTGTTCCAAGTGGAGATGGGCGCATGGAAGCGTGGCGACGTCGACGGTTACGAAGTGACCATTCCGGGCACGTCCGGTTCCGCACGTGGCACGTTCGTGGACATGGGCAATCCGCACGTCGTGGCCGTACTTGAAGACGCGTTCGCCAGCCTGCCGAACGTCGAAGACCTTGATCTGGTCACCAAGCCGGTCGTCGCGCCCGAGATTCCGTCGGACCAGAACGTGGAGTTCGTGCGCATCGACGAGCAAAGCGAAGGCGACGATGCGGGCGAGGCCACCATGCGCGTCAACGAACGCGGTTGCGGCGAAACCCTGTCGTGCGGCACGGGCCTATGCGCCACCGCCATCACGTTGCGTGCCAAAACCGGCATCGACCATTGGACCATCACCGTACGTGGCGGCACCTTGCGCGTCGACGTGACCGACGAAGACGTGAAGCTTACCGGCAGCGCCACCATCGTAGGCAAAATCGAACTGCTGTAACCGCTGCGGCAGCAAACGAAAAGCGGATAGGCAAAAGGCCGGCCCCGCAGGGTCGGCCTTCATCGTAAAAGGCTCGATGCAAACCGTATCAGGCGAACAGCATCGGGCCGTCCTTGACGAGAATGACCACGATCAGCGCCACAATCCACACCACATCGACCATCAGATCGAAATTCAGCCGGTAATACTTGCGCAATCCAGCATGGCCGGACGGCATGTCCTGCACGGCCACCGTGGCATGCGACAACGCCATGAACTGCACGGTGGTGGAGAACATCAGCACCAGGCACCACGGGCACATCGCGTTGATGACGAACAGCGACTGCGTGGTCAGCCAATACGAATACGCCAACGCGGCAAGGCCTCCAAGCCATGTGCACAGCGCGAACCAACGCGGCACGGCCACCTTGGCCAGTCCGATCACCGCGATCGTCACGAACACCGATTCGGCGGCAATGCCGAAGAACGCGTTCGGAAAGTTCAATCCGGCGAACTTCACGATCTCCGCCTGCCAGGATTCGGCCACCGTGGAACAGGACAGCACGGCGTTCACATCGCAGTTGAGCTTCTGCCCGGGATTGCGTGCCATTTTCAGCGTGTCCGCCGACAGAATGAACGATACGAGCAATGCCACCGCCGAAGCGAGCAGCATGATCAGATACGTCCACGTTGCGCCGTGACGCCACCCGCGCGGCTTCGTGCAGTCGTCGTCCATGGCGACGGCTGTGCCGACGCTCGTTTCGTCATCGGCTGCGTCCACAGCGGCCTGGCCTTCAAAATCGCTCATCGTCAATCCTTGGAAAATCAAAATACAAACGTTGTCATGTCTCAGTCTACGCGAAAAACCGCGGATTCGAGCTTACGATAGTCATATGAGTCACGTGAGTTACGCGGAACCACCCGCACAAGGTTGGGATATTCATTGCCATACCGTCTTTTCCGACGGTACGGAGACGCTGCGCACGCTGGTGGAGCAGGCAAGGAAGCTTGGCTTGCATGGTGTGGCGATTGCCGACCATGACACCACCGCCGGCTGGGACGAGGCGACGGAAGCCTCGGAGGAAATCGATTTGCCGTTGCTGCTGGGCACGGAAATCACCGCCGTCGACGAAGATGTGTCCGTGCACATGCTCGCCTTCCAATACGATCCGTCCAACGAGCATATTTCCAGCATGTTCGCCAACACGCGTGCGGCGCGATTGCGGCGTACGAAACGCATGGTTGAGCGGCTGTCGCAGGATTTTCCGATTACGTGGGACGATGTGCTCGCCCAAGTGAAGGAAGGGGAGCGCACCACAATCGGCCGTCCGCACATTGCCGACGCGCTGGTCGCGGCGGGCGTGTACGAGACGCGTTCCGACGCGTTCGCCGACGCAGTGAGCGCCAAATCCAAGTATTACATTCCCACGCCGTCGCCGTCGACGCACGAGGTCATCGCCGCCGTCAAGGGGGGCGGGGCGGTGTG
>ENA-OQHA01000276-OQHA01000276.1-human-gut-metagenome-genome-assembly--contig:-NODE-276-length-27178-cov-5.298547_pt1 | contig 27178 bp, 29 predicted proteins | sample MGYA00242558_ERZ504707 | MGnify/ENA primary metagenome ERZ504707 (study PRJEB26092, sample SAMD00036197) | human gut metagenome | host: Homo sapiens | study: EMG produced TPA metagenomics assembly of...
GATTCTCTTCCTCCAGCGGAATGGGGGAGACGTTCTTGCCGCCGGCAGTAATAATAATGTCCTTGATGCGGCCGGTGATGACGATGTGGCCTCATCATCGATCTCGGCCAAGTCGCCGGTCCTGAGCCAGCCGTCGGCGGTGAACGCCTCGGCCGTCTTCTCCGGCAGATTGTGGTAGCCGCGGAACACGTTCGGCCCTTGACCTGCAGTTCGCCTTCGTCGGAAATGCGAATCGAGGAGCCGGGCGCGGGCTGGCCTACGGTGCCGATCACATTGTCGGTCACGCGCGTGGCGGCGAACGGGGCGGCGGTTTCGGTCATGCCGTAACCCTGAATCATCGGCAGACCGATGCCGTTGTAGAAATGCGCTAGATCGAGCGACAGCGGTGCGCCGCCGCAGGCCACGTACTTGATCTTCGGGCCCAGAGCGCCGCGCACCGTGCGGTAGACGAGCGTTTCGTACTTGGCGCGCTCGGCGATTTCGGCAAATGTGTGTTGCTCGCCGGCCTGCTCCTTGCGGCTCCAGACGCGCGCGGCCTCGGCGGCTTTGACAAACAGGCGGCCCTTCCAGCCGGCACCGGCCTTGTGCGAGGCGGCGTTGTATACCTTCTCGAACACGCGCGGCACGCCCAGCAGGTAGGTCGGTTCAAACGAACGCAGGTCCGGCAGCAGGGTTTTGGTGTCCGGCAGATAACCGACCACGCCGTCATCGGAGGCGATGGAGGCGTACTGGATGAATCGCGCGAAGCAGTGGGCCAGCGGCAGGAAGAGCAGCAGGCGCGGATGGTCGTCAAGCACCACTTCATGCAACGCCTGCGAGGCGGAGATGGTGATGGACACGAAGTTCTTGTGGGTCAGTTCGGCACCCTTCGGGTTGCCGGTGGAGCCCGAAGTGTAGACGATGGTGGCCAGATCGTCGGCGCGCACGGTGGCCACGCCCTCGTTCAGTTCCTCGTCCGAAACAGCCACGCCCAGACCTTCGAGCGCGCCCAGCGCGTTGCCCTCGATCATGAGAATCTGCTTCAAGGCAGGACAGTGGTCCTTGACCGAGTCGAGCCGGTCGAAGCGCTCGCGGTTGTCGCAAAGGCCAGCTTGACCGCCGAATCGTTCATGATGCGCTGGGCTTGCGGGGCGGAGTCGGTGTCGTAGATCGGCACGCTTACCGCGCCCACTGCGGCCAGTGCGAAATCGAGAATGCCCCATTCGAGACGGGTGGAGGAAAAGATGGTCACCGCGTCGCCCTTGGCGATGCCGAGCGCGATCAGGCCCTTGGCGGCCGAGACCACGCGCTCGTGGAATTCGCCGGTGGTGACGTTCTGCCAGCGGCCGGGGCCGATTTTCTTGGCGGCGATTACCGTGTCCGCGCCGGTGCGGGCAAGGCGATCGGTAAGTAGGGAGTAGATGGTCTGGTTGTCGCGGATTTCGATGGATTCGCCAGGCGTGGTGTAGTGGTCAAGCATAAGCGGGCCGTGTCCTTACGTGCGTTGCGTGATGGCTGTTGACAAAATCGAGCCATTCTGACAAGTTAGGTTACGCTGGCGTAAGGTTGCGCGCGTTGTGGGCAATGGAGAAGTTGTCTGTCTGGTTTTGTGGATTGTATACAACGCCGTGTCTAACCGGTTTGCTCTACGGTTATGACACCGTGTCCATTTCGGGAGCCATCGACTTCCTGCAGGACAAGTACGCGCTGAGCCCGGCCCTGCAGGGTCTGGTCATCAGCTCCATCATGATCGGCGGCGTGATCGGCGCCGGCTTCTCCGGCTTCCTGTCCGATAAGTACGGCCGCCGCCGAAGCACTGGTCGCCGCGCAAAAAGCAGCACTAGGCCGCGTTTGCTGCGTCTATTGGCGAATTGATCATATGGGTCGTCTGCGTGCAGACGACCCTTTTGCGTTCCGTCGGCTTCTGACACCGTAGAAACGTGCTTTCTCGGCTTCGAGGGGCTGATTTTGCCTTATCTGGAAGTCTACTTCCACTTCGAGGGGCTGATGCCCAAGTAGACACGGCCCTAAAACGGCGGAATGACGTTGACGTGTAGCCGTTTATACTTCCGATTACATGGATGAGGAGCCCCTCGAAGCGGAGATAGACTTCCGGCAAATGCGAAATCAGCCCCTTGAAACGGAAGTAGGCCTCCGGCAAACGCAAAAATGAGCCTCCTCGAAACGGATAAATGCACGTATTGGGTGTAGTGGATGCTTCAGCCCCTGATATCGAAGCATATTTTTTTGGTTGGCGCGTCTAGCATGCGCACTCCGCAATCGATAATTCTGTGGCCTCTCTCACTTTAAAAGTCTGGCGTGTGCGAGGGCGTTCGCTTAAGGTGAATGGGATTGCGCGGAATGTGGAGCGCAGGTACACATGACGAGGGCACACCGCAACAACACGGCAAGGGGAAGCGGACCATGTTCGACAAACGACTGTTCCAATTGGCGCCTGGCTTGAAAAACTCATAGCTGGCAAAGTGGCCTGATGTGGGTAGGTCTGCTTGCCAACATTGGTTTTATGCTGTCGCTGGTAATGCTGCTGAACAGCTTACTGACCGCTGTGGCACCGCCGCTGCTCCAATGCGGCGGCACTTCGCAAGGCGCGGCCTGCCCCGTGCCGTTGTCTGATCGGCACGGCGCGGATGTGCTGCCCATGGCTGGCGACGTCATGATTTACGTGCTGCTTGCGCTGGTCTGTATAGCGGTCCGTTACACGGCCACCACGCACGCCACCCGTCTCGGCACCGAAGCCGCCGAACGAGTCAAGCTCGCTTTGCGCTCCAAGCTGTACCGCAAAATGGTGGCACTCGGCCCGTCCTACAAAACCCGCATCAAGACCTCGGATGTGGTGCAATCCGCCGGCGAAGGTGTTGAACAGATTCAAAGCTTCTTTGAACTGTTCCTGCCGCAGCTCTTCTATGCGATTCTTGCGCCAATCACCTTGTTCGTGGCCATTGCGCCGATTAACGTGCCCGCCGCTGCCGTCATGCTGGTCTGCGCGCCGTTCATCATCATCGTGACCGGCATCGTCTCCATGACCGCCGCCCGCGCCTTCAAGAAGTACTGGGTGCGCTACACCGATATGGGCGCCGCGTTCCTCGACAATCTCCAAGGCCTTGAGACCCTGAAAAACTTCGACGCCGACGAGCGCGCCGCCATCGAGATGGACAAGAAAGCCGAAGGCTTCCGCGTCATGACCATGCGCGTGCTGCAGATCCAGCTGCGCTCGCTGACCGCCATGGACATAGTGGCCTACGGCGGTGCTGCGGCCGGCATCGGTGTGGCGTTATGGCAATACGCGCATATTGGCGATGCTTTTGCCAATGGTGCGTCCGGCTGGTCGCCAATCGCACTGGCCTCACATCTGCCTGGTGTGCTTGCCTACGCGGCATACGGCCTGCACTATCTCATCCCGTTCGGGGTGGGCTACCCGCTGTCTCTTACCGGTCTGCTGTTCATTGTGCTGCTGTCCGCCGAATTCTTTATTCCCATGCGTCAGCTTGGCTCGTTCTTCCACGTGGCGATGAACGGCATGACCTCCACCAAGCGCATCTTCGCTCTGCTGGACACCCCGGAGCCCGAGCATGGCACGGCGACCCTGCCGGCCAACGATTCCGATTCCGCTGACGACGGTCTGACGGTCCGCTTCGACCACGTCGGCTATTCCTATGATGATGCCGGGCACGGCGACTCCAAGTCCGCATCCGCAAAGACCGATAAGCAAGGTGAAACCAGCCCCAATTCCGCCGTCGCTCCTGCGCTCACCAACATCACCTTCGCCGCACGGCCCGGTCAGTTCACCGCCATTGTTGGCATCTCCGGTTCCGGCAAGTCCACGGCCGCCTCGCTGCTCGCCGGTACACTGGCCGGTTACCGAGGTTCGCTCACGCTGAACGGTGTCGAGGTATCCGATTTGTCAGGCGAAACACTGGCCGGAGCCGTCACTGTGATTGGTGCCAGCAGTCATCTGTTTGCGGGCGCATTGCGCGAGAATCTTCTGATGGCCTTGCCCGATGACGAGATTCCTGATTCGCCGGATTCCGTGGACTCCCGTCTGTGGTCCGCGCTCGAGCAGGCGCGCATTGCCGACTTCGTGCACGCACAGCCGAACGGACTGGGCATGCCGATTGAGTCCGATGCCGCCAACCTGTCCGGCGGCCAACGCCAGCGCATCGCCATCGCCCGCGCGCTCCTGCATGATTCGCCGGTATTTGTGTTCGATGAGGCGACCAGCAGCGTTGACATGGAATCCGAAGAGCTGATCCTGGATACAATTCGCGAATTGGCGCAATCCCGCGGCAAGACGGTTATTATGATCACCCATCGCATGGCCAACGCCGAACACGCTGATCAAGTGGTGGTGCTCGAACACGGCAAGTCGGTTGAGAGGGGCACCCATACCGAGCTGATGACGGCGGACGGCGTCTACGCCAAGCTGTTTACCACGCAGGCAGATATTGAGAACTTCGGAGAAGGCCATGCTCGGCGTGTGCTGCAGGTTGGTTCCCGCAAGCAGGAGCTGTCCGACGACAGTCGGACTGAGGGTGGCGCAGCGCGCGTAAGCGCAGAGGCGGGTATGACGGTTGACCGCCTGCAGTCAGCTTTGCCGACGGCTTCCGTTGGCGGGAGTGAGCAGGCCTCGGCTGAGACTCCGGCTGGTGTTGCAAATAGCGATTCGTCTTCCAAAATGAGCACATTCCAAGTGATCAGGCGACTGCTTAAGGAAGCCCGACCTCTGGCAGGACTGATGGCAGCGGCCTCCACCGCCGGCACCATCGGCCATCTTTCGGCCACTTTCCTGCCCGTGTTCGGCATTATCGCGGCATTTGCACTTACCGGTAATCCGGTGTGGGGCATGGGTGTTGCGCCCGCCGTCATCATGATGATTATCTGTGCTCTTCTGCGTGGCATCACCCGATACATTGAACAATATCTGAACCACAATGTGGCATTCCATCTGCTCGCACTCTTCCGTTCCAAGGCGTTCGCCGCGTTGCGCAGACTGGCGCCGGCCAAGCTCGCGGGCAAAGGTAAGGGCAACCTTATCGCCATGCTGACCACCGATGTGGAACTGCTTGAGATCTTCTTTGCCCACACCATCAGTCCGGTGGCCATCGCGGTAACCTCCACCATCATCTACACGATTGTGGCCGCCACCCTAAGCCCATGGATGGCGCTGGCGTTGATTGCCGCCCACCTGGTTATCGGCATCCTTGTGCCGCGATTCTTTGCCACGGCGTACGTAACCTTGGCCCTGCCATCCGTGGCGCTGCCGGAGAACTCGACGATGTGATACTCGATGACATGCGCGGCCTGGACGAAATCATCCGATTTGGTCGCGGCGAGGAACGTGCGCAGGCCATCGAGGACCGTACCCATGCGTTGTGGAAGGATCACGCCAAACTCAGCAAGGTCAACGGCCGTTTCACCGGAATCAGCGGACTCTTGGTGGCTGTGCTCACAGCGGCTTCGGTCGCCGTGGCTATTGCCTGTGCCGGCGCGAACCCGCAGAGCATTCCGGCTCTGATTGCCGCCTTCGTGCTGTTCGCCGGCTCGTTCGGACCGACTTTGGCGCTCGCCGCCTTGCCCGCTAACCTGACTCAGACCTTCGCGTCCGCTAGCCGACTGTTCGGACTGATGGACGAGGTGCCCGCTGTGACCGAGAACGGCACTGTTGTGCCGCAGGAGTATATGGGCATGCGTCTTGATGACGTCACCTTTGCATATGCGGGGGAGCGCGAAGTCCTGTCCGACTTCTCGCTTGACGTGCCGCAGCATGGCGTGCTGGGTATCCAGGGGCCGTCCGGCCGAGGCAAGTCCACCATGCTCAAGCTGCTGCTGCGCTACTGGGATCCGCAGCGCGGTCAGGTGACGTTGTCCGGCACGCCGTTGCCCGAGGTCGATGTGCATGCTCGCCGACGTATTCAGGCCATGATGAGCCAGGAAACCCACCTGTTTGATGGCTCTATCCGAGACAATCTGCTGATTGCTTTGCCTGAGTCCGAGGTTGAAGCTGCAAATGTTGCAGGCAATGGGGAAGTGGGTGCCAAGACCGTTGATTCCCGACAGCAGCGGTTGGCGGCGCAATCGGCAGAGGGCGATGCCGTTCAGGTGGCAGCATCTGACGGTCTCGACGCTCGTTTGCGTCAGGCTCTCGCCAAGGCTCCGTGCTTGATCTCATTGATTCCCTGCCCGATGGCCTTGATACTCAGGTAGGCGAGTTGGGCGACCGTCTATCCGAAGGTGAACGCCAGCGTATCGGTTTGGCTCGTGTGTTCCTGCGCAATGCTGATCTGGTGCTTTTCGACGAGCCGACCAGCCGTTTGGATGCTTTGAACGAGGCTATTATTCTACGTTCCATTCACGCTATGGCCGTGGGTGAGCAGCATGCAGACAAGGAGCGCGGCGCGGCTGTGGTGCTGGTCTCCCACCGCGAATCCGCCATGCGCATTGCTGATGCGGTACTCAATCTGTAACTGCCTGTAACTACGCGGGAATTACATCGCATTGCGTTACGTTACCGCGTTGCACTGCGGTTCCTCGCGGGTGGCGGCGATGCCATCTCCGGTCGTCATTGCGTTGCTGCGTTTGTGTTGCGATATGTGATGCGGCAACGCAGCAATGCGGCAATGCAATGTGATGTGGCAACGTGGCAACGTAGCGATGCAATAACGCGACAACGTGACAACGTAGCGATGCAATAACGCGGCAACATGGCAACATGGCAATGCAGTAACGCAACGCAGCATTCACGCCTTGATCAAAGTGCCGATGATGAGCGCCTTCTGCAGCCCTGGGCGGAACAGGTCGTGAAATTCATGCGACATTTCGGTTTCGAGTTTGACCGATGCATGGATGTCGTCAGTGCGAAGGCGTGCCTGTTCGGTGCCGATGATGTGCTCGAGCACCGCGAATCCCTCTTCGGTTTTGCCGGCTTGAATGAGGAATCGTGGGCTTTCCGGTGCTCGCACCATGGAGAGCAGGAACGCGGCGGCCGGAATCGCACCCAGCCTCAGCATCCAACGCCAACCGGCGTTGACATCCCAGCTTCTGGAACCGTAGGAGGCGATGATGTAGTTGATGACATTGGTCAGGAAGATGCCGCATACCGCGAGGAGCTGATAGGAAAAGGCAAGCAGACCGCGGATATTGACCGGCGCTTAAGGCCAGACCGAACGTATATTTGCCCGATCCGTGAGTACGTATGGTTGTTCCCAAGGGATTGCGCTGCTTGGAAGCAGCTTGAAACAGGCCCGCCATGTGCTTTTCCTCTCAATACAGCTATGGGGGGTGCCTGTTCATACTAGTCAGATTCTTGTCATATGGCGTTGAATATCTACAAATGTGGGCACTGGTGAGGCGGCTGAGTGGTGGAATCGCGCCGTGGTGTGTGGGTGTTGGGGACTCACGAGCATGCTGCGCGTTATTTGGTGGTGTGCTGAGAGTCGGGACCTACTCACGTTGGGGGAGGGGATGAAGAGCCTCTGAGACAAGTCGCTGTTCGACTGGAGATTTGCTCACGTGGAAAGCATGGAAAAGGCGAAAAAAATCAGGCGTGTCGGGTGATTTGACAAATTGGTACACAGGTGTATCATCTTAGGTATTGGTACACGGGTGTACCAAAGAAAACACCCCAAGGAAAGGTGGCCAGAGGAGACTTCGCAAGCGCCAAACGAATTGAAATCCAACGCAGCAGTCGATTCGTTTTTGGCAATCGGAAGGCAGTCGTCAACAATCGGAAGGCAGCCAAAGACAGCCGGAAGATAACCGAGAAGTAACCGGACGAAAACCGGAAGCCAGTCGGAAGAAAGCCAACCACCCGCAAGTCAACTCCAATGGTCCAGAAGGAGATAACATGCGCAACACCAAGAAGGTCATCGCGGCAACGGCAGCCGTGGCCACGCTCGTCGGTCTCGCCGCCTGCGGCAGCAGCAACGACAACGGCGCCAACAAGGGTGACGCTGACAAGGCCGAACTCGTGTTCTGGGGCTGGGATTCCGGCAACTCGATGAAGGAAATCCTCGCTGACTTCGAGAAGGCCAACCCCGGCATCACCGTCAAGTTCAACAACACCGGCACCGCCGAGAAGACCTCCACCGCGCTCTCCAACGCCATCGCCGCAGGCAACGGCGCCCCTGACGTCGTGATGCTCGAAGATCCGACCGTCACCCAGTTCGCCGTCACCGATGGCCTCGTGGACCTGAGCGAATTCGGCGCCGACAAACTCGCCGACGACTTCGCCGCCGGCCCGTGGAACAAGCTCCAGTACAACAACAAGCCGTACGCTCTGCCGATTGATTCCGGCCCCGAAATGTTCTTCTACAACAAGGCAGTGTTCGACAAGGCCGGCGTGGACGGCGAGTCCATCAAGACCTGGAACGACTACTACGAGGCCGCCAAGAAGATCCGTGCCACCGGCTCCTACATCACCAATCTGGCCGGTACCTCCAACGACTATCAGCCGTTCACCGCCCAGATCTGGCAGGCCGGTGCCCAGCCGTGGAAGGTCGATGGCGAGAACATCACCATCAACATGACCAAGGACGAGGGCATGCAGCGCTATATCCAATTCGTCCAGAAGCTCATCGACGAAGACCTCGTGGACGCCAAGACCCCGAACTGGTCCGACGATTGGAACCGCGAGCTCAACGATGGCACCCTCGCCTCCCTGACCATCGGCGCTTGGATGCCGATCAACCTCATGACCGGCGCCCCCGATCAGGCCGCAACTGGCGCGTCGCCCAGCTGCCGCAGTGGGAGGAAGGCAAGGAAGTCTCCGCCGAAGACGGTGGCTCTGCACTTGCCGTCACCTCGCAGTCCAAGAACCAGGCCGCTGCCTACAAGCTCGTTGAGTACATGACTCATGGCGAGGGCGCTCAGACCATGGCCGACACCGGTACCTTCCCGTCCCTGAAGAAGATCCTCCGGTCCGACTCCTTCACCGACCCGACCACCGAGTCCAACAAGAAGACCAACGACTACTTCGGCGGTCAGAACGTCAACGAAGTCCTTTCCGCCGCGGCTCAGCGCCCGACCGAGAAGTTCCAGTACCTGCCGTACAACCCGTACGCCCAGACCGCTTACGGCGACGAAGTCTCCAAGGCCTACTCCGGCGACATCACCCTGGAGAAGGCGCTTGAAAACTATGCCAACAAGCTCGCCGAGCAAGGCAAGCAGCAGGGCTACAACGTCACCGTCAAGTGACGCAACCGATCTATTGCCGGTACATCCGGCACTGACCAACAATCAAAACCTGCGGCTAGGCCACTCTCCTTCCGCCTAGCCGCCCGATCTCCCAAAGCGGGGATGCTCCCCAGTGTCCCCGCTTTCCCGTGCCCTCGCCTGACGTGACCGCTCCAATCGAGCGACCCCCTGGTAGCGGGCGCAGCACAGCAATCCGTATTCCAAGAAAGCAATCGATTATGTCCGATCAAACAATGGCCGCAGCCCCGCAGCCAACGGTGGGAATCCTGCCTGAGGAGGCGGATCTGCACACGGCCGAGGCCCGCGTCAACAAGCACAAGGCCGACTGGCGCGGCTGGAAGTTCATGTGGCCGTTCGCGTGGTGTTCGTCTTCGTGTTCATCATCCCAATTGTGTACGCCATTTACATCTCCTTCTTCAAGAAGCAGATGGTCGGCGGCACCAAGTTCGTCGGCTTCGAGAACTACGCCCGACTGATTCAGGATCCGCAGTTCTGGAGCTCGGTGGGCCGCGTCACTATCTTCACCGTATTCCAGGTGCCGATCATGCTGTTTCTGGCCGCAGCATGGCCCTCGCTTTGGATTCGATGAAGCTGCATGGCACCAAGTTCTTCCGCATCTCCACATTCCTGCCCTATGCGGTGCCCGCAGTGGTCTCCACCATGATTTGGGGTTTCGTGTATGGCGCCAAATACGGTCTGGTCGGCTCCCTCAACGACTTCCTCGGCACCAACATCGATGTGCTCAACCCCGACGTGCTGCTTGCATCCATCGCGAACATCAACACGTGGGAATATGCCGGCTACAACATGCTGATTTTTTACAGCTCCCTAAGCACCTTCCACACAGCTTGTATGAGGCCGCCTCCATCGACGGCGCTTCGGAGTGGCAGATTGTTAAGAAGATCAAGCTGCCGGAGCTGAAGGGCTCGCTGGCCATCACGGTGATCTTCTCGATCATCGGCAGCTTCCAGCTGTTCAACGAGCCGAGCATTTTGCAGAACATGGTTCCGGGCAACGCGATCACCACGTACTACACGCCGAACATGTACGCCTACAACCTGAGCTTCACCGGCAATCAGAGCAACTATGCCGCAGCTCTGGCCATCGTGATGGCCATCATCACCATGGCCATTGCGTATGTCGTCCAGCTTAAGAGTATGAAGGAGCAGATGAAGTAATTATGAGCACTGCAACCATGACTTCAACAACAACCATGACCCTGGCCGATCTCAAGTCAGGAAAAGGCCGCCAAGAAGGCCGAGAAGGAGCGTCAGAAGCGCATCGACGCCGACGAGAAGGCCGAGCGCAAGCGCGCCGCCAAAACCGGTTTCTCCAACCCGGCGAACCCGACCCGCTCGATGGCCCTGACCATCGTGTGCGCGATTTTCGCGGTCTACTGCCTCTTCCCGTTTGTCTACCTGATGATTAACGCCACCAAGACCCAGTCCGACTTCACTTCGACGTTCGGCCTCGGTTTCGGCAAAACGTTCGCCCTGTTCGACAACATCGCCACGGTGTTCACCTATCAGGACGGTATCTTCGGCCGCTGGTTCGTCAACACGATTCTGTATGTGGTGGTCGGCGCCGGCGGTGCCACCTTGCTGGCCATCATGGGCGGCTATGCGCTGGCCAAGTTCCGCTTCCCCGGCCGTAAGCTGTGCTTCGTGATCATCATCGGCGCCATTTCGGTGCCGGGTATCGCGCTGGCCGTGCCGCAGTTCCTGCTGTTCGCCAAGATGGGCCTCACGAACACCCCGTGGTCGATGATTATCCCGAGTTTGGTATCCACGTTCGGTCTGTATCTGATGTGGATCTTCTCCGATCAGGCCGTGCCGGATGAGCTGCTTGAAGCCGCGCGCGTGGATGGTGCCGGCGAGTTCCGCACCTTCTTCCAGATTTCCCTGCCGCTGTTGGCACCCGGCATCGTGACCACTGCATTGTTCGCCATTGTAGCGACGTGGAACAACTACTTCCTGCCGTTGATCATGTTGAAGGATTCCAACTGGTACCCGTTGACGATCGGTCTGAACCAGTGGAAGGACCAGGCTTCAACCGCAGGCGGTCAAGCTATCCAAAACCTCGTGATTACCGGTTCGCTGATCACGATCATCCTCTGGTGATTGCGTTCCTGTGCCTGCAGAAGTACTGGCAGTCAGGCCTCGCCGCAGGCGCCGTCAAGGAGTAACCTCTGGCTCCCTCTGACGGGAGCTGGCCGCGGAGCGGACTGAGGGTGGTCATATGGGGATTCGACTGGCGACCACCCCCAGTCAGCTTCGCTGACAGCCCCGCCAGCGGGGGCGGCCTCTCTGGTGTTCACAACCTGCAAGCACAGCACTTCCCGCAAACCGATACAATAAAGGATTTGATTAATATGACTACTCATAGAGCATTTAGGTGGCCGTCCCTGCTGACGGAATCCGGCCGCGGCATCGCGTTCGGCGGCGACTACAACCCGGACCAGTGGCCCGAGGAGACGCTGGACGAGGATATCCGTCTCATGGGTGAGGCCGGCGTGAACGTCGTATCGCTGGCAATTTTCAGCTGGGACAAGATCGAGCCGGTCGAGGGCGCGTTCACGTTCGAGTGGCTCGACCATGTGATCGACAGGCTCGGCAGAGCCGGCATCGCCGTGGACTTGGCCTCCGCCACAGCCGCCGCGCCGCTGTGGCTGTACGAATCCCATCCAGAGGTGCTGCCGGTAGACCGGTATGGTCATACCGTCAACGCGGGCTCACGCCAGTCGTGGCAGCCAACAAGCCCGGTGTTCAAGGAATACGCGCTGCGCCTGTGCCGCAGACTTGCCGAACACTACAAGGACAACCCGTATGTGACCGCCTGGCACATGGGCAACGAATACGGCTGGAACAACCGCTACGACTACTCCGACAACGCCTTGGCCGCGTTCCGCACGTGGTGCGAGGCCAAGTACGGTACCATCGACGCGTTGAACGAGGCGTGGGGCACGGCCTTCTGGTCGCAGCACGTGAACAGTTTCGACGAGGTGCTGCTGCCACGTCACATGGGCGGCGACGCATGGTCAACCCGTCGCAGCAGTTGGATTACGAGCGGTTCGGCAACGACATGCTGCTCGACTTCTACAAAGCCGAACGCGACGCCATCGAGCAGATCTGCCCCGACAAGCCGTTCACCACGAACTTCATGGTCTCCACCGACCAGTGCGTCATGAACTACGCCAAATGGGCGGATGAGGTGGACTTCGTGTCCAACGATCACTACTTCCATGAGGGCGAATCCCACCTGGACGAACTCGCCTGCTCGGACGCGCTCATGGACTCCCTCGCGCTGGGCAAGCCGTGGTACGTGATGGAGCACTCCACCTCAGCCGTGCAGTGGAAGCCGCTGAACACACGCAAACGGGCCGGCGAACTCATGCGCGACTCCCTGGCCACGTGGCCATGGGCGCCGACGCCATCTGCTTTTTCCAATGGCGGCAATCCAAGTCGGGCGCCGAGGCGTTCCACTCCGCCATGCTGCCCCACGCGGGTGCCGATTCCAAGGTCTTCCGCGGCGTATGCGAGCTCGGTAAGGCGCTGAAGACCCTCTCCGACGCCGGGCTGCAGGGCACTGAGCTCGAGCGTGCCGGCACGGCGATCCTGTTCAGCGCGGAATCCGAATGGGCCACACGCTCCGAAACCCTGCCCAGCATGAACTCAACCATTGGCACGACGTGCGCGACTGGTACCGCGGCTTCCTGGATGCCGGGCTGCGCGCGGACGTGGTGCCGCTCGCCTACGACTGGACCGGCTACAAAACCATCGTGCTGCCCACCGTGCTCAGCCTGTCCGACGAAGACGTTCTCCGTATCGCCGACTTCGCGAAGGCCGGCGGAACCGTCATCGTCGGCTATGCCGCCGGCTGATCGACGAGCACTTCCACATCGGCCTCGGCGGCTACCCCGCGCCGCAACGCTCCTACGCGACATGCTCGGCATCCGCTCCGAAGAATTCAACATCCTCGGTGAAGAAGCCGAAGGCGAGCCCAGCGAAATCAGCCTGTCCAATGGTCTGACGACCCGCCTGTGGCAGAACGACGTGACTTCCGTAGCCGCGGACACCACAGTGCTTGCCTCTTACGCAGGTAAGTCCGCCGCCGACTGGGAGCTGGAGCGCACCCCCGCCATCACCAGCCGCCCCTATGGCAACGGTACCGCCATCTACGTGGCTGCGACCTCAACCGTCACGACATTGCCCAGTTGCTCAAAGCACTTGGCTCCCGATGGCAGGAGTTGTCGGCGCAGCCGACTGAGAGTGGTCAAACTCCAACCTATCCCACCACAGATCCCCGCATCCTGCACACCATCCGCCGATCCGCAGACGGCTCCACCCGCTTCGATTTCTACCTCAACCGCTCAAACCAGCCCGTCGCCATCAACGGTGTGGAAGGTGATCCCATCATCGCCCACCGTTGCGAGACTGACGCCGTTGGATATACGCTGAACCGCAACGCCATTCTTATCGCTAAAACGTCCTGCTAAACCGCGCTAGAATGGCAATGTTGTCCGGATAGAGGAGTGCGGCATGAGCGACGAGAAAACAGCCAAGCGTCGAGTGACGCTACGCGATGTCGCTCAGGCCGCCGGTGTATCGCTCAAAACTGCGTCGAACGTGATCAATGGCTCCGGGCGTATGACAGATGAGACCCGTGCCAAGGTCGAGTCGGTCATTAAGGACCTCGACTACCGAGTCAACGTGGCCGCCCGCAACCTCAACCGCGATCACACCGGCTTCATCACCCTCGCCGTGCCTTCGCTGATTCCGCCATATCTGGCCGAGCTCGCCAACCGCACCATCGAGGCCGCCCGTCAGCGCGACTATTCCGTATACGTCACCACGTATGCGGAAGGCTCCGCGAAAGGCGCGCGCGATCTGCTGAAGAAGTTCAACTCCACGGTGTCCGATGGCATGATCCTTTCCATGAGCGAGGTGGAAAACATTTCGCCCGATGATCTGAAGGTTGATTTTCCGCTGGTCATCGTTGGCGCGCGTACCACGTGGGGCATTGTGGATCACGTGACCCCAGACGATGTATCCGCAGCCGCCATGGCCGCAGGCTACCTGTATGACCGCGGTTCCACCAGACTTGCAGTGATCGGTGCCCGTGACGTTTACGACGAAGATGCATTGCTGAATGCCGTAGAAGGCAACGCGCAGCTGCGTCTGCGCGGCATCATCGAAGAGACCCGTAGGCGTGGGCTCTCCTTGGATCCGCAGCTGATTGGCAACACCGATCAGGATTGGACCATCGGAGCCGGTGCCGTGTGACCCAGCGGCTCATTGATTCCGGCGTGCCATTCGACGGTGTGATTGCCTTGAACGATCAGTTGGCCATCGGCGCATTGACCGCTCTGCGCACCGCTGGTTATGAGGTGCCCGTGCAGGTGCAGGTCATCGGCTTCGATAACAACGAGGAAGCCCCCTACCTGCAGATTCCGCTGACCACCATGGATTCCCGCCTTGACTGGACGGCTCCCACGGCAGTGGATCGCATCCTCGGACGCATCGACGGCAGCATCACCAAGTCCGAACTGCTCACCACCGAATCCCAGGTCATCGCCCGCGCCTCCACACGCTGAACGACATTGCTGTAATGCTGGTGTTGCTGTACTGGGCCGTACGAGGCGTTGATACACCGGTTGACCAACACGGCATAAAGTGCTAAGGTGGCGATTGCGTGGTACACAGCTGTACCGCGTGGCGCATAAGGAAAGGAAGCGCCAAGCATCACTGGGCGTTCGTTCTGAGCGTTCACCATTCAAAGGAGAAAAAGCATGCGCCGAAATACCGCGCTTACTCGCATTATGGCATCCGGCGTGGCCGCCATAATGCTCTGCGCAGGAGGCACGTTCACTGTAAACGCCGCCGAAGAAGAACCAGTTAAAGCCGACGTCTCGGTCAAGGCCATCCAAGGCTTAAGCGATGATTTCATCGGCGGTATGGACGTCTCATCCATGCTCTCGCTGGAAGAAAGCGGCGTCACGTTCAAGAACGCCAATGGCGAGGTCGAGGATTTGTTCACGTTGCTCAAGGAATCCGGCGTGAACTATGTGCGTCTGCGTGTGTGGAACGATCCGTTCACCGCAGACGGCCAAGGATATGGCGGCGGCAACGTCAACGCCGATCGCGCACTGACCATGGCCAAGCGAGCCACGGCAGCAGGGCTGAAAGTGCTGGTCGACTTCCATTACTCCGATTTCTGGGCCGACCCCAGCAAGCAGCAGGTGCCCAAGGCGTGGAAATCCTTTGAAGGCGACGCGGACAAAACCGCCGACACCGTATACGACTACACCAAGCAGACTCTGACCACGTTCAAACAAGCCGGCGTGGACGTCGGCATGGTGCAGGTCGGCAACGAAACCACTGCGAAAATCGCCGGCATCTCCGGCTGGGACGGCATGTCCAAAGTATTCTCCGCAGGTTCCAAAGCCATACGCGAAGTGCTCCCCGAAGCCAAGGTCGTCATTCATTTCACCAACCCGGAGAAAGCCGGCACCTACGCCACTTACGCCAAACAGTTGAGCAACCACAATGTGGATTACGATGTGTTCGCCAGCTCCTACTACCCGTTCTGGCATGGCACCACCGAAAACCTCACCAGCGTGCTCAAGAACGTGGCCTCCACTTATAAGAAAGATGTGATGGTGGCGGAAACGTCGTGGGCATACACCTTGGATGATGGCGACGACGATTCCAACACAGTGCCCAGTAAAGTAACCGCCGATAACCTCAAGAAATACGACATCAGCCGCAAGGCCAGGCCGATGAGATTCGCGCGTCGCCGAGGCCGTGAACAATATCGGCGACAATGATGGCGATGGCGAAAACGACGGACTGGGTGTGTTCTACTGGGAGCCCGCATGGGTGCCCGTGGGCACCGGCGGCAAGGATAACGCCGAACTGGTGGATACGTGGAACAAGTACGGTGGCGGCTGGGCCACTGAAGCGGCCGGCGAATACGATCCCAATGACGCCGGCCTGTACTGGGGCGGCTCAGGTGTCGATAACCAAGCTTTGTTCGATTTCGATGGCAAGGCGCTCGCCTCTCTGCCGACGTCAAGTACATTCACACCGGTGCCGTCACCGATCATGTGTTCACCAAGATAGATCCAGTGGAGATTACCGCGACTGACTCGGATTCCATCGACGCGATCAAAGCGCAATTGCCGAGTGAGGTGGCCGCACACTATCAGGATGGGGTGGACGAGACCGAAACCGTGACCTGGCAATCCGCTGCGCTTGACTGGATTCGTGGCGCAGGCACATACACCATCACCGGCACCACCAACGCTGGCCACGACGTGACCGTCACCGTCACCGTCACCGCCACTCCCGCCAAGGATTACGTAACGGACGGCAGCTTCGAGAACGCTGAGAACGATAAGAACTGGACCATTGCCGGCACCGGTGCGTCCATCACCGAAGACAGTGGCAACGCCGCCGACGGCAAGCGCGCGCTGAAGTTTTGGGCATCCGATGCCTACAGTTTCTCCGCCACGCAGACCATCACCGGACTCGAGCCTGGCGAATACGTGCTGACCGCCATGAGCCAAGGCGCGGCAGCGGACAACGCCGCTATTACCGATGGTGTGGCCCTCTCCGCCACAACGGGTGGCAAGACCACGTCCGATGCGCTGGAACTCAACGGTTGGGTTAAGTTCGATACCGCCACCGTGCCTGTCACCGTGGGTGCTGATGGCACAGCGACCATCACCATCACGGGCAACCTGCCTGCCGACGCATGGGGCAATGTGGACAAGGTCTCACTCGTCAAAAAGACCGAAACTCCGGTGAAGCCATCCACGGAGAACCTGGACAAGGCCGTGGCCGAAGCCGGGAAAATCAATCGCGATGAGTACACCAACGAGTCGCTCGCCAAACTCGATCAGGCGCTTGCCGCCGCTGACGTGCTGCTTGCCGGCAGCACCTACACCGAGCAGGACGTGAACGATGTGATCAAGCTTGTTGCCGATGCCATTGCCGGCCTCGCCCAAAAGGAGGTCTCCAGCCTGACCGTCACGCCAAGCAAAACCACCTATCAGGTGGGCGATGCCATCGATGCCGACCATGATCTCAAGGTCGTGGGCAACTATTCCGCAGGCATGGGCAACGTGACGCTTTCCGCCGACCGGTTCACGCTCGATTACGATTTCTCCGCTCCTGCTGATGCGGCGAAGGTTACCGTAACGCTCAAGTCGAATCCGAATGTCACCGAAACCTATACGGTTGCGGTTACCGCTCGGGCCGAAGGTGGTTCCGGCAACGGCTCGGACGGTGCGGGTAATGGCGGGGCTACTATCAATCCCGATACGGGCGAGGGTGATAAGACCAACGGTGCGAATGGCGACAAGATCACTGGTGTGCTGAGCAATACCGGTAGCGCGGTGACTGCCGTGGGTCTTGCGGTTGTCGTTCTCGGCGTGGCCGGCGGGGTCTCGCTTGCTTTGCGTCGTAAGCGCTCCTGATAGAGACTGATGCGGCATTATGATGCGGTTGCCGGCAGCGGCAACCGGCTGCCAGATGCCATCTGTCGGCTGTCGTTTATCGGTTGTCGGCTGTCAGATGCGTCTGTCTCGGCGCAGCGATGCGATTCTGTCCCGGTTCGTGCATCAATCGTTTGATGTGGGTACCAGGACAGAAATCACTGTCCTGGTTTGCGAAAACGGGTGTTTTTCGCGTACCGGGACAATTCCCGTTGCCCCGGTTTGCACGTCAATCGTTCTACGTGAGAACCGGGACAGTATGTTGATTTCGGGATTGGCTGTATTCCGCCGATTCTGTTTGTCGGGGTATGTGGACTTTGGGGATTGTCTTGTCCTGGTTCTCGAAAATGGCCCGAAATTGCGTACCGGGACAACGATTTCTGCCCCGGTGCAAACGTCAATCGATTGACGCCTGTACCGGGGCAAATTCGCGCCCGGGAACAATAGGGCGAGGGCCGGTCGCAGGAGTAGAGCGTGATGTTGTCATGATTGCGCCGGCTCTCCCACACGGAAGGCCGGGCGCAATCATGCCGTTTGGTTGCAGCACCCGCACATCGCCTGCATAACCGTGTACAGTGGCGTGTAGTTGCAGTACATGAAGGAGCATCACAAGCCATGACCAACGGACACATCAACCCGCCAACGTGCCGGACATCGCCTTGAAAGACGGTCATTCCATTCCGCAAGTCGGTCTCGGCGTGCTACGTATCGACGATGAGGGTGTGGTCCCCGTCGTCGAATCCGCGTTGGAAGCCGCTACCGCCATATCGATGGTGCGGCCGGCTACAACAACGAGGCCGGCGTGGGTCGTGCGCTCGCCGCCTCCGGATACAACAAGGGAGCCAAGCGCGAGACCCTGTGGGTCACCACCAAGCTGCGCGACTCCCAGCAGGGCTACGATTCCGCGCTCAAAGCTTTCGACAACTCGCTGGAACTCCTCCAGCTCGATTACGTGGACATGTACATGATCCATTGGCCCACGCCGTTCGACTGGCGCAGCACCGACACCTGGAAGGCGTTCGTCAAGCTGCGCGACGAAGGCATGGCCCGCACGCTCGGCGTATGCAACTTCATGCCCGCCGATCTGAAGCGTCTGCACGAGGAGACCGGCGCATGGCCGGCCGTCAATCAGATTGAGCTGCACCCCACGTGGCAGCAGCGCGAAGTGGTGGCGTTCTGCAAAGAGCACGGCATCGCCGTGGAGGCATACTCGCCGATGGCGCGTGGCGCCGACATCAACGCCGGCGACGGCACCATCGAGAAGATCGCCGCCGCCCATGAGGTCAGCCCGGCCCAGGTGATTCTGCGTTGGCACATCGAAAACGGCACGATCATCATCCCCAAGTCCGTGCATGCTGACCGTCAGAAGGAGAATCTCAACCTGTTCGGCTTCGCCCTGACCGCCGACGAACACGCTGCCATCGACGCCCTCGACGGCCCCACCCGCGCCGGCCACGACCCCCTCACCTTCACCTATGCGTGATTGATGGCACGTCGTAACGCCCACTTCCGCCGTCGTTTCAACGCCTCTGGACCGCTGGAGCGCGTGCTGATTCTCATCGTTCTCGCCGTAGCAATCGGCGTGACCATCGGCCTGTTACTGCCGCAGGTCAGCTCCGACGCGGCCAAAATCACCGGTGGCTACACTGCCACCGGTTCAGCCGCCGACACTTTGAACGCGCTCGCCGTAGACGACAACCAAAGCTCCTCCGGCTACGACCGCGATTCCTTCGGTTTCCGCACCACCGACGTCGACGGCAATGGCTGCGACGTACGCGACGACGTGCTCGCCCGTGATCTCACGGACATCACCTACAAATACGCCGGTTCCTGTGTGGTCGAGTCCGGCACACTGGCCGATCCGTACACCGCTCGGACCATCCATTTTGTACGTGGCCGCGCCACCAGCGCCAAAGTGCAGATCGACCATGTGGTGGCCCTTGAAAACGCTTGGCAATCCGGTGCGCACGACTGGTCCACTGCCAAACGCCATGAATTCGGCAATGACCCCTACAACCTGCTGGCCGTCGACGGCCCGGCCAATCAGGAGAAGGGTTCGGCTTCCGCCGCCTACTGGCTACCCACCAACGCCGACTACCGTTGCGACTACGTGGCCCGCCAGATTGGCGTCAAAGACAAGTACCAGCTCACCGTCACCTCCCAAGAAAAGGACGCCATGCTCGCCGTCCTCCACACCTGCCCGGGCCAGGCCGTGCCCGCAGACGAATAGGGGCTACCGCTCAGGATTGTTGAGCATAGGTGCCTGCCCCTCGTCATAAGCGCGCAGGAGCCGTCGGAGCAAAAATGTGGTGAAGTATGGTGCGGTGAACACGTGTTCGCTACTACCGATATTGCCGGCGGATAGTTTCACGCCGAACTGAATTTCCGGATAAGAATCCGAAGCGATTAGCGTCCGCATGGATTTGGCGGTGCCTTTTTTCGATTTCACCTCCACCGGCACCAGCCATTCGCGCGTGCGGACGAAGAAATCCTGTTCCAGTGTGGAATCCTCTTTTTGTAGTAGTACAGGTCATAGCCGGATTTCCGTAGCGCTTCAGAGACGATGCTCTCGTACATAGCCCCCTTATAGACACCAAGATTACGATTGGCCCGCAGATCATCACTGGCCTCGTCGTCAAGCATCGCTACGAACAGACCGGTATCGCCGAAATATATCTTGAACTTGTTTTCGTCATAATTGCCTTTCAACGGCAGTTCAGGATAGGACATACATCGGCAGATATTCACCATTCCCGAGGTCTCAAGCCATTCCACGCATCCTCGATAGTCTTTGAAACGCGCTCCGCTGGCGACTTTGCTGATTTGGAACTTCTTGTTTTCCTTGGCGAGTTGCACGGGAATATGGTTGAACACGTTGAGAATTCGTGCCTGATCGAGTCCTTGCGCGTATTTGCGGATATCCTCCTGGTAGTCCAAAATAAGCTGGCGCTGCAATTGCAGTGTTCCCTCGAACGTGCCAGTGCGTATATGGGAGGCGACAACCGCAGGCATGCCGCCAAGCACGCAGTAATCCATAAATGCCGTGGAGAAGACGTTCATTTCCACTTCAGAGAATGGCGTAGCGTCACACAGGTGGGTGAACATGCTTTCGATGACGGCCTCATCGTATCCGCGAGCCCACAGAAATTCCTCGAAGTCCAACGATCGCATTTCGTAGTCGGTCTTATATCCCACGCTATTGCTTTCGATTTGCTTATAGCTGATGCCCAGCATTGAACCGCTGCAAATCACATCATATTTGCCGTCGATTTTAAAGAACTTCAGTGCAGTGGCGATATCAGGATGGGCCTGGATTTCGTCGAAAAAGATGAGCGTATCGCCCGGAATGAACTTTTTAGCTGGGTCGATCAGGGAAATATTGCGGACGATGGTATCCGCGCCATAACCGTCCGCAGTGATTGCACGATATTTCGGTTCCTCAACGAAGTTGATTTCCACTACCGAACGGTAGTTGTGTGCGGCAAAGTAATCGATAGTCTCTGTCTTGCCTACTTGACGAGGGCCCTTGATGATTAGCGGGGAGCGATTCGGGTCGGATTTCCATGCATTGAGATAGGCATCGGCTTTGCGTTTGAGATACATGAGGAGCCCCTTTCCGAATTACTGCTATATCAATGATTTTACACTTTCATGAGCGAGTTTTCTACCGTCTGGCATATTTCATGAGCGAGTTTTCGGCGGTTTGTCACATTTCATGAGCGAGATGGCGGGGAATGCCAGCTGCCAGTCCGCCAGTCATCCATCAATCGTCCGCAGATTGTCCGTCTGTTGACGCGGGAAACATGCCCGCGCTATAACTGAGCCCGGTATGAAGGGAGAAGGGAATAGGAACAGACGATATGGCAGTAACACACACCGCAGCAGATGCCATTGCGGCAACCACTATGACGAACGCTGTGGCAGACATCGAACAGGAAACACCGGAAATCGAGAAGGAACGCCAGCTTGCCGGAGTCGGAACCGGGACCGGAGCAGGGGCGAACAACAAGAAAAAGCCGCATGACCATGCGCTGGCCAGTATCCTTGGTCCCGCGTTCGTGGCGGCCGTGGCCTACGTCGATCCTGGTAATGTGGCGGCCAACATCACCTCCGGTGCGAGGTACGGCTACCTGTTGGTATGGGTGCTGGTGCTCGCCAATGCCATGAGCGTGCTTATCCAGTATCAGTCCGCCAAACTCGGCATCGTGACCAACAAATCCTTGCCGGAACTGCTGGGTGAGCGTATGAGCGACGCCGGCCGATTCATGTTCTTTATGCAGGCTGAAGTCATCGCCATCGCCACCGATCTGGCGAGGTGATCGGCGGTGCCATCGCCCTGAACCTGCTGTTCGGATTGCCGCTGTTCATCGGCGGTTTGGTGATTGGCGTAATCTCCACGGTGATGCTATGGTTCCAAGGTGGCAAGACACAAACCACGTTCGAGCGCATCATCATCGTGATGCTGCTGGTGATTACGTTCGGTTTCATCGCGGGTCTGTTCGTAGCCCCGCCGAACCCCGGCGAAGTGGTCAAGGGCATGATTCCACGCTTCCAAGGCGTCGACTCGGTGTTGATGGCCGCCTCGATTCTGGGCGCCACCGTGATGCCGCACGCCATCTACCTGCACTCCACGCTGGTGAACGACCATTACGCAGGCGGCGAAAAGCCGTCGATCAAAACGCAGCTGAGAGGCTCGAAAATCGATGTGGCCTGGGCGCTGTTGCTGGCCGGCACCGTGAATCTGGCGATGCTGGTGCTCGCCGCCAACTCGCTGCATGGCATGTCTGGCACGGACTCCATCGACGGCGCACAGCGGGCGATCACGCAGGTGCTTGGCCCGGTGATCGGCACGATCTTTCCATCGGCCTGCTGGCTTCGTCGCTGAGTTCCACATCGGTTGGCACGTACGCCGGCTCGGAAATCATGCACGGTCTGCTGCACGTCAACGCCCCGATGTGGGCCTGCCGCGTGGTCACGCTGGTGCCGGCACTGATTGTGCTGTGGTTCGCCAAGGACCCGACTCAGGCGCTGGTCATCGGCCAGGTGGTGCTTCCATCGGCATCCCGTTCGCCGTGATTCCGCTGATGCGATACACGCATGACAAGGAACTCATGGGCAAGTGGGTTGACGGCCCCGTCAAGCACGTGATCTTCATGATCGTCGTGGCGCTGATTGTGGCGTTGAACGTGCTGCTGATTGTCCTGACGCTGATGGGCAGGGCGTAATAGACTCCAGCTGAAATCCTGCGATAGCACAACATAATAAGAAGCCCCGGTGTTGGAAACCGGGGTTTCTTATTATGTTGAGAATGGTTGGATCTGCCGTCAGTTCGCAGCCATACGCCGCGCACGCCGTTCGCGCAGCGCGCGCAAGGAAATAATGTCTCGCGTACGACCGGCACCGTCGCCCTTGACGCCGAAGAACACCATCAACACCATTGCCAGACAGATTATTGCGGAGATTCGCAGCGCCCATTGAATGCCGAAAATCGAAGCGGCGACGGCGGAGGCGCCGCCCTGCTTATGCAAAGCGGCAAACGTTTCCATCAGAATCACCAACACGGGTGCGCCCACAGCGCCCGCAATCTGACGCGCGGTATTCGTCACCGATGATCCGGCGGACACTTCGCTCGGCCCGTTCAGGCAATTCAGGGACCACGTGGTAATCGGCATCAGCAGGAAACCCATGCCGATCTGACGGATGAACTGGCAGATCGATACCCACCAGATCCACGTATCCATCGCCACCAGCGACATGCCCAAGGTGCCAAGGGTCAACACAATCGAACCGAACAAAGCCACCGGGCGCGCGCCGAACCGATCCATCGCGCGGCCGCCGAAGAACTGGGAGACGCACTGGCCGATAGCGCCCGGCAGCATGATCAGACCGCTCATCGTGGCCGAATAGCCGCGGTCAGTCTGGATGTAGAGCGGCATGATGACCAGAATCGAACTGAATGCAAAGAACGCCAGAGATGCCGTGATGGTGCCGACGGTAAAGGACCGATTCTTCAGTACTTCAAGATCCAGCAGCGGCGGCTGGGGGAGTGCCGACTCGTCCTTGGCTACGGCCTCGCGATACCGCTTGCCAGCGCGCAGGTTACGCAGCACGAACCAGACAATGCCGACCAGTCCCACAACCATCGGCCCCCACGTGACCGGTGCCGCGAATCCATAGGTCTCCGAATTGGTGAAGCCGAACATAAGCCCGCCAAAGCCGATCACCGACAGGCATGCCGAGAAGAAGTCCGCGCGGGCCGAAGGGTCGTGTGAACCGAAATTATGCAGTCCGAACATGGCCGCCAGCAGCGAGATTACGCCAATGATGGTCATGGTCAGGAAGATCGAGCGCCAGCCGTTGGCATCGGTCTGCCAGCCGCCCAAGGTGGGGCCGATGGCTGGCGCCACGCTCATGGCCATGCCCACCGTGCCCATGGCAAACCCGCGGCGAGACAGCGGGTAAATGGAGAACACGGTGATTTGCAGCACCGGCCACATCACGCTGTGCCGCCAGCTTCGAGCACGCGCCCGACCAGCACCCATACGAAGTTTGGCCCCAACCATGCCAGCACGGAGCCGAGTGTGAACACCGCCATCGAGCAGATGACGATCTGGCGGGTGGAGAAGCGTCGGGTCAGAAACGCGGTTAGCGGCACCATCACGCCCATGACCAGCTGGAACACGGAGGTGAGCCACTGCCCGGTGGTTACGGAGATGTGGAATTCGGAAACGATAATCGGCAGCGCGGAACTCAGCTGCAACTGCGTGAAGTTGCCCACGAAGGTGATGAAGGTCAGGATTGCGATCGAAATAAACGCCGCATGGCTCAGCTTGCCATCGACGTACGATTCCTCCTGGCTCAGCACCCGCTGCAGTTCGCCGCGACAATTCTTGATCCTGCTCTCTCCAGCCACGCACACTCTCCACTTCCGTTGCTCGGCCTGATGGCTTTGGGCGGTGTCGGTTGGCATGTCGGTTCTTCATGCGGCGTCATATGTCGCGCAACAATCGATGGTTTCGGCGACCGTCTCTTCATGTGCTTGGCCGGGCAGCCTCTCAAAAGCACCCCAATACGTTATACCTGGGGGTGCCCAGTCGGTTCGGAATATGTGCAGAAGCGGGGAGCGAACCCACTTTTCGCAAGAGACCGGGGCATAATAGGCGGTTGGTCATTGCATAGATATGCAAGTTGGCTCAGACATTTTGGGAATTGGTATGAGCAGGCATAGGGCAGGGCACGCAGTAAGTATTCCGAGCAGAAGGCACCGTGTCTGGCCATGGGTGGTGTCGATTCTGGCATTGCTCGTGGTGCTGTTAGGCGTGTGTGGATTCTGCGGATTGAAACCGTATTCCGAAGCCAAGCAGGTTAAGGCTCATGAGGAGCAGGCTTTGCAATTGTTGGGTGGCATATCCGATCTCAGCAATCTCGACAACGTTGATAAGGTGAGTTAGCAGATCGATCAAGCGAAGACCGAAACCGCCGCGGCGAACGATATTGTGCATGGCACGCTGTGGAACATTGCCTCGAAACTGCCAGTGTATGGCGATGACATTACCGCCGTGCAGGGCATGACTTCGGTAGTGGATTCATTGATTGGCGACTCGGTGCCGCAGTTTATGAATGTGCTGACTACTTTGAAGAATGCGCAACTGAGCACAGGGGATGGGCAGCTGAATATTCAGCCGATTCTGGAGGCGCAGAAGACCATTGTCTCAGCCAATGAATCGCTGCAACAGCAGGTCCAGAAATATCAGAATCTGCCGAAGGCCCATATCGGCATAGTCAACGATGCCTACAACACCGGCAAGACTCAATTAACGAAATTGGCCGATAGGGTTGATCAGCTATCTGGCACATTCCAGATTCCGCCGAATTTTCTCGGCTCTGGCCAAGCGCGTACATACGCGTTGATGGCCATGACCACTTCGGAGGAGCGCTCATCCGGTGCCTGATTGGTTCCGTGGGTGTGGTGACTACGGACAACGGCAAGATTAGTATTGGGGATTTCCGCTCGAACAAAGAGTGCATCCCGTATGGTGCTGGTGATCCAACGGAAGATGAACAGCGTATTTTCGAGCAGTGGGGGCCTCTGAAAATGTCGTTCGATATCCGTGATTTGGCTGTATATCCTGATACCTCTCGTGTTGCAGAAGGTATGCAGTCTATCTGGCAGCGCACATCATGGGGACGTGACACTCCATTGGATGGTGTGCTCATGGTTGATCCGGTGTTTCTGCAGGAATTGGTGAAAATCAACGGCAACATCACGCTTTCTGATGGCCGTGTGCTCGCCGGAGGCAACACTGCTGAATTCCTGTTAAACAAGGTGTATATCGATTATCCGGTTTACATGCAGGACACCTATTTTGCCCAAGTCGCCGAGCAAACAGTTAGTAACATGTTCTCTAATTTGGATTTGACGAAGCTGAGCAAGGTAGCGCAACTGATGGGAAGTATGTCGGAAGGTCGTTGCTTCTCAATGTATTCGTTTGACGAGGCTACTGAGAAGACTATTAGCGATGCAGGCTTCACTGCACAGACTCCGAGCAGTGAGGAACATCCGCAGGCGGGTGTGTATGTGACTGAGCAGAACCCGTCAAGATGGGTGGTATATTCACCGCACGTCGAAGATAACTCGTTCCGCCTGCAATAATGATGGTTCTCAGACCTACCATGTGGAATATACGATGACGAATACGATAGACGATAACCAGATTGGCATAGCTGGAGCTGCCGGAACGTATATTCTCAGTGTAAACGCTGATCAACAAGGCCGTGGCGTAGAGAAAACCTTAATCTACGCTCCTGCGGGAGGCAGCCTCACGAATCTTCAAACCTCAGGTGGTACGGTGACTGGTAGTCGTCAGGAGACTTTGAATGGCAAGACCGTGTATGCCAGCATCGCCAATATCGGCCCTGGAGAATCCGTTACCTACTCCTTTGATGTGACTACCTCTATCAAGGCCGTCTCCGACCTCACCATCGACCAAACTCCAATGGGCTGGACTGATTCCGGTGTCACCACTGACACCGCTGCCTGTTCCATCAACAAGCAGTAAAACTGAGCTCTCTCTGTGAGGGAGCTGTCAGTCGCGCTGACTGAGGGAGGGATCAAAAAACGGCGCTGTTGTTGTTTTCGTGGGTGGTGGTTCGTTGTTGAACCGTTGTGGGAGTAAGAGAAGAGCGCTTTTTGGGTAGGATGTTTAACGACCAAGAAAAGCACAGCCAAAAAGCGCTGATGAGCAGCATATTCAACCCAGCTTCTCAACGTCAAAGGCACGGTGGTCGAGGATGTGCGGATCACGGATTCGCCGCTGCGTTCCGGACCCGTGCTCGAGATCCGCGTGCGTCCACGCGGGGGCATGCTCCGATGCTCCCGCTGCGGCAGGAAGCGCCGCGGTTACGACCGTGGCGGCGGCCGTCGTCGTTAGCGTCATCAGGATTTCGGCTGCTGGAGTCGAACCGGTCGCCGACATGCCTGTGTTTTAGCAA